>Ga0209414_1001181_pt1 | contig 12501 bp, 8 predicted proteins | sample LakVidmifraction_4_FD_181154 | JGI IMG/M metagenome (GOLD analysis project Ga0209414, IMG submission 181154) | Hypersaline microbial communities from Lake Vida, Antarctica - Brine Hole Two &gt;0.2 micron (SPAdes) (version 2) | ecosystem: Environmental > Aquatic > Non-marine Saline and Alkaline >... | reverse complement strand
GAGACCGGCCGCAGGAATCCGATGTCGATGGTGTTGGCGGTGAAGGCTTCCAGTTGCGACACCGAAATCAGCTCGAACAGCACCACGTCGATCTCGGGCAGGCTCTTGCGCGCCTGCATCAGCAGCTCAGGAATCAGCTCATAGCCGGCCGCACCGGTGAAGCCGACCCGCACGCGCCCGGTCTTGCCCTGGCTGGCGCGGCGCACCGTGCTCTCTGCCTGCTCCGACAATTGCAGCAGGCGTGAAGCATCGGCCAGGAACACCCGGCCTTCGGTGGTCAGGCGCACGGTACGTCCGACCCGTTCAAACAATTGCACGCCCAGCCTGTGTTCCAGCAGATGGATCTGCCGTGACAGGGGCGGCTGGGTCATGTTCAGCAGCGCCGCTGCCCGGCGGAAATTGAGTTCGGTCGCAGCGACCACGAAACAACGGACTTGAGCCAGATCGAGCATGGGGATTCGCCGGTAAGGGGAGCGTGCATTATAGGCAGGTACGCTCCCGGCCACGGCCATGATCCTCTTCAGGTGGTGAGGCTGCCCTCTGGCCGCTGTCCGGCCAGACCTTGCGCCAGGCTGGCCAGCACCATCTCGCCCATGGCCGTGCGCGATTCCACGGTGGCGCTGGCGCGATGGGCTTGCAGAACCACCTGGTCCATTTGCAACAAGGCCGCCGGTACGTTGGGTTCATCCACGAACACATCCAGACCCGCACCGGCGATCACGCCGCGCTGCAGGGCATCCACCAGATCCTCTTCCACCACCAGCTTGCCGCGCGCGATGTTGATGAGGATGCCTTCGCGTCCGAGCGCATCGAGCACGGCGGCGTTGATGATGCCTTGCGCCTTGTCGGCGGCGGCCGCCAGGACCAGCACATCGCTCTCGCGCGCCAGTTGCAGCAGCTCGGCCTGGAAGGTGTAGGGCAGGTCCTCCATGGCGCGCAGGTCGGTATAGGCGATCGGGCAGCCGAAGGCCGCTGCGCGCTGGGCGATGGCGCGGCCCACCTTGCCCATGCCGACGATGCCCACGCGCTTGCCGCTCAGGCGGCGCGACAGTGGAATGGCCGTCGGCGAAGGATGGCGCACCCAGTCACCGCGCTGCACGAAGGCATGGCCCGGACAGATCTGCCGGCTCACCGCCAGCATCAGCCCCAAGGCCAGGTCAGCCACATCCTCGGTCAGCGCGCCGAAGGTGCCGGTCACCGGCAGGCCCTTGCTGCGCGCATGGTTGAGATCCACCGCATCGGTGCCGACACCATTGACCGCCACCACCTTCAGCGCCGTCAGGCGATCCATGAGCGCATTGCTGATGCCGGTGTGGCCGCCGGTGATGACGCCTTCGATCACTGCACCATGGCGGTCGATGTAGGCTTCCTTGTCCTCCTGCTCGAACAGGCGATGCATGTGGTAGAGGCTTTCCAGCTTGTCGTTGATGGCCGGGACCAGGATGGGATTGAGCTGCAGCACGTGGCGTTTCATGGGAGGACTCCTTCTCGTTCGGTGGCAATGCCGGCGGATGATGCGGGCATTCGCGCAGGGCGTCCAATCCGAAAAGACTATCAATTGATTCACGAAATGGTGACTGATTCGGTATCAGCATCGATTCAATCCGCACATCACCTGATAGCCAGAAAAGATTGGACGCCATGCAGGGCCGCGGCCATGATTCCCAGCGTCGGCCACCGAGACACGCAAGGGCCGCAAAGAATGCCGGGCGTCAACAGATCCCTCAAGGGACACACAACAAAGCCCGCCACCCGCACAGGAGACAAGCATGAACCTGGGATCACCCCGGACCGGCCGCACGCTGCCGTCCTGAGCGCGGCAGTGCCACGCCATTGCCGCCATCCATAACGATAAACACGAGACACGCCCAAGGAGTCCGACGATGAATCACGTCGACGCCGCCGACCCGGTCGGCCGCCGCAGTTCCGCCGCATCCGCCTCATCCGCAGCCCCGGCCGCCAGCGCGTCCGCACCGCTGGCCCAGCAGAAACCGACCCGCTATCGCTGGGTGGTGATGGGCCTGATCTTCATGATCTGGGCCATTGCCTGCGCCGACCGCGCCAATTTCGGCATCGCCCTGCCGTACATGAAGAAGGAATACGGCATCTCCAATACCGAAGCCGGGCTGATCGTGAGCCTGTTTTCGTTTGCCTACGGCATCGTGCAGATTCCGGTCGGGCTGATGTACAAGCGCCTGAGCGAAAAGACCACCGGCATTCTCTTTTCCGTCTTCATGCTGCTGACTTCGCTCTTCACCGGCCTCATGGGCACGACCTCCTCGGTGCTGCTGCTGCAGCTCTACCGCGTGGGCCTGGGTTTGTCGGAAGGACCGCTGGGCATCGGCTGTACCAACGTCATCAATCGCTGGTTCCCGCCCGAGGAAAAGGGCACCGCCACCGGGCTCTGGATTGCCGCCTCCAAGCTCGGCCCGCTGATCGTGCCGACGGTCTGCATCATCGTCATCCAGCTCTGGGGCTGGCGCGAAATCTTTTACGTCTTTGCGGTGCCGGGCATTTTCCTGGCCATCCTGTGGTTCTTCCTGGTGACCAATTCGCCGGCCGAAAATCGTTTCTGCAATGAGGCAGAACGCCGCTACATCACGCAGGACGTGCCGGCCGCGACGGCCAGCAGCGGCGCACGCCCGGCCCAGGGCGCGCAAGTGGCACCGATGCCCTGGCTGGACGGCATCAACCGTACCCGCCGCGTGCCGCGCCTGGAAACGCTGCGCCAGGTCTTCACCTCCTGGAACGTGATCGGCGTGGCCATCGGCTATGGCTGCATGATCGGCATCAGCAACATCTTCATGTCGTGGATCCCGACCTACCTGGTCACGGTCAAGGGCTTCGCCTCGGTGAAGATGGGTTTCCTGGCCTCGGCTCCCTTCATCGGTGCGGTGGCCGGCAACATGCTGGGCGGGGTGATCTCGGATCGCCTGCTCGGTGGCCGCCGCAAGCCCATGATGCTGCTGGGTGCGCTGGGCACGGCCGTGATGACGCTGATGCTGGTGGAAGCGCCGGACAGCGTGCTGTATCTCGGGGCCATGCTGATGTTGTCGGGCCTGATGCTGGGCATCGGCTTTGCCGGGTATTCCGCCTATCCGATGGGGCTGGCGACCAAGTCCACCTATCCGACCGCGTTCGGCATCGTCAATTCGCTGGGCCAGATCGGTGGGGCTTGCGCACCCCTGGCGGTGGGCATGCTGCTGGATCGCTATGACTGGAGCAGTGTCTTCCTCTACATGGTCGGCACTTCGCTGCTGTGCCTGGTGCTGCTGCTGAGCGTGGTGGAACCGATCACCGTGAGGAAGGCCGGAGAGGAAGCCTGAGTCTCATCTGAGCCGTGAAAGCGCGAAGGGCCCGCCATGGTGCGGGCCTTTTGCTTGCCTGAAGAGGCTATCCATGTTGTTTTGGAATAATATCCAACGGATATTAATAGGCATCGAATTATATATTGGACAAACACTCTCCCCGAAGGCACTCTTGTGCTCCCTTTTTCCCTAAGCAGCCCTGAGGAGACACCCATCATGCCGACCTACCGTTCCTATACCACCACCCAAGGCCGCAACATGGCCGGCGCGCGTGCGCTGTGGCGTGCCACCGGCATGAAGGATGGCGATTTCAGCAAGCCCATCATTGCGGTCGTGAACTCCTTCACCCAGTTCGTGCCGGGCCACGTGCACCTGAAGGACCTGGGCCAGCTGGTGGCGCGCGAGATCGAGGCGGCCGGCGGCGTGGCCAAGGAATTCAACACCATCGCCGTGGATGACGGCATCGCCATGGGCCACGACGGCATGCTGTATTCGCTGCCCTCGCGCGACCTGATCGCCGACTCGGTGGAATACATGGTCAACGCCCACTGTGCCGACGCCATGGTCTGCATCTCCAACTGCGACAAGATCACCCCGGGCATGCTGATGGCCGCCATGCGCCTGAACATCCCCGTGGTCTTCGTCTCCGGCGGCCCGATGGAAGCCGGCAAGGTCATCAAGACCGTCAACACCGACAAGAAGGTCATCAAGCTCGACCTGGTCGACGCCATGATCCAGGCCGGCGACAAGAACATCTCCGACGCTGACGTGGCCGAAGTGGAACGCTCGGCCTGTCCGACCTGCGGTTCCTGCTCGGGCATGTTCACCGCCAACTCGATGAACTGCCTGACCGAAGTGCTGGGCCTGTCGCTGCCGGGCAATGGCACCGTTCTCGCGACCCACGCCGACCGCAAGGAACTGTTCCTGCGCGCTGGCCGCCTGATCGTCGAACTGGCCAAGCGCCACTACGAACAGGACGACTACAGCATCCTGCCGCGCAACATCTGCACCAAGGAAACCTGGGAAAACGCCATGGCCCTGGACGTCTCCATGGGCGGCTCCACCAACACCGTGCTGCACCTGCTGGCCGCAGCCCACGAAGCCAAGGTGGAATTCACCATGGCCGACATCGACCGCATCTCGCGCAAGGTCCCCTGCCTGTGCAAGGTCGCGCCGATGACCAACAAGTACCACATCGAAGACGTGCACCGTGCCGGCGGCATCATCGCCATCCTGGGTGAGCTGGCCCGTGCCGGCCTGCTGGACACCTCGCGTCCGACCGTGCACAGCAAGACCCTGGGCGAAGCCATCGAGAAATTCGACATCCGCGTCACCAGCGATCCGGCCGTGCACAAGCTGTTCCGCGCCGCCCCCGGTGGCGTGCCCACGCAGACGGCCTTCTCGCAGGAAGAGCGTTTTGAAGACAGCGACCTGGACCGCGCCAACGGCTGCATCCGCGATCGCGAACACGCTTACTCGCAAGACGGCGGCCTGGCGGTCCTGTACGGCAACATCGCCGAGAAGGGTTGCATCGTCAAGACCGCAGGCGTGGATGAAAGCATCCTGAAGTTCTCCGGCACCGCACGCGTCTTCGAGAGCCAGGACGCGGCTGTGGAAGGCATCCTGGGCGACAAGGTCAAGGCCGGTGATGTGGTCATCGTGCGCTATGAAGGCCCCAAGGGCGGCCCCGGCATGCAGGAAATGCTGTACCCGACTTCGTACATCAAGTCCAAGGGCCTGGGCAAGGCCTGCGCGCTGTTCACCGATGGCCGCTTCTCCGGCGGTTCCTCGGGCCTTGTGATCGGCCACGCGTCGCCGGAAGCGGCCGAAGGCGGTGCCATCGGCCTGGTGGAAGAGGGCGACATGATCGATATCGACATCCCCAACCGCACCATCAACCTGCGCATCTCCGGTGAAGAACTGGCCAAGCGCCGTGCAGAGATGGACGCTCGTGGCGACGCCGCGTGGCAGCCGGGCAACCGCCAGCGCGTGGTCTCGCAGGCACTGCAGGCTTATGCGGCGCTGACCACGTCGGCTGATCGCGGTGCCGTGCGTGATTTGTCGCAGTTGAAGCGTTGATACGTGCGACGTCACTGACCGCGACGAAACGACGCTGCAAAAGCAAAACCGCCCGGTGCGAGCCGGGCGGTTTTTTTTCTCCTGCGCATTGAGGTTGCGCGGGCTTACGCCTTGATCGCCGGTCGCATATGCGTAGACGCAAACGCCAGCCCTTCTTCGAAGGACGACAGCACCATGTCCACCTGTTCTTTCACGGTCGTGGCCTCTACCTCTTCATTGAAGAATGAGGGGCGGATGGTGACCAGCAGCGCATGCGGCAGGTTCTCGCGCAGGTCATGCACCACCGCCATCCACGCCTCCAGCTTCTCGCGCACCGGATAGACCAGGAATACGATAGATACCAGTTCCGCCTTGCTGGTATCTGGCTGTTCTTCCTCCGGCTGGTCCAGCGTGATGCTGCGGGCATCGATGCCGGTCACGCGCAGTGCATGCACCAGCAGTTCGGAGAGCAGGTCATCGCGCTCCCCGCGCAAGCCGCCGCACAGCACCACCGAGCCCTGCGGCACATCCAGCGAACCCTGCCAGCGGCCCAGCCGCGCCTGGCGCAGTTCGCGCAGGTGTGCGCCCACGCCGCTGTTGAGCAGCGGCACTTCGCGCCGGCGACGCAGGCTGCGCGGTGCGCCCGGGCTCTGCGTGAGCACTTCGGTGAGTTGCGAGACCGAATGCAGCAGTCGTTCTTGCTGCGCACCCTCGATGCGGCCATGGCGCAGGTCCAATGCCGCCAGGGCCAGGCCCGGCAGCAGGATCTGGTCGCAATACTTGGCGAAGCTCTGCTTCTGAAGATGGCCGCGTGCATCACGGATGATGGCCTCGGATTCACCGGCCAGGGCGCGCTGGTAGAAGCGCTCCGCGTGAGTCATGTCGGGCGCTTCGCCCAGCAGGATGGTGATCGGTTCGAGTGCGGCCACGTGGCGTCCGGCCACCACCAGGCACAGCGTCAACGGGGTGGAGAGCAGCAGGCCGATGGGGCCCCACAGCGTGCCCCAGAACAGCGCCGAGACGATCACCGCCAGGGGAGAGAGACCGGAGCTGTGACCATACACGCGCGGCTCGATGAAGTTGGCCACGATCACTTCCAGCCCCACGTAGAAGGCGAGGAAGGACAGCGCCAGCCACCAGCCCGGATCAATGGCGGCGATGAAGACCGAAATCATCAGTCCGGACGCCAGCGCGCCCAGGTAAGGAACGAAACGCAGCACCCCGGCCAGCGCACCCCACAGCACCGCATGCGGTACGCCGCCGGCGGCCAGCACCGCGCCCATGATGAGTCCGAACACCAGGTTGACCACGAACTGCGAAAAGAAGAAACGCGACACGCCCTCGGCAGCATCGCCCAGCGCCTGCATGGTGCGGCTCATCTCGGTCAGTCCGGCCAGGCGGATCAGGCGTTCGCGCAGGGATTCCTGTTCCAGCAGGATGAACACCAGCAGCACCAGTACGATGCCGGCCTGGCCGATCGGCCCCCAGGCCAGCGCAAACAGCCGCCGCAAGGCACCGCGCACCGACATGCGGGTATCGGCCTCAGGCGTGGCCGCTGCTGCAGCGGCGGCGGCGGCGGTCCGGCTGTTTTTCTTGCCGCTGCGCGCGCTCTCCGGAACCGGCTGCGGGATTACCGCGCTCAGTTCGGCTTCCAGCCGGGCGAAGGGGCGCTCGGCCATGGCGCGCACGCTTTCCACCTTGTCCTGGATACCTTCGCGATATTGCGGCAGGTCGCTGGTCACGCTCACCAGCTGGAAGGTCAGCACCACCGCCAGTGCCACCAGGCAGCCACCGACCAGCAGCACCGAGACCATGGCCGCCGCCGCCCGGTTCAGGCCCAGGGCATCGAGTTTCCTCACCAGCGGCAGGATGATCAGGCTGGCGATGCCGGCTACGGCCAGCGGAGCCAGGATGTCGCGGCCGAAGTAGAGCATGCCCAGCACCACGGCAGCCCCCAGCAGGGTAGTGGAGCTCAGGCGCGAGAAGGCGGAAGTCTTGAGGTTTTGCATGGCGTGGATGTGGGCAGGAAGGCAGGCCGGTCAGGAATGCAGCGCGAGTATAGCCGTTGCCCTTGCGGTGCGCGCATGGCGGCTTGACGTTTTCTGCACCATGCCGCGCAAGCTCAGCTGTGGCGCGGCTTGCGGACGGGCCAGTTCAGCGGATCACTTCATACAGTTCCAGTGGCAGCCCATCCGGATCGGCGAAGAAGGTGAAGCGCCGGCCCGTGTATTCATCCACGCGGATGTCTTCCACCACCACGCCACTGGCCTCCAGCTCAGCCTTGCTGGCAGCCACGTCGGCCACGGCAAAGGAGAGATGGCGCAGGCCGCAGGCCTCGGGGCGCGAAGGACGGGCCGGTGGTGCAGGGAAGGAGAACAGCTCGACCTGGGTGCCATCGGGCAGGCCCAGGTCCAGCTTCCAGGAATCGCGCGCCTGGCGGTAATGTTCGGCGATCACGCGCAGACCCAGCAGGTCCACATAGAAGGCCTTGGAGACGGCATAGTCGGAACAGATGACGGCCACATGATGAATGCCTTGCAGTTGCATGGAATGCTTTCAGGAAAAGGGTTCAGCCGGGACGGCCTTTGGCACCCGCACCGTGCTGCGCCAGTCCGGCACAGACCGCGCGCACCTTGTCGCGCAGCCAGCGGTGCGCCGGGTCCAGCTCCACGCGCGGATGCCACATCAGCGAGACGATGATGGGATCGGTCGCGATCGGCAATTCGAACAGATGGATGCCGGACGCGCTGCCATCCTTGCGCGGTGCGCCGGCCGTGGTGAGGAAGGAGCGGGGCACCATGGTCACCAGGTCGGAGGTCCGCACGACCGCCAGCGCACCCGGAAAGCTCGGTACCACCGCCACCACCTTGCGCATCAGGCCGCGCTCGGCCAGCGCGGCATCGAGTGCAGTGGCGCGGTCGCCGCGCGGCGAAGCGCTCACGTGTTCGTAAGCGCAATAGCGCTCGGCACTCACGCGCCGCAGGGCCGCCAGCGGATGCCCCACCCGGACTGCGCCCACGAAGCGGTCACGGAACAGGGTCTGCAGGCGCACCTCCGGCCCCATCTCGCTGGCCACGCCGATTTCGATGTCGGCGCTGCCTTCGCGCAGGGGCAGGGGGCTGCGCTCCACCTTGGGCGCGAAGCGCAAGCGCACCAGCGGCGCCTCGCTGGTGACGGCACTGATGAGCGCGGCACCACAGGCTTCGATGAAGCCCTCGTTGGCACGGATGGTGAAGTCGCGCTCCAGCCGCGCCACATCCAGTTCCGGTACCGAAGGACGCAACACCGAGCGCGCTTCATGTACCACGTTGCGCACACGCTCCTGTAGCGCTTCCGCGCAGGGTGTCAGGACCATCTGCCGCCCGGCGCGCACCAGCAACTGGTCGCCGGTCGCCTGGCGCAGGCGCGTCAGGGTGCGGCTCATGGCCGAGGCGCTCAGGCCCAGGCGGCGCGCAGCCCCGGCCACGCTGGCTTCGGCGATGAGGGCATCCAGAGCGATCAGGAGGTTGAGGTCGGTATCGGGCATGGCGGCATCCTAGCATGCGAGGGGTGACATGGCGTCCCGTGCAATGATCCAATGCAAGCCATGCGTCTTCCGCCTTGTCTCGCGGCTGGCTATAGTGAAGACCTGATTCGATCTTCCCAAGCGATCTCCATGTCACTCTTTACCGACCTGCCCGGCGACGAAGGCCTGCCGGGCGTGCAGCGCCGCCGCGCCATGCTGGCTGTCATGATGGCCACCACCATGGCCGTGTTCGACGGCACCATCATCAATGTCGCCCTGCCGCAGATCAGCCTGGCCCTGCAGACTTCGGCGGCGGCTTCCGTGTGGGTGGCCAATGCCTACCTGCTGGCCACGGCGATGACGCTGGCCGCGTTTGCGGCCTTGTCTTCACGGCTGGGCTTCCGCACTCAGTTCACGGCCGGACTCGCCGTGTTTACGCTGGCGTCGCTGGGCTGCGCCCTGTCGCGCTCGCTGGATCTGCTCATTGCCATGCGCGTGCTGCAAGGGCTGGGCGGCGCGGCCATGCTGAGCATTGCGCCGGCCATCCATCGCACCGTCTTTCCCAATCGCCTGCTGGGCCGCATCCTTGGCCTGAACGCGGTGCTGGTGGCCGCCAGCACCGCCGTCGGTCCGGTACTGGGCGGCACCTTGCTGGCCGCGCTGGGCTGGGAGTGGATCTTCCTCATCAACGTCCCGCTGGGCATCGTCGCCGTGCTGCTGTCCTGGAGTGCCATTCCGGAAACACGCAAACCGGCCCAGGCACCCTTCGACGTGGCCGGTGCGCTGTGGTCGGCGCTGGCCATGGGTGCCATCATCATGGCCGCCGATACCTGTGCGCGCTTTGCCGAACCGGGGCAGGGCACTCATGCCATGCTGGAGGCGGCAGCCTACGCGCTGGTGGCGCTGCTGGCCGGAGCCGCGTTCGTGCGCGGGCAGCGCCGCGTGCCGGAGCCGCTGTTGCCGCTGGACATCTTTGCCAATGCGCGTTTCTCGCTGGCCGCACTGACCTCGCTGGCGTCCTTCGTGGGGCAGGGCATCGCCTTCGTGGCCTTGCCCTTCCTGTTCCAGAACGGCTATGGCTATACCGCGTTTGAATCGGCGGCGCTGTTCACGCCCTGGCCGCTGGGCATCGTGCTGGTGGCGCCGCATGCGGGCAAACTGGCGGACCGCCATTCACCCGCGCTGCTGTCGAGCCTGGGCCTGGCGCTCTTTACGGTCGGCCTGGCTTTGCTGGCGCTGCTGCCCGATCACGCCCAGGCCTGGGACATCGGCTGGCGTGCGCTGGTGTGCGGCATGGGCTTCGGTTTCTTCCAGAGTCCCAACAATCGCGAGATGCTGTCCAACGTTGCCCGCGAACGCAGCGGCAATGCCTCCGGCGTGCTGGCCATCATGCGCACCTTCGGCCAGTGCCTGGGCGCCGCCTTGCTGGGCACGGTCCTGGCGATTTACACCGCCGGTGCCGTCGCGCAAGGGGAAGTGCGCATGAGTGCGGCGCAAGATGGCGAGGCGATTCGTCTCGCACTGTGGATCGCGGTATTGGCCACGGCGCTGGCGACTGCGGTCAGCGCCAGCCGTCTTCGGCGCAAGGCGCAATCGCCCGCCTGATCTGGCCTGGCGGGCCATGGTGCTGAAAACGTCAACCCCCGCCGAGCTCATCAGTGACTGAAATGTACCTAAATTGGTAACTTTTTAGTGAGCCGGTAAATCCTCGCTGATTCTCGCTTTGTCCCGGCAGGCAGGAGCATAGACTGCTTCTGCTTGCCGGCGTACTGACTGCACCAGGGCGAAACACAATCACAACAGCGTCCCGCTTCATCCTCCTCGCCCCGATCAAGCGTTCAGGTCCCGCAGTCCTTCCCGGGCAAGCTCCGTCAAACTCTCTCCGGTCTCACCTTCCATCGGCCGGGGGATACCGCAAAAGGGGGCAATACCATGGGCAAGTTGAAAGTCGTGACCAGGCTGGCGTTGGGCTTCGGCCTGATTCTCGTGTTTCTGCTGGGCATTTCCGTACTGGGCATGGCAGGTATGTCGCGCATCAATGATGCACTCACCGACATCAATGCCATCAATAATGCCGAAACCAAGCTGGTCACCGTCTTGCGCAACGCATTGAGCCAGCGCGCCATCGCCATTCGCAATATTGCCTTGCTGGAAGATCAGGAAAGCATGCGTGTGGAGTCGCAGACGCTGGCGCGCCAGGAGAAAATCTACGCCGACGCTCTGGTTGCCCTCGACAAGATGTTCAGTGCCGAAGCCGCCACCACCGAGCGCGAGAAGCAGCTCCTGGCGCAGATCAAGGCCGATGAAGCCGCCACCGTGCCGCTGATGGCCAAGGCACTGCAGCTGGGACTGGACAACAAGCCGGTCGACGCCGTGCAGGTGCTCATCACCGAAGTGCGCCCCAAGCAGCAGGCCTGGATCAAATCGCTTACCGAGCTGGCCGATTTTGAAGACCAGCTCAATGAGGAAGCTGCCGCCGACGCACGCACCACCTACGCCTGGCTGCGCACGGTGATGCTGAGTGCCGTCGCGCTGGCGCTGCTGGTGGGAGTCGCCGCCTCGGCCCTGATCGCACGCAGCATCTTGCGCCAACTGGGGGCCGAACCGTCGGAAGCGCAGGCCATCGCGCGCGAGATTGCCTCGGGCGATCTCACCGCCACCGTGCGTCTGCGGGATGGCGACGGTTCCAGCCTGATGGCTTCCATTGAACAGATGCGTTACCAGTTGAACGTGATCGCACACGGCATCAAGTCGGCGGCCGAGACCATTTCGGTGGCCAGCGGCCAGATCGCCCAGGGCAACTTCGACCTCTCGCAACGTACCGAAGAACAAGCCGCGTCCCTGGAAGAAACCGCCGCCAGCATGGAAGAGCTGACCACCACCGTGCGCCAGAACACCAGCCACGCCGCCGAGGCGCTGCGCCTGTCGGGTGGTGCGGCCGAGACGGCAGCCACCGGCAGCGAAGCCTTTGATCGCGTGGTCTCGACCATGGACAAGATCTCGGCCAGCTCGGGCAAGATGGCCGACATCATCGGCGTGATTGAAGGCATCGCCTTCCAGACCAACATCCTCGCCCTCAACGCAGCGGTGGAAGCGGCCCGTGCCGGTGAGCAGGGGCGCGGCTTTGCGGTGGTCGCCTCGGAAGTGCGCTCGCTGGCGCAGCGCAGCGCGGTGGCGTCCAAGGAGATCAAGGACCTGATCGGAGAATCGATGGCGCATGTCGGCGCGGGTTCGCAACTGGTGGCCAGCGCCGGTCAGCAGATGAACGGCATCGTGGCCTCGGTGCAGCGCTTCGGGGAGATCATGAACGAGATCGCCACCGCTACCCAGGAACAGGGCAGCGGCATCGAACAGATCAACACGGCCATCGTGCAGATGGATCAGGTGACCCAGCAGAATGCGGCGCTGGTGGAAGAAGCCAGTGCAGCAGCGCAGTCACTGTCGCAACAGGCCAGTGGCTTGCTGAAGGTGGTGTCGATCTTCAAGATCCGCCAGGATGCCTCGACCATGCCCGGCAGTGGCACTGCAGCGCCTGCTGCACCGGGTTTGCAGGGTGCGCCGCTGGCGGCCCTGCATTGAGACTGGCTGCGCGAAGCAGCGGCAGGCCGGCGCTTGCCGGCCCAGCGAGCC
>Ga0209414_1001180_pt1 | contig 12502 bp, 8 predicted proteins | sample LakVidmifraction_4_FD_181154 | JGI IMG/M metagenome (GOLD analysis project Ga0209414, IMG submission 181154) | Hypersaline microbial communities from Lake Vida, Antarctica - Brine Hole Two &gt;0.2 micron (SPAdes) (version 2) | ecosystem: Environmental > Aquatic > Non-marine Saline and Alkaline >... | reverse complement strand
CGAAGAATAATCTTTTGCAATTTCAATATATTCGTTAATGGTAACGCTTGTTGGAATTGAAGGAAATTTCAAAAACTCGCTGATGGCCATTTTTATTAAAATCATATCAATTTCAGCAATACGGTCGGTATCCCAATTGGGCGTTTTATTTTCAATTTCATTTTCAAATTCTTTATGGTTTAATACCACTTTTCTAAATAAGTCCACCACAAATTTTTTGTCGTCTTCGTCTTTATATAAATTTCCCAGTTGAAAAGTCTGTTTGGGTTTTAATTGATTTAACGTTTTTACAATCCATGTATTTACAAAAGGAATATCATCAACCCAGCTAATGGTTTTGTCTTCAAAATACTCAGCTAATTTTTCATTGGGAGCCACCACACTTTTAAACATTGCAGCCACAAAATCCCGGTCTTCCTCAAATGAATGTTTGTCTGATTTCATATAGGAAGCATAAGGGTCGCTTTCCTTAATCAGCTTCAAAATTTCGTGAACATATTCATTGTCCAAACTCCAATAATTTAGCTTATTTTCGTCCAAATAATTATTTAAAGAAACGCTTTCATCCAATAATTTAAAAATTTCGTTGTTAATGAATTTAAAATTCGGATTTAAATCCTGGGAAGTGGCTAAATACTTTTTTCTGGAAATTTCAATATGTTTTTTTTCCATATTTTTAACTTCCACAAGCAAACAAAGCATTAATGCGTACAAATCGTACATTTTTTCTATACTTGTGTATAAAAAATCTTCTTCTTTTTTCAGGTTATCACTTTTAGACTGTAGCAACGCGTAAACCGATTGCATTACCTTTATTCTAATATGTCTTCTGTTTATCATTTGAAAGAACTATTGTAAAATTTAGCAGTATTAAGCGGCAAAAATACTAATAATTTTTAGAAATATAATTTTGTTTTTGTTTATTTACGAAAACGGCAAAATTATATTTTGGCGCTCCCGATGAAAAGCGGGCGGACTTTCACTACTCGCTATTTAAGCAAAGAATTAGTTTACCCTAAGCGTGGTTATTGAGCGCAGCCGAAATATAGTCGAAGGGTTCAATTCATAACGCAAATTGAATTACGAATTACGATTTTGGATTTTATTTATTTTCAATTCCTTAGTTAACAAGTCCCGAGATGCCCAATTTTTAACTTCTAATAGCTAACTTCTAATATTTAACTTCTAATAGCTAACTTCTAATAGCTAACTTCTAATAGCTAACTTCTAATAGCTAACTTTTAACTTTTTTTTTGCCGTATCTTCGCATTTTACAAAATTGATTGCATTTAAATTCTTTATGAAAGCGTTAAGATACTTAAACAAATACTTTTTAAAATATAAATACAGGCTGTTCATTGGCATTATTATTACCATTGCTTCTAAATTCCTGGCCTTGCAGGTTCCTCAACTCATCAGGGAATCAGTCAACGTCGCTGAAGATTACAGAAATGGCGTTGTTACCGATTTGACCATCGTAAAATCGGAGTTGTTAAACAACATTCTTTTAATTGTTGCCGCAGCATTGCTGTCGGGCTTTTTCACATTTTTAATGCGGCAAACCATTATTGTCATGTCGCGGTTAATTGAATTTGATCTAAAAAATGAAATTTATCAACAATACCAGCGATTGTCTTTAAATTTCTATAAAAAAAACAGAACAGGCGATTTAATGAATCGCATCAGTGAAGATGTGAGTAAAGTGCGCATGTACTCCGGTCCCGCCGTTATGTATACCGTAAATATGCTGGTTTTATTTTCTGTGGCCATTATCAAAATGTATAATATTGATGCCACTTTAACCAATTACACGCTGTTGCCATTGCCCATTTTATCCGTTTTAATTTATTATTTAAGCAGGGTCATTAACAAACGCAGCACCGTTGTACAACAATATTTATCCAAATTAACAGCAAGTGCACAAGAAACTTTTTCGGGCATCAGCATCTTAAAATCCTATGGCGTTGAAGAAAAATCCAAGACCGAATTTGAGCACTTGTCCAATACGGCCAAAGAAAAAAACATCAGTTTGTTTAAAGTGCAGGCCTTGTTTTTCCCTTCTATGATTTTGTTGATTGGATTGAGCAATATCATGGTTATTTATGTCGGAGGTTTGCGCTATATTCAAGGCACTATTTCTTTGGGGGTTATTGCAGAGTTTATTATGTACATCAACATGCTAACCTGGCCAGTTGCCGTTGTGGGTTGGGTAACTTCCATCATTCAGGAGGCCGAAGCATCACAAAAAAGAATCAACGAGTTTTTAAAGCAGGAACCTGAAATTAAAAATAATGCCATTGCTCCATCAAAAATTGATGGCGGCATTGAATTTAAAGATGTCTCATTTACCTATGATGACACCAACATTGAAGCGCTTCAACATGTGAATTTTAAACTTGAAAAGGGGAAAACATTGGGTGTTTTAGGAAATACCGGATCTGGAAAAACAACGTTTATCAGTTTAATTTCCCGTTTGTATGATGTGAAATCAGGCGAAATATTGATCGATGGACAGCCCATTGAACAGCTCAATTTAGATAATTTGCGTCAGAGTATTGGTTTCGTTCCGCAAGAAGCATTTCTGTTTTCGGATACCATAAAAAACAATATTAAATTTGGCGATGAATCTGCTTCAGACGAAAAAATTAAACAAGCTGCCAAAGACGCGTACATTCATCACAATATTACTGAGTTTAATGAAGGCTACAACACTTTTGTCGGGGAAAGAGGCGTTACCTTGTCGGGTGGGCAAAAACAACGTGTTTCCATAGCTCGTGCGCTTATTAAAGAACCTGAAATTTTAATCTTTGACGATTGTTTATCCGCAGTTGACACAGAAACAGAAGAAATTATCCTGAATAACTTATTTAAAGTAAGTCAGGATAAAACAACCATCATCGTCAGCCATAGAATTTCATCGGTAAAAAATGCGGATGCCATCATTGTATTGGAAAATGGAAAAATAATTCAACAAGGTTCACATAATGAGTTAATTAAAATTAACGGCTATTATAAAGACCTATATGAACAGCAACTTTTGGAAAAAGAAATTTAAAAAAAGTGAAATAACTCAAATAATTTTATAGATTTGTGTCAAAATCTAATAGAAAGATTAATTAAAATAGAGGGTTAAATATGAATGACAATGAACATTTAGAACAAGAAGAGATATTCTCTCAGGTTCTTAGAGCAGGAAGACGAACTTACTTTTTTGACGTAAGAGCAACAAAAGCTGAAGATTATTACTTAACTATTACCGAAAGTAAAAAATTCACACATGACGATGGATCTTTCCATTACAAAAAGCATAAAATTTATTTATACAAAGAAGATTTTGTTGAATTTAGTGAGATGCTTAAAGAAGCAACAAGCTATATTTTAAATGAAAAAGGTGCTGAAGTAATTTCTGAACGTCACCAAAAAGATTTTAAAAGACCTTCAGAAGCAACGGAAGGAACAGAGGGAGCAGAAGGTTCCGAATCAGGATCTGAAAGTTTTACTGATGTAAATTTTGAAGATATATAATCGTATAAATTCAGACAAATAAAAAAACACTTCAATTGAAGTGTTTTTTTATGCCCAAAAAAAAGCTGATAATTTAATTATCAGCTTTTTTATATTTGTATTATGCCAATACTTTTTGAACTTTATCTGCAGCCTCCTGAAATTCAGTTGCTGAAATTAAATCCAATCCGCTATTATCTAAAAGCTCTTGCGCTTCTTTTGCATTTGTACCTTGTAAACGTACAATAATCGGAACATTAATAGCATCACCCATATTTTTATAAGCATCAATTACGCCTTGCGCCACACGGTCGCAACGTACAATTCCGCCAAAAATATTGACCAATATTGCTTTTACATTCTTATCTTTTAATATAATTCTGAATGCCGTTTCAACACGTTTTGCATCTGCCGTTCCGCCAACATCCAAAAAGTTTGCAGGTTCACCACCAGATTGTTTAATTAAATCCATCGTGCTCATCGCCAATCCGGCTCCATTCACCATACAACCCACATTTCCGTCCAAATCAACATAATTCAATCCTGCTGCATTGGCTTCAACTTCAATTTCATTTTCTTCGCGTAAATCTCTGAGTACCGCTAAATCTTTATGACGAAATAAGGCATTGTCATCCAAAACAACTTTTGAATCCACCGCTAAAATTTTATCGTCCGACGTTTTTAATACCGGATTGATTTCAAATAAAGAGGCATCAGAATTTACAAAGGCTGAATATAAAGAAGTCACAAACTTGATCATTTCTTTCAATGCAGTTCCTGACAATCCTAAATTAAAGGCGATTTTACGTGCCTGAAAAGGCTGTAATCCCAATAAAGGATCCATTTCTTCCGTAAAAATTAAATGAGGCGTTTTATCCGCAACAGTTTCAATATCCATTCCGCCTTCAGTAGAATACATAATCATATTTTTGCCTGTGGCTCTGTTTAATAAAACCGACATATAGTACTCTTCAGGTTCATGTTCCCCTGGATAATAAACGTCTTCAGCAATTAAAACCTGATGAACTTTTTTTCCTTGAGGTGGTGTTTGAGGCGTTATCAGCATCATTCCGATGATACTTTCAGAAATTGATTCAATCTCTTTCAAACTTTTGGCCAATTTCACGCCACCGCCTTTTCCACGTCCGCCCGCATGAATTTGCGCTTTAACAACCCACCAGTCTGCTCCGGTTTCTACAGTCAATTGTTTTGCTGCTTCTACTGCTTTTAAATGGTTATCGGCAACAATACCGCGTTGTATTCTTACTCCAAAACTATTTAGCAATTCTTTTCCTTGATATTCGTGTAAATTCATTAGAAATAATGGTTTTTTGTAAATATCAACAAATGTACTAATCCTAAGATTAAAATTTATGTTCATTTCAAAAAAGTTTTATAATGTGTAACAATGTGCTATTTTTGTCGTCTATATATTAACATTTATTTAAGACAGGCTTATTCATAACTTAAATATTTTAGCAAAACATGATTCCTATTATTAATTTACAATGAAGTTATCCCTATTTATAGTCAGTTTATTTATTTTTTCCCTTTCCCATTCTCAAGTAAAAATTAAATCCGTTAATGCTTTACGAATTGACAAAACTCCTTTAATAGACGGTGTTTTGGAAGAATATTTTTGGAAGGATGCCGAATCTGCAAAAGATTTTGTGATGTTTCAACCTGGTGATGGCGGACCAGAAAGAGAAAATAAAAGAACCGTTGTAAAAATAGCGTATGATGATGAAGCCATCTATTTTGGCGCAACCATGTATGATGACAAGCCCGAAGAAATACCTATGCAATTTGGAGGAAGAGATCAATTTGGACAAGTTGACTTTTTTTTAATAAGCATCAACCCAAATAACGACCGACAAAATGATATGGAATTTGTGGTAATGAGTACCGGTGCCCAGGCCGATGCTAAAGTTTCTTCAAACAGAGAGGATTTTAGTTGGAATGCCGTATGGGAAAGCAGTGTTAAAATTAACGACAACAGTTGGGTGGTGGAAATCAAAATCCCATATTCAGTCTTGCGATTCAGTAATTTAAACGAGCAAGTTTGGGGTGTTAATTTTCATAGAAAAATAAACAAGCTTAATGAGCAGTATGTGTGGAATTACATCGATAAAAAAAATGGTTCACATACGCAATATTCAGGTTTAATTACCGGCATAAGAAACATCAAACCTCCTACGCGATTAAGTTTTTTTCCTTACGCTTCAATTTCTCATACAACGTTTGATGGTGAGTCCAATTTTGAAAAAAATATAGGACTAGACCTGAAGTACGGAATAAATGAAAGCTTCACTTTGGATGCTACGCTAATCCCCGATTTTGGACAGACTGCTTTTGATGAACAAGTTTTAAATTTAGGTCCGTTTGAACAGCATTATAGTGAAAAACGAGCCTTTTTCACTGAAGGAACAGAGCTTTTTAGTAAAGGAGGCTTATTCTATTCTCGTAGGGTTGGAAATGCACCTGTAGGATATGGAGATCTTGAGGAGAATTTAACCTCTAATGAAGAAATTATAGAAAACCCTAATAAAGTGAACATGTTAAACGCCGTAAAATTGTCAGGTAGAACAAAAGATGGCTTAGGCATAGGTATTTTTAATGCAGTTACCGAAAAAACTTCAGCAAAAATAAAAAATCTTACAACAGAAGAAATTAGAACTGTTGTAACAGAGCCCATAGCTAATTATAGTGTTTTAGTGCTTGATCAACAATTCAATAAAAATTCATCTGTAAGTATCGTTAATACAAATGTGCTAAGAAGCGGAAGTTTTAGAGATGCCAATGTAACCGCATTTCTTTTTGATGTATCCGATAAAGCAAGTAAATACAATGTGTCGGGCAATTTAAAAGTGAGTAACGTACTTGAAAATGGAGAAAAAACAAATGGCTATGCCGGTTATTTAAATTTAGCTAAAACTTCCGGTAATTACCAATATTCTATTGGACATTGGAGAAGTAATGATACCTACGACATTAAAGATTTAGGGTTTAACCAAAGAAATAATTATTCGAATTTTGGGACAGATATATCTTACAGAATATTTGAGCCTACCAAACATTTTAATAATTATAGAATTAGATTAGAAGGAGGGCTAAAATATCAAAATAACCCAAATAGATATGCCGGAAACGATTTAGAATTTGACGCTTTTTTTGAAACTACCAATAAATTTGCTTTTGGGGCAAACATAGATACCAATATTGGAACACAATATGATTTTTATGAGCCAAGAGTTGAAGGCCGATTTTTTAAACAAAATGCACTTTTAGAAACCAGAGCTTGGTTTTCTACAGATTATAGAAAAAAATTCGCAATTGATGTTAAAGGAGCATATGCTCAACGCTATGGTAAAGACACCCATTTCCATTCAATAAATATTTCACCACGCTACCGATTTTCAGATAAATTTCAAATTATTTATGACCTATATTATTCTGAATTATTTAATGAAGAAGGCTGGGTAAACGAATTAGAAAATGGAAAAATTATCTTTGGAAATAGAGATGTAAAAGCAGTTACAAATTCACTTTCCGGAAAATTAAGTTTTAACATAAAATCTTCAATAGGACTTTCATTCAGGCATTATTGGTCGCCCGTACAATATGACAATTCTTATTATGAATTAAATAATGAAGGCTCCTTAGATTCAAGTAATTACAACGAAAATCATGATATTAATTTTAATGTCTGGAATTTAGACCTAAATTATTCGTGGGAGTTTGCTCCAGGAAGCCTGTTGGTGATTTTATACAGAAATTCTATTTTCAATGAAGATGAATTGGCCTATTTAAATTTCAAAAAAAACTTGGATAACCTGTTTACAGAACCTGTTTCAAACAATTTTTCCGTTAAATTTATTTATTATTTAGATTACAACAAACTTAAAACTTGGATGTAATTTAGGCAATAGGAATTAGGCAATAGGCAATTACACAATTAAACAATTAGTTAATGAGCAAATTAGCCGATTAAAGAATTGAGACTAGAGACTAGAGACTAGAGACAAAAGTTAATGGAAATAAACAGTTACACAGTTATTTGGTTGTTGGTTGTTGATTACACAGTTACACAATTACACAATTAAACAATTAGGCAATTAAACAGTTAAACAATTAAACGATTAACCATTTTTACATTACTTTTACCACATGATTGAAGCGAAAAATATTCATAAATTTTACGGGGAATTAGAGGTTTTAAAAGGCGTGGATTTAACCATAAAAAAAGGAGAAATCGTTGCTGTTGTTGGTCCTTCCGGAGCGGGTAAAACGACACTCTTACAAATATTGGGGACTTTAGACAAACCTACAAAAGGCAAGGATTCCAAACTTGCCATCAGCACTAAAAACATACTTGATTTAAAAGATAACGAACTTTCAAAGTTCAGAAATCAGCATATTGGTTTTATATTTCAGTTTCATCAGTTACTGCCGGAATTTACGGCACTTGAAAATGTGTGCATTCCCGCTTTAATAGGTAATACTGCGAAAAAAGATGCAGAAAACAAAGCAAAAGAATTGCTTAATTTTTTAGGACTTTCGAGCAGAATGCACCACAAACCAAACGAATTGTCGGGCGGTGAACAGCAACGTGTTGCAGTTGCCAGAGCGCTAATCAACAATCCTGACGTTATTTTTGCCGATGAGCCCAGCGGTAATTTAGATTCTGCAGCAGCCAAAAATCTGCACGAGTTATTTTTTGACCTTCGCGATAAATTCAACCAAACTTTTGTAATCGTGACACACAATCAGGAACTGGCAGCAATGGCCGACAGAAAACTGGAAATGACAGACGGCAGAATCAGCAAAAAACCTTTATAAGATGATCGGTATTATTAGCGCCATGCAAGAAGAAATTCAGGCCTTGCTTCATGAGCTTAAACAAGTTTCAACAACCGTAAAAGGAATGAGAACCTATTATACCGGGACTTTATTCGATAAAAAAGTGGTCCTTGTTTTTTCCCGTTGGGGAAAAGTAGCTTCCGCTGCAACCACCACCCAATTAATCAACGATTTCGATATTAAAGAAATCATTTTTACAGGCGTGGCAGGTGCCATTAGTCCTAAATTAAATATTGGCGATATTGTGATTGGCAAAAATTTGTACCAACATGATTTAAATGCTTTTCCGTTTTACGAAAAATTTGAAATTCCTATTTTAAGAAAGAAGTTCATGGAAACAAGCGATTCCGCAAAATTACTGGAAGCCTCCAATATGTTTTTAGCGACTTATCATCAATTTATTGCGTTGGAAGACGCACAGCTTTTTGATATTATCAGTCCAAAACTGGTTTATGGCGATATTGCAAGCGGCGATCAGTTTATTTCAAGCCTTAAAAAAATTAAAAAGTTGAATAAAAAGCTTCCAACAGCAGTTTGCGTTGAAATGGAAGGCGCAGCGGTTGCGCAAATTTGTTTTGAATATGAGATTCCCTTTTCCATCATTCGTGTTATTTCAGACAAGGCTAACGACAATGCGACCATAGATTTTCCAAAATTTGCCAATTCAATTGCAAGCAAATATGCCTTAGGCATTTTGAAAAATTATTTCTCATAAATTCCGCCTATTTTTATATCTTTGATAAACCATTTTGAACAATGCAATTTAAGCATCCGGAAATTCTATACGCACTTCTTTTACTTATCATTCCGATAATTGTTCATTTATTTCAACTGCAACGCTTCGTTAAAGTTCCATTTACCAATGTCGCATTTTTAAAAAATATTGAAAGACAAACAAGAAAAAGTGCCCAGCTTAAAAAGTGGCTTGTTTTACTCAGTCGGTTATTGGCTTTAAGCTGTTTAATTTTAGCCTTTTCACAACCTTATTTTTCTGAATCTTCAACCCAACAACATGTGAATGTCACTATTTATTTAGACAATTCCTACAGCATGCAGGCAAAGGGAGAACAGGGCGAATTATTGAAAAGCGCCGCTCAAAAAATTATTGAAAACAACAACATTCAAAACAGCACTTTTAGCTTAATTACCAATGATGAAAATTTTAAGAATTTGGATGCTAAAAGTTTAAAAACTGCATTGATTGACCTTCATTATTCGCCAAATAAACTTGATATAAATACCGTTTTGCTGAAAGCGAAAAGTAATTATTTGAGTGAAATAAACACTTTAAATAAAATTATATTAATATCTGATTTTCAAAATATTAATGTAAAAAATAAAATTGATTTCACAACTATCAACTCACCAATTTATCTAATGCAGCTCTCTCCAAAAGAAGCACAAAACATTTATTTGGACAGCGTGTCTCTTGAACGAAAATCTTCCACCGAAACAACGTTGAACGTACTTGTAAAAAGCACACAGATGATGACCTCCAACATTCCGGTATCTTTATTTCAGGAGGAAAACTTAATAGGGAAAACAACAGCGAAATTTGCAAATTCCAATGGGTCGGTCATTCAATTTTCGCTCCAAAATTCCAACAATTTTAACGGAAAAATATCCTTGGTTGATGACGGGATGCAATTTGATAACGACTTTTACTTTTCAATTTCAACACCCGAAAAAATCAACGTGTTAAGCATTGGAAATCCAGCCGAATTTTTACCAAAAATCTATACAAAAAATGAGTTTAATTTTACCGCTTCCCCACTTCAGCAATTAAATTACAACACAATTCAAAATCAGGATTTAATAATTTTGAATGAAATGACTGACATTCCTGCCGAATTGCTAAGTAGTTTAGTTGAGTTTTCAGAAAACGGCGGACATTTGGTTGCGATTCCTTCTCAAGAAGCAAATAGGGAGTCCTATAACCGACTTTTAAATGCATTTCAGGCAGGAAAAATAAGCGCTAAAATTGAAAATGAACATCAAATTACGACCATAAATTATGAGCATCCTTTAATAGATGATGTTTTTGAAAAGAAAGTGACCAATTTTCAATACCCAAAAACAGCGTTGTATTACCAAAACAATTTTAAAAACAGTTCCACCATTCTTAAATTCGACAATAACAGTCCGTTTATTTCAGCCACAAAAACCAAAAACGGAACTTTTTATTGGATTTCATCACCTTTGAATAAAGGAATTTCAGACTTTACGCAATCACCTTTGGTGGTGCCCGTTTTTTACAATTTCGCTAAAAACAGTCTGAAAACAACAGAAATTTATTATACGATTGCACCAGAAAATGAGATTGAAATATCAGCGCCCATAGGTAAAGATGAGGTGCTGAAGATTTCAAACGAAACCAATACGTTTATTCCACTTCAAAAAGTATCCCAAAACAAAGTCAATATTTCCTTGACAGCTATTAATTTGCAAAGCGGATTTTATACGATATCAAACAATACTGAGGTGCTAAAAACCATCTCATTAAATTACAACAGAGAAGAGAGCGACACCAATTACGCCGATTTAAAATCTATGGTGGGCAATGCCGAAAACGTAAGTGTTTCCTCCTCAATTGATGACCTTTTTAATAAAATTGGAAATCGACAAAAAATCAATTGGCTTTTTAAATGGTTTTTAGCATTTTCTGTGTTATTTTTGCTCATTGAAATGCTGTTATTAAAATATTTCAAAATATGAATTTACTTCTGAAATCTGCTACCATTATCGACAATTCAAGTCCGTTTCACCATCAAATTAAAGACATTCTTATTGAAAACGGCACCATCACAAAAATTGGCGAAAAACTTAAAAATCCGAAAAATTATAAAGAAATCAAATTTGACAACCTGCATATTTCTCAGGGATGGTTTGATTCGAGCGTTTGCTTTGGCGAACCTGGGTTTGAGGAACGCGAAACAATTGAAAACGGATTGAAAACGGCTTCCAAAAGTGGTTTTACTGCAGTTGCAGTAAATCCGAATACCTTCCCGGCCACAGACAATAAATCTGCCATTCAGTTTCTAAAAAACAAAGCCAATGATTCAGCCACAACGCTTTATCCGATAGGAAACCTGACCAAAGGCGGGAAAAGCGAAGACATTGCAGAATTGTATGATATGCAAAACGCCGGCGCCATTGCTTTTGGAGATTATAATAAGGCTGTTTCAAATGCCAATCTTTTGAAAATCGGTTTGCAGTACGCACAAAATTTTGATGCACTCCTCTTAAGCTTTCCGCAGGACAATTCGATAGCCGGAATTGGTTTGGTAAATGAAGAAATTAACAGCACAAAGCTTGGTTTAAAAGGGATTCCCGCTTTATCGGAAGAATTACAAATTGTTCGCGATTTATTTTTGCTGGAATATACCGGCGGAAAATTGCACATCCCTACAATTTCCACCGCAAAATCAGTTGAACTTATCAAGGAAGCCAAAAAGAAAAAATTAAATGTTACCTGCAGTGTTGCCGCGCATCACTTAGCGCTAACCGACGATGAGCTAAAAGCTTTTAATGCAAACACAAAAGTATTGCCTCCTTTGCGCACTTCAAAAGACTTAAAGGCATTGATCAAAGGCTTAAAAGATGGGGTTATTGATATGGTGACCAGTGACCACAACCCGATTGATGTTGAACATAAAAAAGTGGAATACAACAACGCAAAATTTGGAACCATCGGATTGGAAAGTTTGTTTGGCGCCTTGAATAAAACAATCGGGCTGGAAACATTAATAGCCAGTTTAACCACCAAACCGAGAGAAAGATTCAATATACCAACCTATCCTATTGCAGAAGGCAAACAAGCCAATATCACCCTTTTTAATCCCGATTTTGACCATACTTTTAACGAGAACAATATCCTGTCTTCTTCTAAAAACGCCATTTTTCTCCATAAAAATTTAAATGGAAAAGTATATGGAGTTATTTCAAATAATAAAATGGTATTATAAAGGCATAAAGCGAAAAGGCAATAGGTAATAGAAAAAACTCAAAATGAACCAATTGGATATGCAAACAAAACACGGACATAAAGTTAAGCGACATTTGTTAAAATTTTGTGTTGATTATTAAATTCTTCAATTGTTTTGTTTTTTAGCGTTGAATGTCTTCGATTTCTGTTATA
>Ga0209414_1001179_pt1 | contig 12526 bp, 15 predicted proteins | sample LakVidmifraction_4_FD_181154 | JGI IMG/M metagenome (GOLD analysis project Ga0209414, IMG submission 181154) | Hypersaline microbial communities from Lake Vida, Antarctica - Brine Hole Two &gt;0.2 micron (SPAdes) (version 2) | ecosystem: Environmental > Aquatic > Non-marine Saline and Alkaline >... | reverse complement strand
AACTCCTCAAACTGGCGGAAAAGAAGGAGGAGTATGAAATAGCTGACTTGATTCACCAGTACAGGATTAGATTTCTAAATGCATTTTGAAGGTCATATGCATGGATTTATGGAATTTTCTCCGAAGCTACGGTTCTGAAAGAGCTTTAGGTGTGAAACTCCCCTTTACTGGTCGACTTATTATTTGCTTTTAATTAATTCAATGTAATCATTTACTACTTTTTTTGTCATTTCATAATTTTCTGACTTTTCATTTGTTCCTTCTTTCAGATATAGTTTTCTATTAATTTCAAGCATTATAGACTCCACATTTTTATTCTTCTTATAATATTTCATTGGAACAATAGAACCACTAAAAGGATAATCTACGCCAAGTGTGAAGTTTCTTTCCTTAAAAAAAACAATAGAAATATCTATAAGTTGTTTTGGTGTGTGAAAACTATCAGTTCCAATATTAAAATCTGGTCTTGGAACTGTTTTATTTGCACTCCTTTTTAAGGGAATATCAGGAAATGAGTGGCAATCTAAAATCAATGCTTTGTTATGTAACTTTAATTGATTTTTCACAGCATTATTTAAATTATAATGATGTTTGAAATAGTATTCTGATAAAATCCTATCTCTTAAATCTGATGAAATAATTCTCATAATTTGATTGTCATCAGTCTTTTCATATAAAACTCCCATTCCAACTTTAGCCATTGGTTCTTGTGAGTCATCAGAAAATCGTTCTGGGTCACAAAAAATTCGAGAGTATTTAAAAATTATTCTTTCAGTTTCAGTAGAACTATATAGAGCTTCTGTATGCCAATCAGTTAATTTTATAATTTCATTTTCAATTATTTCATCGCCTAATATAAAACCCTCTTTAATTGGAATCTTTGTAGCAGAATGAGGTATGTGCAAAATTAATTTTTTCATATGTTGCTTCTCTAATTTACCTTTCAATTCTTGGGTCAATATTATCAGAATTTTCGAACATTACAGTTTCAGTCAAGTATTCAATTACAACCCTGTTTTGAGAAAAATATTTCATCAACGATTTTGTCATATTTTCAATTTCAATCTTAAGAATAGATTCTTCTATTGGGAATTTTGGATAATTAATGAAACTTAATTTTAAATGGGGTTCTACTTGACCACTTAACACAATATCGCATTCGCTTAAAGCGGCGCTTAAAAATATATTCTTTTTGTTGATTAATTGATTTTGGTAATCTTGTAAGAATTTAATAATCGCAGATTTTTCTATCAGCTCTTTTGTATATTCTTTTTCAAGTCCTAAAGTAATTTGAGCAGAAAAAGGGTTAATGGATGTTCTTTTTAAATTCAATCTTTATTTTTTTTAAATTAATGTAAAGGTCATAATTATTTCAAGTAGCCTGAAGTAGGGAAGCTTTCTTGTAAGCTTTATTGATTGTATCTTTGATGTCTAAAATAACACTTTTAATTTTAATTGCTTAAAGGAATTTTAGGATTCTAATTATTTGAATCGTTTTATAAATGCATTTTGAAGGTCATATGAATGGATTTAAAGAGCTTTCTCTAATATTCTTTACTGTTCCTTGACTTCAATAAAACCCTCTATTTTGGAGCATAAAACGTTAAAGCTTTTTTCGTTTTTATATTTACACATAATATTAAGCTCTAGAAGATTTAGACATTACATATAATCATCAGACGAATGCATTCTACCTTGTCATTTCTATATATTCCGTTTAAAGCCATTCTTGTCTATCTTGAATTTTTCTTTACCTATTCTGACATTGGCTATTCCATTTTTAAAAGAACTTGCATCATCATAAACTAAAGAGATTGTAATGTTTCCTTTAGTGTCGATATAACCAAATTTATCATTTAGACGTACTAAAGCTAAACCTTCGCAAAATTCTTCTGCAAATTCAAAACGAGGGGTAATTATTAAATTATCTTCATAATCAATAAAACCATAATTGCCTTCTTCGTCCCACACCATCGCAAAACCTTCAACGAATTCACCGATAATGTTGTATTTTGACTGATATTCTTGAGTAGTTTGTGAATTCTTACTTTTTGCTTCCTTTAATATAAGCTTTAGATTTTCTACCTTTTCTTCAAATTCTCTCGACTCCAAGACTTTTGCTTTATATAGTTCAGAAAGCTGCTGGTATTCCTCTGTCTTCTGAAGTTCGACTGTTAGTTCCTGGTTAGTTACTTTGAGATTTTTTTCCTGTAATTCTTTTTCTGAAAGAAGACCTTTTTCACGAAGATTCTTCAAATTCTCTTTTTGCTTTTGGAAATTCAATTCTTCTGAATGTTGTACATCCATTGTTGTTTCTTTAGTATTGATGTGGCGAGTTTGTTCTTCTTTTTTGTTGAAAGTGAAATTTGAAGTACCTTGAAAATAATATTTAGGATTGTCGTTAAGAATTCTACTATTGCTTAACTCTAGCAAGTATAACCCAAGAATAAAAAATGTGGGAGCAAGATATCCCATTTGCCCTTTAGAAATAAATATTTGAATGACGTTCAGAATGCCGAACACAAAAAAAATTATCGCAAAAATTTTATGAGCTTTTGTACCTTCAGTAGGTTCACCCTTTGCTGATGGGCTTGCCATTAAAGCAATTATCCCTCCAATAAACATTGTTGTTGCCGATATTGCAAATGTCCATCCAAACCCAATATGTTTAGATCTCCCAAAAAATTGAGCTATTGCCCAAGAAATTAATAAAGTTACTGCAATTGCTATTATAATTATTTCTGTTTCCATGACAATTTCATTTAATTACTGTTTAAACTCAAAATTTAATATTATTCTTGAACCTAAACCAAACAGAAGAATACATATTATAATCTTCCGATGGTGAAGTCAAAGTTATCGTATAAACAATTCTACCTTTTTGAGTCTGATAAGTTTTGGAATATAACTTCGGAAAATCAGTTGTATAATCGTACCAAAAGGTATCTATGTCATCTATTTTGGTTTTACCATACTTAAGGAATTTAGGATTGTTCATGTATTCCATAGCTCCCAATTCCCACTCAGCTCCAAACGTTTCCAAATCTCCTAATATCTCCCAAATATTATAGGCAGCATACTCTACAGGAAGAGTATTTACAATCACAACGATTGAACTTTTGCCTTTGACAGCTTTAAAGTCTACATTTTGACTAACTGCATTAGTCTGCCTAAAATCTTTAGGTACTTCAATGGTATAGCCATAGTTGGGACTAGTCCATTGAGACTGACTATAGAAATCCACTATTGAACATGAAGAAATCAGGATAAATACAAACAGCGATTTCATTTTGCAAATGGGTTTGCCTTGACCTTGTTTTCTTTGAATCGGATTTATGTTACAAGGCTTATTTGATTTTTTCATATATTTTATCGAGAATTTTAATTTTTATAAAACTTTTAGTTCGTTCAGAAAAGTGTTTTACCATTATTGGACTTATACAATAGTAAATCCGAATCAATATTCTTCCTATAGTTAGCTTCATCAAGTGATTATCTCTATAATGTCTAAAAGCCTCAACTTTTTCGTGATAGGCATCTCCATAACATGCAGTTGCAATAAAACATCTTGAGTCCTGCTTTTCTAGAGAGTCCTCTGATATTTTCTTTCCCCAATGCTTATCAAGGAAACTAAGAAGGGAATATTCTTGAATTGGGTGACAATATAAAGCAACACCATCTCTCTCATTATTTTCATCGAAATACTCTAATATCCATAATCGAACAGCTAAATCCTCTGTCTTTACCTTTTTTAATTTTGATATGCCAGACCCAATAGCCATGGATAATCCAGCACCCAACATTCCCTCACCTAAACCACCAGATTTTAAGATATTCACAAATTGATTTACTTTAACTATAGGCGCAGAAAATTTTTCCTTGTGCTCTAAAGTATCTCCTAAATTGTCTCTCCAAAAGGCTACAGACGCAATAAACTCTCTTTTTTCAGGATGAAATAAAGAAAATCCAAAAGCATTTTCATAGGAAGACAAATGAAAAGTCAACCCTAAGTCATAGAAATTCTGACCATTTAAAACTTCTTCAAATTTGGTGATTCCATTGTGATAGTAAGCAATAGAAACATTGCTTCCATGGTCATTTTGAAAATTTACTTCATCAATTAGTTTACCCATACCTAAAAGCTCGGTAGAGGATTCTAAATCAACAAAAATGGGATTCTTACTTTCATTCATAATTCTTTTTTTAGATTATCCTAAATCAAAAGGTAATGGTTACTTCCCTTCCAACAATTCTAATATCCCCCTAAAACTATTCAACCCTAACTTAATGTTTTCTATAATTTCATCGCCTAATATAAACCCCTCTTTAATTGGAATCTTTGTAGCAGAATGAGGTATGAGCAAAATCAATTTTTTCATATGCTGCATCTCTTATTTACCTATCAATTCTTGGGTCAATATTATCAGATTTTTCAAACATTACAGTTTCACTCAAGTATTCAATTACAACCCTGTTTTGAGAAAAATTTTTCATCAACGATTTGGTCATGTTTTCAATTTCATTCTTAAGAATAGATTCTTCTACTTGGAATTTTGGATAATTAATGAAACTTAATTTTAAATGCGGTTCTACTTGACCACTTAATACAATATCGCATTCACTTAATGAGACACTTAAAAACAACTCCTTTTTGTTAATTAATTGATTTTGGTAATCTTGTAAGAATTTAATAATTGCAGATTTATCTATCAGCTCTTTTGTATATTCTTTTTCAAGTCCTAAAGTAATTTGAGCAGAAAAAGGTTTAATGGATGTTCTTTTTAAATTCAATCTTTATTTTTTAAATTAATGTAATGGTCATAATTAATTCAAGTAGCCTGAAGTAGGGAAGCTTTCTTGATTGTATCTTTGATGTCTAAAATAACACTTTTAATTTTAATTGCTTAAAGGAATTTTAGGATTCTAATTGTCCTATATGGAAATTCGTGGGTTATACAAATTTAGTGATAGTGAGAGATTTTTAAAATTGGTTGAGCAAAAAGATGAATTTGAAATAGCTCAGTTAGTAACTAATTATTTGAATCGTTTTATAAATGCATTTTGAAGGTCATATGAATGGATTTAAAGAGCTTTCTTTAATATTCCTCACTATTCCTTAACTTCAATAAAATCCTCCGTTTCGGAGCACAAAACGTTAAAGCTTTTTTCGGTTTTTACATTTATCAAAATACTAAAACCGCTCGTTTAAGCTTAAATCTCGCCATTTTTGTTATGCGATGTTGTGGGCTGGCTTTATTTGTTTTCCCATTTTTCCTTCTTTTCCTTTTCTTCTTTCTTCTTTTGTGCTCTGTTTATCAGATATGCACCAAGTACGATAAAACCAATACCAAACCCTAAGCTACTACCTGCTTGTTCAGCATATTCAGTGGATAGACCTGCAAAACCAGTTATTACATTTATTGCGCCAATAATAATTAAAATAATTCCTGCAATTTTCATAATTTTCTTTTTTATAAATTATCAGTTTCATCTTTAGATACGTCGACAAAATCAACATCCTTTTTCTTTGAAAATAAAGTTATTATCAATCCTATTATCGGCGTAAGAAATAGACTTAACGCAAAGCTCCAGCCAAAACCTATTTTCCTTTTTTTACCTAATTGACCTACTAATGCGGCAAGACCTACACCTACTAATAATATTACAAATTGTTCCATAATAATAAAATTTAAAAGTTAATATTTAATTCTTGTTTAGCTTTTTCTTTTAATTCAAGCAGTCGTTTTATATTATTTTTATTCTTAGATATTTCTTGAAAGATATACTCTGCTATTTTATTCTTTTCCTCATCATTAGGAAATCGGTCTGGATGACATTTTACCTTTAACTCATCATAAACTTTATTAGAATTAAAAGAACTATTTATAATATTATCAAAATCTATTGTATCGCCTAATGATTCTTTTTTTACTTTTTGCTTTAAAGATTGTTTTCTTTTAAATTTAGATGCAAAAATTAAAAGTACAATAACTACAAATTGAGCAATTGCAATCCAAAACCACCAATTTATATTTTCACTAGGTTCTATTTTGTTTTCCTTGATTGTTTTTTCAGCAATTTTTAAACTATCCTGTATTATTAGAATTGAATTCATTATTTATTGTTTTGGTAAAGATAAATGGTCTTTTAACTGAAATCTGACACCGTAGTTTCCTTCGTCAGTATGAACTTCTAAAGTGTCCCAACCTAGAACAATCAACCTTCTAACAAGAGCTTCATCAGACATTACTACTTTTGCAATTTTAATTAATTCGTTTTTACTCAATTGTCTTCCAGCAAAAGCTTGAATTCTAAAACCTGTGTTCATCCAATTTGAAAATTGATGCTTGTATGCGCTATTACCTTTAGATATTTTTGCTTTCAATAGAGTCGGAGCAACACCCATTATAAAAGCATTTTTAGCTGAAGAGTTAAAACTTCTTATTAGATTAGATCTTTCACTTCTATCTTCGAACCAGTCTAAAATATTATTCCATAAATTATCTAACATATTCTTCTTTTTGTTTTTATCAGCTTGCCCACAACGATCTTGTGTCGAGTAGGCAAGTGGCGTGGAGTAGGGACGCAAACTTGTCGGCTTTGTTGTTTGTTACTTGGTGTCTAAAATAATAATTTTTATTGGAATGCCCGATAGTGTAAATCGCAAATGTGTATGGCTTTAAGGGTTGGCATTTCCACCAAGTCCATTTCTCAACATTTCTTTCACCAGTCCAAAAATCATATTATTCACATCTTCTTTAAATTCGTTATTGTCTGAATAATGTTTGTAGAAATTGAAATTCCCATTTATATGTTTTAGCATTTCATCAGCTACAACTTTGTCGTTTGTTATTTTCGCATTCTGTTCGTCTGAATACTCCATTGAATTCTTCATTTCTTGGTTCTTCATAACACCTTCTGCAATATCTACTGCCATTTTTCGAACTTTATCTGTGTCTTCAAACTCAGTACCGTAACGGTCATTAAATGTTTGAAGAATACTCGAAAGTCTGTCTATTTCTAGGTCAGTTGAACCACCACGCATTTCGGTTGGTATTGGTTTTAAATCCTCTCCTTGTTCCAAAGCTACATTTGTAGTAGATTCCAATTGCAATCGGTAACTATCCATATCAATATTGTCTAAAATCCCTTGTGCTAAATCTACAGAAGTATCTCCACCTAATTTATTTTGCAAGTGATTGAGGAAAATGTAAAGCCTTTCCAAGTAAGCATTTTCAAATTCCACTATTTGAGAAAGGAAAATATACAAACGAACATAAGTTTTAACTTTTGCTCTAAAATCTGCTTGTTGTTCTTCTTCTAAATCGTTTCTAAATATATTGCTCGATTCATCCAACAAAGCGTGTAATTGGTCAACAGGAACATTTGCTAAAATTTTATTTGAAAAATCTTCTACTTGTTCTCTTGTGTAAACTTGATAATTGTCTAAAGCATCTTGTAAATCAAACAATTTATTTGGGTCTGTAGATTCTCCTAAAATAGTGCTTTCAAAATAGGGTTTAAAGGAATTTTCAATCTCCTCTGCTGTATTGGCAAAATCTAATACAAAAGTCTCTTTCTTTAAAGGATGACTTCTATTTAGGCGTGATAATGTTTGTACAGCATTTACACCACCTAACTTCTTATCTACAAACATTGTGTGCAGTAAAGGTTGGTCAAAACCTGTCTGAAATTTATTTGCAACTAATAAAAAACGATAGTCGTCTTTTTCAAATTCATCTGGAATTTTAGCACTTGGAAATCCGTTTAAACTTCCTTCTGTTTCTCCATCTATTTCTCCTGAAAAAGCAACAATAGCTTTATAAGGACTATTTATGTCTTTTAAATATTGGTCAAAAGCTATTTTATATTTTACCGCATTTGCACGACTACTTGTAACCATCATAGCTTTTGCCTTGCCACCAACTTTTTTATGCAGATTTTCTAAAAATTGGTTAATCATTAAAATTGATTTTTTCTTAATGGCGTGTTCGTGACTTTCTACGTAAGATTTTAATTTCTTTTGTGCTTTCTTTTTGTCGTATTCTGGGTCGTCTTCGATTTTTTTGAGTAAAGCATAATAACTTTGATAGGTTGTATAATTCTGCAATACGTCTTTTATAAAACCTTCTTCAATAGCTTGTTTCATTGAATACAAATGAAATGCTCTAAACTTGGTTAACCCATTTTCTTGATATGGAACTCCAAAGAGTTCTAAAGTCTTGTTTTTTGGTGTCGCTGTAAATGCGAAATAACTTGCATTTGGTAACAACTTACGAGCTTTTACCATTGCTCGTATTAAATCTTCTCCTGTTACTTCATCATTTTCGTTTTCATCATAATTTTCAAGGTCAGATTGTAGTTCTTCTTCATCTGAAACTTTAGACAAAGTTTCATTAAGCTTACGTGCCATTTGACCGCTTAAACTACTGTGTGCTTCGTCAATGATAATTCCAAAATTAGTTCCTGGTAAATCTCCAATTTCTTCAACAATGTGAGGGAATTTTTGAATTGTGGTAATGATAATTTTTTTACCTTCTTCTAAAGCTGTTTTTAATTGCTTACTTCCTTCTGTAATGGCTTGAACAACACCTTTTACTTGTTGGTATTGCTTAATATTATCTCTAATTTGTTTGTCTAAAACTTTTCGGTCTGTAATAACAATTACAGTATCAAAAATAGTTTCATTTCCTTCTTTATTGTGTAAGTCAACCAATTGGTGAGCTAACCAAGAAATGGAATTACTTTTTCCTGAACCAGCAGAATGTTGAATTAAGTATTTTTGACCTGCTCCATTTTCTTGTGCATCTGCCAAAATATCACGAACTGATGCTAATTGATGAAACCTTGGAAAAATGAGCTTCTTTACTTTCTTAAACCGTTTAGTGCCTTTAGTATCTACATATTCTTTTTCTTCTATAATAATTTGAGAGTAGTTTTGAATAATGTTCGTTAAACTATCTTTTGTTAATACTTCTTTCCACAAATAATCGGTTCTAATGCCTTCTTTTGGTGGGTTTCCTGCTCCGTTTTTGTAGCCTTTATTGAATGGTAAGAAAAAAGAATTTTGAGCTTTTAATTCGGTACACATCCACACTTCTTCGGTGTCTACTGCAAAATTGACAACCAAACGACCAAAACGGAAAATTTCTTCGTTTGGGTCTCTATCTGTTTTATATTGATGGATTGCATCTTTTACAGTTTGGTTAGTTAATTCATTTTTTAATTCAAAACTGATTACAGGTAAACCATTGATAAACGTTACAATGTCTAATGATTTTTTATTTTGTGGCGAAAAATAAACCTGACGCATTGCCGAAAAAATATTGGCTTTGTAAAGGTCATTTGTTTTTTGGTTGTAATGAGATACAGGTTTGTCATAAAACAAGCGAAGCTTGGTATCTGTAAAACCATCTACAATGCCTTTTCGCAATACTTCAATAACTCCTTTTTGTTTTATTTGGTCATTTAGACGTTTTATTATTTTTTGTTTGTAAAGGTCTTTATGGTAGTGTTTTAATTTTTCTAACGCTTTAGCTTGTGTTTCTTCTAAAAATTGAAATAACAAATCTTCATCAACACAATTTATGTTGTCGTAATTTGAATTTTTTCTCTGCAAATAGTTATTGCTATCAACTAAATAGTCAACTATGTGTTTTTCAAAACCGTTTTCTTTTGTGTTAGTCGTCTTGTTCATTCTCTAGTTCGCCATATTTTGTGATTTCTTCAGCTACTAATGCTAAATTCTCTTCTTCCATAGCTATTTCATTCCCGAAATTTGACAAGTCAATTTTGCCAAAAACAGCATTAAAAATCAATGTTTGAAGATATTCTTTTAAAAAGCCAGTTTTGGGATTTGTTTTACCAAAAATTAATGAGTTATAATCTTTTAAAATTTTAATTTGCTTTTTCTTTAACTCTATAAAATCAACAATTTTATTCTGTTCCTCAATATCTGGAACAAAACAAGGTATGTTGTAAAATTTATCTGAATATAAACGAAGTCTACTTTCAATAATTCCAGTTGATTTTCTTTTAAATTCTGATTTATATATTTCTGTTTTGAATAAGTGTTCAAAATATTTTGGATTATAGTTTTCCCTAAATGAATATGTGCAATAAGCTGGACTAATTATCCCATCATATTCAGAAATTGCTATTGAACCATTCCAAGCTAGCATAATGTTGCTAACTAATTGATTTTTATAAACTTTTTTATATCCAATCAAGGATTGAGCATTAGTTAAATTATCATTTTTATCTTTTAATTTATCTTTCTTTTTTTCAACTCCTGTATATTGTGAAAGAGATAATAATTCTTCGTTACCAATTTCAGTTTTTTCTGTTACTTCAAAAAGAATATGCTTAACCTTTTTTAAATTCCAAGTTGAAGGAATTTCGCCAAGCCATTTATTTTTGGTTTCTATAAAGTCAGTTCTATATATCATTTTAAAACAGTATTTAAAAGACCTAATGTTTTAGATTCTAATAATTCAATATCACTAATTATGTCTTTTAATTCTCGATATTCATTTGCTTGATGAAATTTTTCAATAAAGTTTATCGAATATCCGATTTTGACAGATTTCTTATCTGGTTTTGCATTTGGTGTATATTTTAAAACTTCATTTTTTACATATTCATCAATATTTTCAGTTAGTGGAATATATTCAAAATCTTTTATTTCGTGATTATCTTTAAAGTCCTTTACTGAATGCTTAATTTTAAGTGAATGATATCCAAATTCTTCATTTGTATATATTTTTGAATATTTATTGTTGACATTGTTTATATATAAATCAACAATTTTATTGATATGTTCAGGATTCAATTCACTCTTTTTATTGCCAAGTGCTTTGGTCATTTTTTTAAAAAATGTATCGGCTTTAATTAATTGCACAAATCCTTTTCTTGATTTATCTTTTTTATTTGATAAAATTAAAATGTAAGTAGGTTGTCCAGTATTATAGAACATATCTAAAGGAAGTGCAATTACTGTCTCTAAAAGGTCATTCTCAATAATATATTGTCTTATTCCACTTTCTCCACTTCCAGCATCTCCAGTAAATAAAGCAGAACCATTATGTATGGAAGCTATACGACTACCACCATCTTTTGGGTCTTTCATTTTAGAAAGCATATGTAACATAAACATTAGTTGACCATCATTACTTCGAGAGGTTAAACATTTTTCTTCGAGTTCTCCTTTGTGATTTTTTATGGGAATATTAAATCTTCTGTCGTTAATTTCTACTTTTTTTCCAGACCCAACATTTAGATTGTCTATGTCTTGTTTCCAACTTGTTCCGTAAGGTGGGTTTGTCAACATAAAGTTGAATTTCAAATTCGGTTCAAAACCGTATTCGCTTAATGTTGAACCAAACTTTATTTTGTCTGGGTCTTCATTTTTAAGCAACATATCAGATTTACAAGTTGCATACATTTCGCCTGTATTCTCTTGTCCGTATAAATGAAAAGTTGCTTTAGATTTTATTTCTCCGTCTGGGTCAGTTGCATACTTTTTAGATTGAGTAAGCATTGCACCAGAACCAGCACAAGGGTCATACACTAAAAAAGTTCCGTTTTGTATTTTCTCTTTTACTGGCAAATACACCAAATGTGTCATTAATTCAATAATTTCTCTTGGTGTAAAATGTCGTCCAGCAGCAGCATTTGTTTTTTCGTTAAATCTGCGTATCAAATCCTCAAACATATAACCCATTGCCATAGGTGATATTTTTTCAGGACTTAATTCTACTTTTGGGTTGCAAAATTTTTCAATGAGTGAAAAGGTAATTCCACCATTTTCAAGCGTTTCTAATTGGTTTCTGAATTTGAATTTAGAAATAATGTCTTGCACATTTTCTGAATATCCATTTAGATAATCTAAAAAGTTGCTGACAATATTTTTTGGGTCGTCCAACAACTTTTTCATTGTATATGGCGAAGTGTTGTAAAATGCTAATCCAGAACCGTGTTCTTTACTTGTTAAAAGTCCATCGAGATTATCCATTTTGGATTTAAAGTCGTTGTGAGTTTTCAGCACTTTAGCTTTGCTGTTTTCAAGTGCTAAATCCAATCTTCTCAAAACAGTCATTGGTAAAATCACGTCTTGATATTGATTTTCAAGGTATTTGTTTATAAGTACATCATCTGCAACAGTCCAGATGAAATTTATAATTGGTTGTAGGCTTTGTGTATCTAAATTCATTATGTTTTATTCTTTCTTTTCTTTTGCCGAAATATTTAAGATTAAATGTCTTTTGAAAAAAACGGGAATTTTCCTCCCAAGGTAATTCAGGGTTTACCTTCCGAATCATGTGGGTTTAAAGATATGTTAATTTTTTTATTGCTGCGAAGGTTTTTCCTCTTCTTCTATGTAAAATCTAAAATCTAAAATCTTCATCTGATTTAGATTTTTCAATTTTTTCTTTTTCGGTCAGCTCAATAGTTTTTTCAATTTTGGTTAATCCTCTAAACTCAAAAGTTATCGGTTTAGTTTTACCTGTTTCTGTAAATTCAATTT
>Ga0209414_1001177_pt1 | contig 12538 bp, 14 predicted proteins | sample LakVidmifraction_4_FD_181154 | JGI IMG/M metagenome (GOLD analysis project Ga0209414, IMG submission 181154) | Hypersaline microbial communities from Lake Vida, Antarctica - Brine Hole Two &gt;0.2 micron (SPAdes) (version 2) | ecosystem: Environmental > Aquatic > Non-marine Saline and Alkaline >... | reverse complement strand
ACTAGTTTCTCGGTTTGCTCCTCGACTCCTTTAGCGACATCAATGACTACAATAACACTGTCTACTGCGGTAAGGGTTCTAAAGGTATCTTCCGCAAAATCCTTGTGTCCTGGAGTATCCAAAATATTAATCTTGATATCACGGTATTCAAATGCCAAGACAGAGGTAGCTACAGAAATTCCTCTTTGACGTTCAATTTCCATAAAGTCACTGGTAGCGCCTTTCTTTATTTTATTTGATTTTACCGCACCCGCTTCTTGAATAGCTCCTCCAAAAAGCAGTAATTTTTCCGTTAAGGTTGTTTTACCTGCATCGGGGTGGGAGATAATTCCAAAAGTTCTCCTTTTATTTATTTCGTCAATTAATTTCATTTTGCAAAGGTATTGTTTTTAAGAATCTACCGCAATATTTCTCATCAAATGCTTGGTATTTTAATGCCATTACTAAGAAGAGTGTTACTTTTAAAACGTTAACCAGACACTTATTATTCCTAAAAAAGCATTTTAACGTTAAGCCTGCTTTTATTCCTATGAAATAGAATTCCAATTTTGTACTTTTGATTTCTATGGAAGAGAAAGTAATTTTAGTCAATGAAAACGATGAGCAAATTGGCTTGATGGAAAAAATGGAAGCTCACGAAAAAGCATTGCTTCATCGCGCATTTTCGGTTTTTGTTTATAATGATAAGAACGAAATGATGATTCAGCAAAGAGCACATTCAAAATACCATTCCCCAGGATTATGGGCTAATACGTGTTGTAGTCACCAGCGAGAAGGAGAAAGCAATGTAGATGCCGGTAAACGAAGGCTTATGGAAGAAATGGGTTTCCAAACCGATCTTAAAGAAGTCACCTCTTTTATTTATAAAGCTCCTTTTGATAACGGACTAAGTGAGCACGAGTATGATTATATCTTGACCGGTCACTATAATGCGGAGCCTAAGATTAATCCAGATGAGGTAGCCAATTGGAAGTGGATGAGCGTAGAAGATATCAAAAAAGATATGGCTACCCAACCTGAAAAATATACGGCTTGGTTTAAAATTATTTTCGATAACTATTATAAATTTATAGCATAGTGGGAGTAACTGTAAGTAGAAAAGCACATTTTAATGCCGCCCATCGATTGTATAGAAAAGACTGGAGCGATCAAAAGAACCTAGACGTTTTTGGTAAGTGTAGTTATCCCAATTACCACGGACATAACTATGAATTAATCGTTTCGCTTACAGGAACTATTGATGAGGAAACTGGCTTTGTGATGGACTTAAAAGTCCTTAAGGATCTAATCAAAATCGAAGTTGAAGACTATTTAGATCATAAGAACTTAAATGTAGATATTGTAGAGTTTAAAAACTTGAACCCTACCGCAGAGAATATTGTGGTTATGATTTGGAATAAATTAAGAGCTAAAATAAAAAGTAAATTAGATTTAGAAGTTGTTTTGTATGAAACACCGCGAAATTTTGTTTCTTATAAAGGAGGTTTGGAATGAAAGAAGAAAAATTATACCCTTTAAAATTCACTCCTATTTTAAAAACTAAGATTTGGGGGGGCGAAAAGTTACATTCCGTTTTAGGAAAAGAGAAAACAGGAAATAAAATTGGTGAAAGCTGGGAGATTAGCGGAGTAGACGGAGATTTTTCTGTAGTAGAAAATGGGTTTTTAAAAGGAGAAAACTTAAAAGATCTTATCCTAAAGTATAAAGAGGACCTTGTGGGGAAATCTATTTATGATAGATATAAAGAAAACTTCCCTTTATTGGTAAAGTTTATAGATGCCAAAGAGAATCTTTCTGTTCAAGTTCATCCAGATGATGAGTTGGCTTCAAAAAGACATGATACTTTAGGGAAAACTGAAATGTGGTATATTGTTCAGGCAGATCCCGAAGCAAAAATAGTTACAGGATTTCACCAAGGGATTAGTAAAGAAGATTACTTGTCTCATTTAAAAAGTGATTCTCTAGAAGAAATTCTTAATAAAGAAGTGGTGGAAAGTGGCGATGCTTTCTTCATCAAAGCAGGCTTGATTCATGCCATTGGAGCTGGGGTTTTATTAGCAGAAATTCAAGAAACTTCAGACATCACCTACCGTATATACGATTACAATAGAAAAGGAATTGACGGCGAGCAACGAGAATTGCATACGCAATTGGCTTTAGATTCTATAGATTATAAGAACAATGACGATTATAAGATAAGGTATTCTTTAAAGGAAAATAACTTAAATTCCCTGGTAGACTGTTCCTATTTTACCACTCAGCTGCTTCACCTTAAAGAAAACGATACCTTTAAGCTTCCTATCAAACAGGATTGTTTTTTGATTTTAATGTGCGTAGAAGGAAGTGCACGTATAGAATACGAAGATGGAAAAGAGGAAGTTAGCGTGGGAGAGAGTATACTAATTCCCGCAAATTTAAAAGAAATTACAATAAGTTCAAAAAATTGTAAATTACTTCACGTAACTATATAACCCTATCGTTTTTTAGCGTAATTTTGCACCTTAAATTAAATTAGTACTTATGGCAAGTAAAAGAACGCTTAAGAGAAATGTAAATTATGTAATGGGTGATATTATTGAAGCTGCATTCTTACATCAAATGGTAAATCCTAAAGGAGATCAAGTTAAATCAGAAGCAATTGTTGAAGATGCAATGCGCTCGTATGACGAGTTAATCACTAAGATTAATGATAACTCTGTAGAGAATAAAGGAAAGCATTTAAAAGCAGTAAATAAGCAATTAGAAGAAAAAGCGCATAGTCTTGTAAAAGACATTAACGCTCTTAATGCTTAATGTATTTCTTCTTTCTATAGGCATAGAAGCCAAAAGCGAAAATACCTAATAAGATAAGAGGTAAAATCATATTAAAAAGTTGCCAAGAAGTTCTTTCTTGAGCAACTTTTTTTGTGTCCAAAAATGCCAACTTAATGTTTTTAGCTCTTATGGCTAATAAGCCTGTATCATCTAGTAAGTAATTGGTGGCATTCATTAAAAACTCTTTGTTGCCATAAGTGTTCCCCGTAAACCGATCGTAACCTAAAGCAGCGGGACCGTCCCTATTAAATTCATTTTTAATCACATCTCCGTCAGAGATCACAAGCATTTTTGTTTCTTTACTCTTTTCGGAATAGTTTTTAACTTCAAAAGGAAGGACTCTATTTTTGTATACTGATGTGAATTCTCCTTCTAACAAGACTCCTAAATTTTGCTTCCCAGCGGTATAACTTTCTGGGTTAGGTTTTTGGTTGATCATTTCTAAATTAACCATAAGTGGAGTTGCTTCTAATTTAGTGGTAGGGGAACTATGTAGTAAAATGGTTTTTTTAACCTCGTTTTTTAAAGTATCGATACTATTGGCGAAATCAAATTTTACCGCCTCTGTGTTTTTGATGATGATGTGCGAGTTGTTAGAAACTGCTAACGGAGAATAATACCAAGGGAAAGGATTAAACTGTGTCTCGTTACCAGCACCTTGAGCCAAAATAATAGGAGCCGAAATAATATCATTCACCAGTGAAGTATTGATTCGTATTCCGTATTTAAAGAAAAAATCATTTAAGTTTAAATCTCTGGGAAAAGCTAGAGTCGCATTATCTTCATTGGTAAATAGGCTGTCTTTTTCTATTGCTGTGTTTTCTACCAACCATAGCATTTTTCCGCCTTGCATAAGGTATTGGTCTAAGACTAACTTTTCTTCTTCCGTATATTTTTGAGTAGGTTTAGCTTCTAATATTAAATCGTATTGGGTTAACTGATCTAAGGTTCTTTGAGGTTGACTCGCGACAGAATCTAACGTAAAGGGAGCGATGTAATAGTATTTCTTAAGGCTCTTTACAAAGTCTACGATATTCTTTTCGGGCAGTTCACCATTGCCACGCATGATAGCTATTTTTTTTTCTTTTCCGTAAATTAATTTGCTAAAGGCATCCGCGAAAACGTATTCTAAATTTTCTACGGAAGTATTGACAATTTGCTCGTTAGAATCTCCTATTTTCTTTTTCAATAAATTGATCTGAACAGATTTGTCATCGTAATACGCCACCGCCCAAGGGAAAAGAAGACTTTCACTCACCTTTCCGTTTTGGTTCATGTTTAAGGTTTCGGGCATCATTCCCGCCTTATAGAAATTGTTGGCAACGGTTTGCGCATCGACTCCTTCTTCTAACGGATTGATAAAATTGAATTTAATTTCAGAATTATAAGCACTAAATTCTTCTAGTAAATAACGGGTTTCAGATTGAAGACGTTTAAATTCTGAAGGGAAATCTCCTTTTAAGAAAACATCTATAATAATAGGATCTTTCACCTCTTTAATAAGTTCTTTTGAAGGCTGTGAAAGTGTGTATCGGTTTTGCTGAGTAAGATCAAACCTATGAAAATAGAGCGTTGCAACGGCGTTTACCAAGACTAAAACAATAAGGATCCCGAATATAAATTTTATATTTTTTCCCATTACTTGTTTTCTTTTTCTAGGTTCAACTTGGTCAAGCTCAAAAACAAAAAGATGACACTTATAAAGTAGATAAGATCTCTGGTATCGATCACACCACGACTTATACTTTTATAATGATAACTAAGTCCCAGATATTCTAAACTGAAAGTTTCAGATTTAAAGATTTCAAAATTTGAAATTCCTTCAAAACCAAAATACAATAAGAAGCAAAGCAATACGGCTAGGATAAAAGACACAATTTGATTTTCGGTTAAACTGGAAGCAAAGATTCCGATAGAAGTATAGGTGGCGCTTAAAAAAAACAAGCCTGCATAACTTCCTGCAACCACTCCCAAATCTATATTTCCTTCAGGGCTTCCTAATTGATACATGGTGAATACATATAGAAAGGTAGGAATCAGCGCTAATACCGAAAGGGTGAACGCTCCAAAGTATTTACCCAAAATCAACTGCCATTTGGTAATGGGCTGAGTTAGTAAGATTTCTAAAGTTCCTTGTTTCTTTTCTTCAGCAATACTGCGCATAGTGATGGCGGGAATCAGAAATAAAAATACCCAAGGGGCTAATAGGAAAAAGGGAGATAGATTGGCAAAACCATGATCCAAAACATTAAAATCTCCGCTAAATACCCATAAAAACAATCCGCATATAACTAAAAAAACACCAATCACTAAATAGCCAATAGTGCTAGAGAAAAACGAATTGATTTCTTTTAAAAAAATAGCTTTCATAAAATTATTTTAAACTCACGAGTTGATCGAGACTCCAAGCTTCGGGTTTGGCATTGAATTTAATTTTGGTGGCTGCCCAAACTTCTTTAAACAAAACTGAATGTCTATAGTTTTCTAAATCTTCTTCACTTTCCCAATAACTATAAGTAAAAAAAATGCTTGGATTATTTTTATCTTGATAAAGTTCTAGGAAAGTACAACCCTCAAAACCTCGAATATATTGTTTTTTACTCTGAAAAAGACTCAAGAAATTTTCAATCTCTTCTTCTTTAAATGACATTTTTACAATACGTACAATCATGAGTTAAATTTAATATTGATAGTGTCCATAAGTTGAAGTCCAAATAGGGTAGAAGCGCTTCCTACTGTATTGGGATTACTCTTATAAATGGCAACCTCTACATAGTTTGAGGCATTAAAAATGGCTAACTTCTTACCTTCTTCCTCCCGTTGCTCTTTGGGTTTGTCAAAATTAATCGCGTGGCTATAACTTTCGTGGATTGTAGAAAAGCTGGTAGATCTAGCGTTTAACAGGAAAGATCTTCCTTTTCCAACACTTTTAAAAAGTTTTCTAGAGATATTGGTCACCACATTACCATACGTATCAATATACATCACATGACCTATAATTTGATCTTGGTTATCGTTAATAAACGGATTAAGCTTCTTGATTTGTTTAACTTCAGGAATGCTTTTTCCTATAACTTCTAATGTTCCGCCTCGAGCGATATGACACGCCACTTTTACAAAAACATCAAGTACAGGAAAATTGGTTTCTATGGCATTGTGAATATTAACCTCGACTACTTTCTGTGGTTTAATTTCTGCTGCGATGAGAGACATAATTCCATTATTGGCACAAATAAAGAAATGATCATCTAGTTGTATGGCAATATGTTTATTCTCTGGTGTAATTTCTGAATCTACTCCAATAATATGTATGGTTCCTTTTGGGAAACTACTGTATGTGTTTTTAATGATATATGCCGCCTCTATAATATGAAAAGGAGAAACGTTATGAGAGATATCAACAATGTTTACGCCTTCCAATTCACTAAGAATAGCACCTTTAACAGCACCTGTAGAGGGGTCTTTAAGCCCAAAATCTGTTGTTAAAGTGATGATAGCCATAAGGAAATGATGTTAATATTTTTAATGGGATTTGGCGGTATTTTTACCTAAATTTGTACTGCGAATTTAAAGATAAAAGATTAATAAATACACGTGCATTTGAACGAACTTGATATAGAACTCTCAGAAATTAATCCAAGAGAATTTTTTGGATTACAAAACGCAAATATTGAACTACTTAAGAAATACTTTCCTAAGCTAAAAATTGTTGCTAGAGGCAATAATATAAAGGCTTTTGGAGATGATGAGCTTCTAGAAGAGTTTGATAAAAGGATCAATATGCTTATCGAGCATTTTGGTAAGTACAACAAACTTAATGAAGCTGTGATTGAGAGAGTACTGACCAGCGAAAAGAAAGAAGATTATGAAACTTCTGTACAAAGCGGAGAGGTATTGGTTCATGGGGTAAGTGGTAAATTGATTAAAGCACAAACCGCCAACCAACGAAAACTAGTAGAGCTTAGCAAAAAAAACGACATGGTTTTTGCCGTTGGTCCAGCAGGGACGGGAAAAACTTTTACAGCAGTGGCATTGGCCGTAAAAGCGCTTAAAGAAAAAGAAGTTCGCAAAATTATTCTTACCAGACCAGCAGTAGAAGCAGGAGAAAATTTAGGATTTCTTCCAGGCGATCTTAAAGAAAAATTGGACCCTTATATGCAACCTTTATACGATGCGCTGCGAGATATGATTCCGCACGAGAGGCTAGAATCTTATATAGAAAAAGGAGTGATACAAATTGCACCTATGGCATTTATGCGTGGAAGAACGTTAGACAATGCTTTTGTTATTTTAGATGAAGCGCAAAATACCACTCACGCACAAATGAAAATGTTTTTAACCCGTATGGGGAAAAACGCAAAATTTATGATTACGGGAGATCCTGGACAAATCGATTTACCGCCAAGAGCAATTTCTGGATTAAAGGAAGCACTTTTGGTTTTAAAAGATGTTAAAGGAATTGGTATGGTTTATCTAGATGATAAAGATGTGATTAGACATAAATTAGTGCGAAACGTGATAGCCGCTTATAAAAAAATAGAAAACATAGAATAACCCATAGTTCATGAGTAATACCTTAATCGAAACCAATTTTCAATTTCCGAAGCAAAAAAGTGTTTATAAAGGAAAAGTAAGACAAGTCTACGAATTGGATAACGACCAAGTGGTTATGATTGCCACCGATAGGCTTTCTGCTTTTGATGTGGTGATGCCAAAAGGGATTCCGTACAAAGGACAAATTCTTAACCAGATTGCGACCAAAATGATGAACGATACGCAAGATATTGTTCCCAATTGGCTCGAAGCCACTCCAGATCCTAATGTGGCAGTAGGTAAAATGTGCGAACCTTTTAAAGTAGAAATGGTGATTCGCGGCTATTTGGCGGGGCACGCTGCTAGAGAATACAAAGCGGGAAAACGTGAATTATGTGGAGTTGCCTTAGCGGAAGGTTTAAAGGAAAACGACCAACTACCACATCCTATTATTACGCCGGCTACCAAGGCGGAACAAGGCGATCACGACGAAGATATTTCTAGAGAAGGCATTCTTAAAAGAGGAATCGTTTCTAAAGAAGATTATGAGCAATTAGAGAAGTATACAACAGCGCTATTTCAAAAAGGTAGTGAAATTGCCGCTTCCCGCGGATTAATTCTCGTTGACACTAAATACGAATTTGGAAAAACTAAAGATGGAAAAATCGTTCTCATCGATGAAATCCATACGCCAGATTCTTCTCGCTATTTTTATGCGGAAGGCTATAAGGAAAGACAAGAAAAAGGAGAGAAGCAAAAGCAACTGTCTAAAGAATTTGTAAGGCAATGGCTTATTGAGAATAATTTTCAAGGTTTAGAAGGTCAGAAACTTCCCGAAATGAGTGATGAATATATCCATTCAGTTTCTGAGCGTTACATCGAATTATACGAAAATATCACAGGAGAAAAATTTGTAAAGGCAGACATCTCTAATATTGAAAAACGAATTGAAGAGAATGTGTTGGGCTATTTGGAGAAGTAAGACTGCTTTTTTGAAAATCATTTTATCGAGAGCGAGAGGATAATTTTAAGTAAAAAAACTACTGTTTCTCAGTTAGTTAAAAAAAAGTCTTGTTTCTTGGTTCTAACAGCGCAGCGGTCTTGGTTCTTTTTCGAAAAACAATGATTATGTATAGAAAAATAATCCTATGTTCTCAGCCAATACTATATAGCCAACATAATACAGAGTGGTTGATGGCAAAAAGACAAGTCTTAAAATTGGAGGTTGAAGAACTAAGAATTGGTAGACAACTCTTTCCTTTTAAGCAAATAACTACCCCATTTTTCTATGAGTATAAGAACTTTGGCTTCTTTGAATGGTTCTCTATATTTGGATTTAATTTTGAAGGTAAATATTATCAGATAGGAATAAGTGCTAAGGAAAAGAAGGTATTGAAAACGGCTTTTCCGCAAGCAGAATCAGAAAGAGTATCTCCGACATTGAAAGATTATTTACTTCTACTCTTGGTTTTAGCAATTGTAGCGCTGCTGGTCTATCTCATAATTTTCAGACTCGTCCTATAAACATACTTTCTAGTTTATTCAAAATTAGTCGTGTCCGACTAAGATGATAGACCCTGCCTTTGCCGGCAGGCAGGCGCTCCCCGCCCGTACAGTGCCGGGCGGACGCTTTTAGATAATAGAAGTTAGAGTTAATTTCAACCAACTGGTAAATAATAGCTTAATTTTTAACTTCAGAATTATTTGCCAAATTTAAAAAGTAAGGTGTAATTCTATAAAAGATTTGTTTCTCACTTCCATCACTAAGACGGCTGCCATCTTTAAAGTTTTAAGCGGACACTAATAATTCAAAATAGATAAAGGAATCATCTTTCTTAGTAAAGTTAGGTTGATGAAAATTCCTTCAGTATAATTTAGCTTTTGACTTATAGCTTATACTATTGAAAGAGGGTAGTGTGATTTTTGAAAAAAATATACTGGAGTATTTCAGAAAAATAACTACCTCTTAAAATTATAAATATATCCTAAACCAAATTCAGTAAAATCAGCCTGACCTAGATTCGCATTGATGCTTGCCGAGATAAAGAAGTTTTGAGTCGGGTTTTTAGCTAAGGAAGTCAGATAATATTTTGCTCCTAGTTTTGAAGTAATGAGCTTTTTAAATTTGTACTTCGTATTGTATTCTCCCAATACCCAACCTTCGGGGATTTCTTTTGGCGTATTTGCCCATCCTTGAGTGTATCGCCACTCAATTCCGTAAGCCGGTTTATGTAAATTTGCTCCTACTTGAAGAATAAATCCCACGTGGTTTAAAAACATCACCTCTCCACTAACAAAAACACCAAAAGCAGATGCAGCTAATTTAGGGTGCTTTTTGAAGGATTCAAATTCTTCTCCACTTTGCACCAAAGACTCGTTGTTGCGAATGTAATCGTAGTAATGCTGATAAAAATGATAGAAAACCCCAGCACCGACTCTAAACGTGTTATTTATTTTCTTTCCTACGCCCAATCTTAGAGCGTACACATTTTTAGGCTCATTAAAACTGAGAGCAAGCGAATTTTCTCCCCAGCCCGTTTCAAGCATCATATAATAATTTTGCGAAGCTTTAAATTTGGGATGGGTTACAGCTTCTGAAGAACGTTCATTCTTATGAAAATTGAAATTTGCATTCACACTCCCCAGGAAAGAATTGAAACCATTGTTGGGTAATTTTTTATGACCGTTAGATTGGTGGGAATATCCTAAACCTAAACGGAAATTGGTAGTGCGGCTTTGGAGGATAGGATAGTAGAAGAAAAGATCAAAGGCTCAGCTGAGGTTGGTAGAAACCGCATGGTTAAGTGAATTGTTCTTTTTGTCAAATTTTTTGGTAAAATAAGAGGAGCCTAAACCAACCATAAGGCTTAAAGGATTCTTTTTGTTGGGGAATAAAAGAAACTCTACATACGGAATGATAGAAAACTGATACCCCACGACATCGCGATTTCCCATATCGTTGATCCCTAAGCGAATTCCAGTTTTAGGATAATTAAGGCGATATGCCCATTCACTTTTACTCTCCACGTGTTTTTTCCTAGACCTAGAGATAATCCAGTTTGCATCGAAAGACTTGGGAAAAACTCATTGGCAGGTGCAGTTTTTCCAAAAAAAACTTCAGAAGAGATATAATGATTTTTCCATGAACTCTCTTTTTCCTGGGAAAAACTCATTTGAGTAAAAAGAAACAAAAGTAACGTGAAACCCTTGATGGAAGAATAAAAAAACGAATTCCTGACAGGTAATACTTTAATCATAGACGAAAATAATAGTGTAAAATATAAAACGGAATGCGATTTCTACAAATAAAAAGAATTTTCGCAAACAAAGTATTTATTTTTTAAACTTATTCGTTTTTATGCACTAAAAGGAAGTGAAAATGGAGTATCCAGAAGAATTTTAAGCTTTAGGCAATGTATTACGTGCTGCTTTAGGATTTCGGGATTCCTAAATAGGTAGACTTATAGAAATTACTTAAAGTCAATTTCAAAGTTTTTCATAAGATCGAGTAAAACTTCTTCCGTTTTGGAGAGGTTATCTTTTTTTGTAGCGGTGCTTTTTTCTACTTTATCAAAGTAAGTGGAAATACTTCCGTCAAGGTATTTTTCTGGAATAATAGGATGAACGTAATATTCTTTACAAACGCTTTTGGTATTTCCTAAGGCGTTGGCGGTTTCTTCGAAAGCGAGATTTAAATTCTTTTGCTGCTGCTTTTTTTCTTCGGCAAGACCAATATCTTTTAGAGTTTCAAAAAATATTTTAGTCGCTGCCCAGGTTCTAAAATCTTTAGCCGAATAAAAGTCGCCACAACTACTCTGAATGTATTCGTTCACCATCGTACTGTCAATGACTTGCTTTTGTCCGTCTTCATCATAATATTTAAAAAGTTCCCAGCCAGAAATCTCTTCACAGTTCTGCACCAATTCGATTAATTTTTTGTCGGTGATATCAATTTGATGCTCTTTTCCTTTTTTACCAATAAAATCGAACCTAAGAATGTCTTTACTTATGTGTACGTGTTTAGATCTTAAGGTAGAAAGACCATACGTTTGGTTCTTTTTCGCATAATAGTGATTGCCAATTCTTATGTGGGTTTCTTCCATTAAACGAATGACTAAGGCCAAAACCTTTTCTTTAGGCATCCCTTTCTTTTTTAAATCGGTATCTATTTGTTTTCTGATTTTTGGAAGCTGTTGTCCAAAAGCAGCAATCTTATAAAACTTGGTTTGGTTTTTAAAAGTGTTCCAAGTTTCGTGATAGAGGTAAACTTTCCGGTCTTTATCATCTCGCCCCACTACTTGCAGGTGTCCGTTTTTTAGCGGAGTGATACGAACATTTTTCCAATTGGGTGGAATCACCAAAGCTTTAATTCGCGCTTTTTCCTTTTCGGAAGAAATGGTATTTCCGTTTTTGTCCTTATAGTAGAAACCTTTGCCTGCTTTGTGTCTACTTATGTTTAGATCTTTATCTGAAACATAACGGAGATGAGCCAAATTAGCGAACTCTTCTGGTTCTTGGATAATTTTTTTTAGTTGTTGAGGTGAAAGTCGCACGAGTCAGTTTATTTAGGGACTGAATTTAGAGCTAAAAACAAAACCAGATTGATAATAAAAAGTAAAAGTTTCCCTTCCGGAAGTTTATTTGTGATTTTGTAAAGAATTGTTAACGCAAAAAAGCCTCTTGAAAATATCAAGAGGCTTTAATTTTATAATAGTTATCTTTTCCTTTGAAGGATAAGTGCTATTAATTCCGCGGAAGCGAAATTCTATTTAAAATAGCTAAACGTTTCTCCGTCTTTAATCTGAAGAAGGCTTTCATAAATTAATTTAATCACATTTTCTACATCGTCTTGATGCACCATTTCTACCGTGGTATGCATATAACGAAGCGGCAAAGAGATAAGCGTGGAGGCTACACCACCATTGCTATAGGCAAAAGCATCTGTATCTGTCCCGGTCACTCTACTTGACGCCATACGTTGAAACGGAATTTTATTATTCTCTGCCGTATTGATAATCAATTCGCGCAAATTATTTTGCACCGCTGGAGCGTAACAAATTACAGGACCGGCACCAATTTTGGTATCACCTTCCTTCTTCTTGTCGATCATTGGAGTGGAGGTATCGTGAGTTACATCGGTCACAATGGCGACATTGGGTTTAATGGTTTGGGTAATCATTTCGGCACCGCG
>Ga0209414_1001175_pt1 | contig 12548 bp, 10 predicted proteins | sample LakVidmifraction_4_FD_181154 | JGI IMG/M metagenome (GOLD analysis project Ga0209414, IMG submission 181154) | Hypersaline microbial communities from Lake Vida, Antarctica - Brine Hole Two &gt;0.2 micron (SPAdes) (version 2) | ecosystem: Environmental > Aquatic > Non-marine Saline and Alkaline >... | reverse complement strand
GCAAACCTGAACCAGTTATTAGTCAAGAAGAAATTTATGGTCAGCGAGATTCGTCTCGAACAGCCAAGTTTGGAAGAATACTTTGTCAACCTAACCGGAGAGGGGTTTGAAGTTGTTCGCTAAATCTCTAAGTCTTTCCTTGATGGGATCAGAGCTAAGAGTCATGTTCACGAGGCGCCGCACCTGGGCGATGCTGGCTGCCATAGCTCTGATCCCAATCCTGCTGGCGGTAGCGGTTGCACTCACCAGTGAGCAGCTTGCGCCCGGCGAAGGCCCGCCATTCCTTGATCGAGTGACGCAGAATGGTCTCTTCACCGGCTTCACCGCCACCCTCTTGGCCTTGCCGCTGTTTTTGCCACTAACCATGGCCGTTGTTGCCGGAGACACTATTGCCGGCGAAGCAAGCCTAGGAACCCTCAGGTATCTGCTGATTGCACCGGTTGGGCGCCTCAGGCTTTTAGTTGTGAAGTACCTAGGCACAATCGTCTTCGCGCTTGCCGGCACCTTCACGCTGATGCTAGTCGGCGGAATTATTGGAGCGATTCTGTTTCAAATTGGCCCGGTTACCCTGTTGTCGGGCGACCAAATCTCCTTGGCAGAATCAATCGGCCGCATGGCACTGGTCGCTGTGTACACGTCCATTTCTATGAGCGGCCTCCTGGCCATTGGCTTATTTGTTTCAACCCTGACCACTGTCCCGGTTGGCGCAATGGCTGCAACAGTTGTGCTGGCTGGCGTTAGCCAAATTCTGGATAATCTGCCACAGCTTTCCTGGCTCCACGAATGGCTGTTCACTCACTATTGGTTGAGCTTCGCGGATCTGCTAAGGCAGCCAATCGAACTTGGTTCACTTGCTAGCAATTCATTGCTACAGTTTGGTTATATTGCTGTCTTTGGCACATTGGCTTACTCAAGGTTCACAACCAAGGACATCTTGAGCTAATCGGCTGATACACTTTCAAGCTGCAAGGGCCTCTAGCTCAGCTGGTTAGAGCAACGGACTTTTAATCCGTGGGTCGTCGGTTCGAATCCGACGGGGCCTACTAAGAAAAATCTTCGATTTTCCGAGGGTTTTTCTTGTGTAGCGGGCTATGTCAGACTTCTGACCTTCTGGGGCGGGAAGATCGCTGGAATTTCAAGTCTCATCATTCGCCCTCAAACACCTCCAAACTCCGTCAGGGTTTTGTGGGATACATGTGGGAATCACAGAAAAGTATTCAGGCCCAGCTTAGGCATTTACTCCTTTGCTAAGAACCTCGGCTCGAAGAGCATTTTTTTCACACTTACATTGCTTTAGCCGTAACTAATGCAAATGGTCGTCGACGATTTTTTTTGCTCCAGCCTCTCTCGTCATGTGATTACTATGGGAGGGTCAATTCTTATTAGATCGGCTTCAGAGCAATCCTCGCTGAGGTTTTTGCGTTCCTTGTCCCCCAGTCAAAAATTCGAGGTTCATCAAAGTGCAGATTGCCCTCAGACCGGGGCATCTTGAGCCTAACGAACTGACACGAACAGTGGTGAACGACTTACTTATGGGTCACTAATTGGGTGACTAAAGTCAAAACCGTTGTTTCTGCTGTCTGATTACCGTGGATTTATTTTTGGTGTGCCCGTCACCGAGGGGCACTTACTGCGCGAATCAGTAACCGTTCTGCGACACACCGTACTCAGCCTGCGACTGAGAGAAACCCTCATATTTTAGCTGATCTATCAGCCCCTGGCGAGAGAATGATGAATACTTTAAGTAAGATTCTGCGGTCTTGGCGGCTTGGTCATTCCAGTCGGCATTTGTGGAAGCGACACCATATTCCGCTTGCGAATTTGTGAAGCCTTCATACAAGAGTTGATCGACTAGACCCGAGCGTGAGAAGGCAGAGTAGCTTAGGTAACTCTCAGCGCTACCAGCGGCTTGCACATTCCAGTTCGCATCGACCGCATCCACCGCATATTTAGCGTCTGCCCTGGAATATTCCTCATACAAGAGCTGATCAATAAGCCCTGTTCGTGAGAAGGACGAGTAACGCAAGTAGCTTTCGGCAGACTGCCTAGCGTTTCTCTGCCCGGTAGTTTCTGTCGTTGTTGGTGTTGGTGTTGGTGTTTGAGTGGGTGTTGGTGTTGGTGTTGGTGTTGGTGTTGGTGTTGGTGTTGGTCCATCTTCTTTCGTCGAATTCAAACTCGCATCGCTGGGAGTTTTGACTGTCAGCAAAACCTTGCCCGCATAACTTCTTGCCTCTGTGGGCTTGCTCTGATACCAGGTTGACAGGTTCGGATTCAGATCCTTGGCGTATTCGCAAGCGGCCTTAGCTCGCTTTCGCACCATGATGTTTGCGCTCGTGGGCTGTGAGTAATACCTGATTCCAGTGCAAATGAATTTCTCCGCCTGTGGGCTGGCATCGACCGCGAATTTAACTTGCTTCTTTTGTTGGCTGGTTAGAGCAGTGGCAGACCCGCTAAACGTGGCTAGTGTCCTCTGCTTTACTGAAAACTTGGGCACCGGTGTGGACCCGGATTCACCGGCTGAAACAGAACTGGCATCGCTCGGAGTTTTGACTGTCAATAGCACCTTGCCTGCATAGCTCCTTGCCTGAGTGGGCTTGCTTTGGAACCAAGTTGAGAGATTCGGATTGAGTTCCTTGGCATAGTCGCAAGCGGCCTTAGCACGCTTTCTCACCATGATGTTTGCGCTCATTGGCTGTGAGTAATACCTAATGCCTGTGCAGATGAACTTTTCCGCATCTGGATTTGCATCGACAGTTGCCTTGATCTGGGTTTTCTGCACGCCAGTGAGGCCAGTTACTGTCGCACTAAAGGAAGCAAGAGTCTTTTGGTTTACCGAATACTTAGTGGCGGCACCAGCCGGAGCGAAACCGACGGCCAAAAGAAGTGCGGCTAAAGTTATGGCCAAATATTTTCTCATACGCTCCTGGAGTTCAATCGCTTCAGCCTAGGCCAAAAGTAGCCCCAGACGAAAATCGGGATAACTCTCCTTATGCACTCGTAAAAGCCCAAACCGACCTAGGGTCACAATCTGAGCAAATAAGGATCCACCCGGAATCGAGTTCAAACGCTCTTTGGGGTTCGCTCTTACCGCATAGTTCGCAGTCCATCTCAAGATTTTAGAGGGATTCAGCTAACACAAGCCTTCGCGCCGCCATCCAATGACCTCAGAATTACGGCCGACGTCTCTAGCGCTGAAGCTTTAGTTTCGGAGTCCAGGAGTGGTAACTCTCTCGACTGACCTTTGGTAGCCAATGGATAGATTAACTGACTCTCAGACGAGTGTGATTGAGTAAAAACTGTTTATGCAAAGGAAAGTGCCGTTCTGAGAGGTAAAAGGTTTTTCTCAAACGGCTCCATTTAATGGAAATATTTTTACCTGGATGGCTCTAAAAGGGAGTCGGCTGCCCCTCTCACAGGCCCAATAGTTTCGCCTTGGATGCCCCTGTACTCTTCCTCGTCCAACAGCTTGATTAGTCTTTCTTTGACAAAATTGGGGAGCTCAGCTTCGACTATCAAGTGAGTCTCGTTTTCCGCCAAGGTGCCCCCTAGAGCCAGGTCAGTTGAGCGCTAATTTTGATAGCTCAATATCCCAAAAACGCTAATAGTTATAGGGCAAATAGTCTGTTTTATAGGGGGGAATATCGCCCCACACACTAATTGACTCTCGCTGCTACGAAAGGCTGAATGCCCTTGACTGTGATAAGGACCTTCCCAACGTAGGAGGCGGCCTTCGTTGGCTTTGTCTGGAAGAAGAATGAAACTTTCGAGTTTGGGTCGTTGTCCAAATCTTTGGCACTCTCGCAGGCTAACTTTGCCTTCTTTCGTGCGCTGAGAGTCTCTGAAGCTGACGCACCCTCTCGGTAGATTCCTGTGCAAATGAACTTCGTCACCTGCGAGTCCCTGGCAGTCCAGCTACCCCCTTCGAGATAGCGATGATTCACCAAGTTTGACACCTTGTCTCGAGCGGAAGAGCCGAGGCTAGTCTCAGAGAATGCGCCTAAGTTCACGTTCTGAAACCAAAGTAGCGTCCTGGTTATCTCATAATTGACTAAAGAGGCCTTTCCGCCCTCGACTTTTCTTATTTGTATCGCACCAGTCACCCTCTGCTCGACAATGTGGGCCTGGCTTGCCCCATTGAAAACAAAGCTGTCGATAAGGTCGCCGTCCTCATAAACTTCAAAGCTGCCTTGAAGGTCGACACTGGTAACAAATACCTGGCTTCCAGCTCTTTGGACAAGCATTCCGCTTTCGATGACTTCATCTGTAAGCTCGCTGTCGCTGTCGGAAACTGCCTGCTTTTGCTCTGCTAGAGAAGTACTCCAGACCATGTTTTGTGAGGCACAAATGATGACTTCAGCGCACAGCAGGTGGGTGCCGCCAGCTACGTTGATGTTTTCGTAGCCAGGTAAGTAGGCAGTTGCAACACCAATAACTCGACCCTCACGGTCAAATACAGGGCCACCTGAGTTACCAGGTCGTATGGGAGAAGTCACGTTAATTAGGCCAGTTGATTGTTCGACAAGACCGATGATTCCAGTCGTAAGATAGCCGCTCAAAGAAGAAGGCGAACCCAAGACACCAACCCACCAACCTTGCGCAGGTTTCTCGCCTTGCCATTTCAACTTGGGCAGGGACGCCTGAATGTAGATTCCCGCCAAGTCGTTTTTGGAATCGCTCGCAAAGACCGTTCCCTCATGGTTCACTCCGCTGTTGTCCATAACAGTGACTGACCCAGACATGAGGCAATCTTCGACAACGTGTTGATTAGTAATTACAACTGACCGAAATCCAGCACTACTGACCGATGTAGGCAGCTGAGCATCCGCAACCCACCCAGAACCAACTCCGTCGGCGCAATAGACCTGGACGACTGACTTCAGAGTCTCAGGTGATAATTTAGTGAGGTCATCTGGCTCCTTGGCTGGAGTGACGGTTTGGAACCCTGATAACGGGTTCGCTTTGGGAAGAGCATAAGTAGTTGTCAACACTGCTGCCTCGCCAGTGTTCACCGACCAGAATTCGGTGAAGTCGAAGTAGGACAAATAACTTGACCAAGCTCCAATGCTCATCGTCGAACCTAACGGCAAGCACGACTTATCGAATGACCACGCAACCCAGTTGTCGGAGGAGTCCGAATAGCCGTCGGGCATCCATGTTTGGGCACGACAATTGGGCACTCTTGTAAAGTTGTCATAAGTAAAAACATCGGTGTCAAGAGTTTGATTATCCCTGGGATATCTGGCATCCTCAGTGGACAGAAGGTAGTCACTGACGCCGTCAGTATTTGTGTCCAGAATCACGAAGACGTAGTCATCGCTGTTCAAAAAACGAGTCCGACTAACCCAGCTTTCGAAAAACACCACAATATTCAGTTCGCCAGGAGAGGCGGTTTCTTCCCAAACAGCCGAATCGGTGATGTTTGCGCCCGAAGGGATGTATTCGTAACCATCATTTGAATCGTATGGACTGTACTGCTCTTTGACAATCGAGGCCTCTGCTGGTGCCCCAATAGTCAACGCTAGAGTCAAAGCCACCAATGACGAAATAAGTTTCTTCATGCGTCTCCCTTTGTCACGTACTATTGAAACTATCACTGGCGCCAGAAGGCTAGCAAGCCGTTTAAGGCCATTGTTTTACACTAAAGCTGCAATTGAGAGATGAAAATAATCGATTGTTTTCTTTACAGTTAGAGCGCGACTCGCGAACCCTTAAAAATAGGGCTTAAGATTGTAAAGAAACCCAGTAAAGGAATCATTGACAAGTGACCTACGTATTGTTTACAGTTAGTTCATGACGCAAATTATTGGATATGGCAGAGTCTCTACAACTGAACAGAACCCTGACTCTCAAATTGACGTCCTCAAAAAGGCGGGGGCGGACAAAGTTTTTATAGAGAAGTTCACTGGCACCAAGCTTGACCGCCCAGAACTATCCAAGGTGTTTGAATACCTTCGGGATGGTGACCAGCTAGTAATCACAAAACTAGACAGATTGGGCCGTTCAACCAAGGATCTATTGTCCCTTCTTGAGAGGTTGGATTCGACTGGGGTTCGCCTCAAGGTAATAGACCAAAACATTGACACCTCAACGGCTGAAGGCAAGTTCTTTTTCACAATTATCGGAGCAGTTGCAGAGTTTGAGCGAAGCCTCATTGTGAGCAGGACCAAGGATGGACTAGCTGCCGCAAGAGCCAGGGGGAGAGTCGGCGGGAGAAAACCAAAACTCTCCGAGAAACAGCAAGCCGAAGTCAAGCGCCTCTATGAAAAAGGCGAGAAGACTGTTTCTGAGATTGGTGAGCTGTTTGGCGTTTCAAGGCCGACGGTGTATTCAGTTTTGAAATAGACCTCACGGCTGCGAAGGCCTCAAATAAAAGGGTTGACGGATAGCATTGGACTTTACACGGATATGGGGGCACCACCTTGGCCCGGCCAGACATCGGCTTGTTGTCCGATGAGTTCTTGCGAGAAATTGGCGCCATGAAACAACGGAATCTTGCCGTAGAGGCGCTGAGTCGACTACTTAAGGGTGAGATCAAGGCTCGCTTCAAAACCAACATAGTGAAAAATGCTCAGTACTCGGACCTTCTAGAGGCTGCGCTTTCAAGGTATCGAAACCGAGGCATCGAAACAGCCCAGCTAATTGAGGAGCTGATTGGCCTGGCTAAGAATCTCAATGTTCAAGTCAAGGCTGGCAATGCTGATGGCCTTACTGACCATGAGGTCGCTTTCTATGATGCGTTGGAAGTGAATGTTGCAGCAGTTCGTGAGATGAGGCATGAGGACCTAGTCCGTCTTGCTCAGGAACTCACCAGGAAAGTGCGTGAGAACATAAAAGTCGATTGGTCCGTTAGGGAGTCGACTCAAGCCGCTCTTCGGGTAATGGTGAGGGACTTGCTCGACAAGTACGGTTACCCACCGGATTTTTCATCCCAGGCAATCGATACAGTCATTAGGCAAGCCGAAGCATTGACTGAGGAATGGCTCGAGGCTAGGTAGCCAAATACCTGTAAGCGAATTACGTTAGTGGAAAAGTTGAATTTGACAATTAAGCTCAAAAGTATACGAAAACACGGCGAATAATACTCCTCTCCATTGCCCATGATCCTCAGTTTGTGATGCAAATCCTCTGTTTTCCAATCTTTGCCACCACTTCCAACTCACGTCTTCTACCAAGTGGTAAAATTGAATCAAGCAGTGAGAAATCACTAGCGAAATGACATAACGACATTCCTTGAAAACCTATATGGAAGGGCGTTATGTCAACGTTCAATGCACCACATCCCGATTTCGTATCAGTCGAGCGGGCTGCCGAGATGCTTTCGGTATCAACTAAAACAATCCGCAATTGGATCAAGTCTGGAGAGTTACCAGCCTTCGAAACCGGCCCAAAGCTAATCCGCATTAGCGTTTTGGATATCCGAGCCTTTTGCAAACCAGCCCGCTCCCTCACTTGGCGGAAGATCGATAATCCGAGATCACATTTGACTCGCAAAGCGCGAAACAAACATGAAAATGACCTTGTGCTGGACGTGCTCCCCGGGGAGGATCCAAATGACCTACCTGATTCTCAGGACCTAGGGGCTCTTCGCTTTGAAGGAGGTAAGAAATGACCTCTATTCGTTATGAAGACCTTATTCACTCATCGAACAGAGCGCTATCTATCCCGACTTTTTCAGGAGCAGAGACCTCGTTGGAGTGTGCTTACGCTTATCAAGACTGTGGTTGGTGGATAGTCCCGATCAAACCCGGTACTAAGAATCCAGGATCTATTCTGGGCGTCGGGTGGCAATTCTTATCTTCAAATCAAAGTTCCCAGGCGGATCTATGGTTTGGACATCACCCGGACCGAGGAATTGCACTGCATATGGGCCCTTCTGGAGGCCTCGCTGTTGACGTGGACAACCCTGAGGAGTTATCCGATGCCCTAGGTGTCGCTCTACGAACAAGTAGCTCTCCTTTCCAGTCAACTCGCTCAAATCATGAAGGCCGAGGGCACTACGTATTTTCAGTTCCTTTTGGGCAGTCTTATTCGAACTCCAATGGGTCGCTAGGGGAAGCCTGGGGAGAGGTTCGCGCCGGTAACGGAGTGATTATGGTTCAGCCATCGCAACACCCTGAAGCAGCTAACGGTGCTCGTTATAAGTGGTTGAGTTCAGGTGAATTACCGGCTCTGCCATTTGAAATATCATCCGGCTTAAATAGTTCGACCAGCACAAATAGTGGCTCATTAGTTCTTGGACTAAATGATGTTGAGCTTGAAGCGTTCGTTGCTTTACTCGCCGAGGCGCAAGTTCCTGAATTATTGCCCATGCGCGTCGAGGAGTATCTGACAAAATTCCGACGAGGAAGTCGCCATAACGCCCTGAAGTTGTTTCTATTGTTCGGCTTTCGTGACGCGAGGGCGGGGTTGTTCCCGGCTCTCGCAATGCTGGATGCAGCGCTAAAGGTGTTCCTTCGCTTTAAGCCCAAGGAGGAGTGGTCCTCACAAAACGAGTTTTGGGATCTTGTTCGCTGGACAGCATCTGCGTCAAAAACGTTTTCAGAGGAGCAACTTCTCGAAGCGCTTGAGCTGGGTCGCGCGCTCGCTTCACCTGGAGTAACTAAGTGGATCAAGGCGGTATCTAATGTCTCAGCAAATTGATGCAGCCGCTGCCGAAGGCAAAGGGCGTAACACTCATTCCCACAAGGCATTGGAGTTGGCGCTAGATCTGTTTGACTTTTATTCAACGGACACTTCCGAACCGGTCGCAATTCGAAAAAATGGATTAAACCTAGCTCTCACTTTTTACGGTCGCGGGATCACTCTGCGTAGTGTTCTGGCGGAGGAGTTGATTAAAAGATACGGGCTGATCTTGAGCGATAAAGCATTTAGGGAAGTCACTCAAATTCTCTCGGCGAAGGCTCAAAGAAACCCAAGGGAAATCACCCTGAGAGTAGGCGGCGACGGCACTAATTGTTACGTAGACCTGGGTGACAACTCAGGAAAAACTGTCGAGATCACCAAAGACGGTTGGTCAGTTCTTGGTCAAAGCCCCATCCCTTTTTTGCGGACGATACTCACGGTTTCAATGCCTGAACCAGAAAGAGGCGGCAATGTGACTGACATATTTCAATTCATTAATATTCCGCATCACCGACGTGATCTGTTCATCGGCTGCCTAGTCGCTAGCTTCTTTGAGGACATCCCGCATCCGGCTTTGAATTTCGACGGAGAGCAGGGCAGTGGTAAGTCATTCGCGGCCCAGCTTTTCACTGAACTAATCGACCCTTCGCTAGTTCCCAGAAGGAAACCACCAAAAGACATTGAAACTTGGACGACAACGGCCCAAGGCTCATACGTCATCGGTATTGACAACGTTGCAAATCTCTCTGCGTTCTTTTCCGATGCACTTTGTCGCGCGGTTACTGGAGATGGAAATGTCTCGCGGGAGCTTTACACAAATGGCGGAATATTCGTCTGCAAATTCAGACGGCTGGTAATTCTGAACGGGATTCGAATCGGAGGAATTCAAGATGATTTGGCAGATCGGTTAATTAGGTTCAAGTTCCCCGCAATTCCGAACTCTCAGCGGAAAACTGAGCGTGAAATCCTGAAGGGCTGGGAACACTTCCGGCCTCAGATTTACGGATCGTTACTTGATTTAGTCTCAAGAGTTATTTCAGTTTTGCCAGACCTTGAAATGGATGAGATGCCTCGTATGGCTGACTTTTCTAGGGTTCTTGCTGCCCTCGATAGGGCAGCCGGGATGGACTCACTAAGTCAATATTTGGATGAAGTGGAGCTCAGTGCGCTTTCTTCGGTATCTGAAGATCCTTATATTGCCCTAATCAAGGAGGCAATCGGAGAGATTTGGGCTGGGTCTTCGAAGGTACTGCTGGAACGAATTCGACTTGTCAATGCCCTGACTGATCTGCCAGCGGGTTTCCCGGATTCGGCAAAGTCAATGTCTAGTTACCTAACGAGAATTTGTCCAACTCTTCGTAAGGCCGGCTGGCTGGCCAAGGACCTTGGCAGTAACAATCATGACAATGTGACTATTTGGCAGTTGGCTCCGTCTGGTAACTAACCGAGCGCGAGGAAAGCGAGGAAGGACTTCCCTGTTTCTACCCCTATCTGACTAAATATTTAGAGAGTAGGACTTGAAGAAATTCTTCCTCGCTTTCCTCGCATCGTGTTGGAACGCTGAAAGATCGTTAATGAATGTCTGTCTACTGATTTTCGAAGCCTTTTCGCGAGTCAAAAAACTCGGCATGGTCTGACATGGACTCTGCACCCATCTGGATTTATTTTTTCTGACGACCGTCACTCCCATGTATTTATCGGAAAACAATTTCCATGAGGCAGAGAACAGCAACTTCCGTCTCACCGGCCTAATTATGTGGACGCCGAACTCAGCGGGGTCTGTTCGTTGGTCAAGGGCAAGTTGTCGCAAAATCTCACGTGAATTGTTGAATGACCCTTAAGCAGGGTCTCTCAGCGGACCAGCCGGACCCTGGAGGCCATTTAGCGTTTAATGGTGTGAATTTCTGCATGTTTTTCTGGAGGCCACTGAGGCGCTCATAGATACGTTTCCGTGTTGGAACTCCATAGAGTCTCCCCCGTCAAAAAACAAGGGCAAGCTTTTACAAACGCAGATAAGGTGGAGACAAATACTTAGATAGGAGCCGTAATGGCAGAATCAGAGCGGGATTCGGAACAACAAGATAACCCGATCGGCGACGAGGTTCCTTCGCCTTCAGAACAGGCCCTTCCTAAGAAGTCAGGTAAGAAAAAAACACTGCTCATTGTGGGAGGCACCGCTGTTGCAGCAATCGCTATAGCGGGCTCGCTGGTGGTTTTGACGGCCCCCTCCAAGCTTCAGGAGGCTTCTGAAACTTGTTCTTCGAGCAGTAAGGCCTATTTCTCCGTTGACGATGACGGTCAGGGTATGTTCATTGATGGAGGCGGTGAAGAAGGGCCTGGAGCTAGGCAATCTGCAATTTTTTGCACTCTAGATGCGCTTGAGATCCCAGAGTCAGTCACATCCAGAATCTACAACACAAACTCAAGCATGGGCCAACAAGAAGCTTCTTGGGATGACATTGTCGCCTTATGGACTTACCACCCCGACAGAGGGCTGGACATAAGTCTCACTCTCGACTAGTAAATTTTAAGCATGAAAAAAGTCTAACTACTCCTCAAAGACGGCACAAAATCTGTCGATGGCTGCGAGAGCAGTAGCTATTTCATCGGCACCATCCCCATCAAAAAAACTTACGTACCCGCGGTCAATGTCTTCCAGCAGATAAAGCCATTCTGGCGTGCCTCCGAGTACGGTGAGGACCTGTACATACCTGTGATGTTGCTCAAGGCCGGCTCTTGTCGCTTCATCCGTAATGGTTGAACCATCGTTGGCGAAGTAGACATCGCAGGCGATAGCGTCTCCACCGGCGTTGTCTTTAATCTCACTTTCGACCCTGTCCTGCTCGACCGCACTGTCGTAGAGCTGCAGGCCACCGAAAATTCCCACCCCTAGGACCACAGCTGTCGCCCCGGCAATTAACAACAGTCTTGAATTCTTGTCCTTCAAAAATGAAATTACAGCTTGTCTCATACTGGCGTTCCTCCATTTTGCATCACGTTCTTAGAACCTATCGCAGGGTCAAGCAAGAGTCGATGACTCGGGGCGATTAGCTGGTAAACCTGTTAGCACTGTGGATAACAAAATCAGGAAAAAAGGCGCTCTAAACGCTCTTGAAATGAATTGCGAACTTTGCGACAAGAACGAACCGCTAAGAGCGTTTGAGCTCGATTCCGGTTGGATCCTTATTTGCTTCGAATGTGACCCTAGGACTCTATGGGCTTTTTACTAGGGTCGCTGGCTACCCAACCGTGGCTGTTGCAACACCATCTTCGAAGTAGCAAGTCCACCCATTGGTAACCATCGCCCCGAAGCTGTTCTGAGCAGTGACTTCACCAGTGTGTTTCCAGTTACCCGGCTCACTTGAACTTTGGGCATTCGTTAAAAAACCCAACAGAGGCCGTCGAGGGTGCGCGTAGTTAGCTCTTTACTGCCTGCTCGCATTCGAACTTACCCGACCCCACCAACCAAGAGCCCAACCAAGAGCCCAACCCCAACCAAGAGCCCAACCCCAACTAAGGGGCCGGCCAGTTGGCTGACAAGGCTTTTCCAAGGGAACTCCTTGGATTCCAGCCTGTCCTTTTCTTCTCTCTCTGCCTCATCTCCTTCCGCTTGAGCTTGGACGGCAGCGGGCTCACTTAGATTCTCGAAATGTGTCACAACATTCGACTTGCAGAATTGGCAAATTTTAGCGTTGGGACTTATGGCTTCGTCGCAGAATGGGCAAGGCGCGCGATCTTTGTCTGAGGTGTTGTCGGAGCTATTATCGCTGCCCGTCAGGGCGATAAGCACAAGTATTCCCACAAGGAAGCTCGCGAGAAATGACAACGCGAAAAAGCCCCCCGAAGATTTACCTCGAACAGAAGCGACGTGAGAGACAATAAAGCTCAGCGCTGTATTCACTAATAGTGCTATGCCTAAGTACTCG
>Ga0209414_1001174_pt1 | contig 12551 bp, 10 predicted proteins | sample LakVidmifraction_4_FD_181154 | JGI IMG/M metagenome (GOLD analysis project Ga0209414, IMG submission 181154) | Hypersaline microbial communities from Lake Vida, Antarctica - Brine Hole Two &gt;0.2 micron (SPAdes) (version 2) | ecosystem: Environmental > Aquatic > Non-marine Saline and Alkaline >... | reverse complement strand
TTTACTTCTTTTCTGGTATTGAGCAATTGTCCTAATTTTATCTGTAACTGCCCTTGTGGGGTTTTTATAACTAATTGGTTTTTATCGTTTACATTAAAACCAGCCTCTTTCAACAATGTTACAGAGTCTTCATCTACTGTATTTGATAATTGAATTGTGCCATCAGATATTAGTTTTACTATATTCTCATCCTGAGTATGATTATCAATAAGCATCTTAACGACTTTATCAATCGTGTCTAGCGTGGTTTTCTTCCAATCGCTTATTGTCTTGCCATTTGACTTTGATTCTACTAATTTTAAAACTTGCTTTTTTACTTGCTTTTTAACCTCTGCCTTAACTTCAACTTCTTTTTCAGGGGCGTTTTTAGCCTGTGGTTCAACTACTTCTAATTTGTTTCCCTCATCAATAAGGGGAACATTAGGGGATTCCCCTTTAGCTGTTTCTAGTTTTTGTTTTTTAAATACCCTTATATCATCTTTGGATGTTTTAAGCTCCATTAATGCAACTTCTCCATTTAATTCATAAGTAAATTCATAAGTTACATTTGTAGGATTTATCTTTTTAACAAGACCTAATAACCCACTTCTAGTAAGTATAACATCTCCTTCTTTTAGTTGGGTTATGTCTGTGTATTCCTTTTCTGTGTCAATATTAGAAATTGTTTCATCCCATTTTTCTTGAACAGTTTTGCTATCTTCTGCCTTAGTTTCTTTTTTAATGGCTGGCTTGGATTTAGTCTGACTAGCGACTAAATCATCTGATTTTGAAACAAGACTAGGATTAAATACAACGATGTCATCTATATCGTTTTTTAAAGAAATAATGTTCATACCCAAAAACGCAATACCTCCATATCCCCTTTTTTCTAATTCTAAATATAATTTTTTAATATCCTCTTTACTCATAGAGGTTTCAAAACTTGGGTCTATTAACTCATAGAGGTTCATGTCATCTGTTATCCCATCGTTTAGTTCGCTTGCCTTTAATTCAAATTCATTTATAATATCTCTAGCTAAATCTTCATTTGCAATTTTACTTTTATCTATTTTAAATTTTCTTACCTTTCCTTTATTTCCTTTTGCATATTCTGCTGCTTGTGATTTTTCCTCAGATAAGTACAGTGGGTTATCTATTGTAGCTTCATTAATGTCTTTTACATCTCCTCCATGATATACTTCGCTTAAAGTAGTTGTTTCTGGTTTAACCTCTACCTCACTTACAACTTCCTCTTGGGGTTTAAGTAACGCTTCTACTACTTTGGTTGTAGAGTCAATTTCTTCCCCAATCCTTGCTTTTGCTTCTTCTGTGATAGGTGGAATATTCCCTCTATGCTCTTTACCCCATTTATATGCTATGGCTTCATCTTTAGATATTTCGCTTGTTTTACCTCTTGCAATATTTTCTCTTTGATAAAACTTGCCATCTTTGCCATAAAAAACAGTATTGGTGCTACCGTGATTTGCTTGGTAGTGGTCAAAGAGTTCAATCTCGCCTGTTTCCTCAAACTTTAATTTATCTTGTATTAGTTTTGCTTTCTGACCCAATTCTTTTTGCGTGCCTTCTAACTCTTTAGTTTGACTTCTAATTTCTTGCAACTTAGCATCTGTTTGTTTTTTATCAAACATCCTATACTTACCTTGTCCTGTCACAACATTATCTCTTTCGTTAGAAAGTTTACGCAACTTCTTTTGTATTCCATCACTTTGTTTTTGTATAGATTCTATACTTTCCACCTCACTTACAACTTCCTCTTGGGGTTGGTTAGATAATAAGGCTTCTACTGCTTTTGGAACTTTTAATCCTGCACTCTCAATTATTTTTTTCGCATCATTAGCAGTAATAAACCCATTTTTAATAGCATATTCATATTCTGATAATTTCTTTCCTGTAGGTGGGGTGTCTTGTTCTGTACCATTTATAAAGTCCCCATTCTCGCTTACCTTATGCCACATAGCATCATCTGATTTGTCTTTAATCCAAAAAGCACCTTTGCTATCTTGTACTACATTTTTTTCATTAATGGCATCATTGACATAATTAATATGGTCTTCTATTGCAGTTTCTTTATCGTAACTAAGCCTATCACTTACTTCCGATTGTCTTACTTCATCTTTTAAAAATTGCTCTTGTGTTTTATATATAAGTAGTTTTTTATTGCCTTTCAAATCCATATCACCTTCTACCTCACTTACAACTTCCTCTTGGGGTTGGTTAGATAATAGGGATTCTGATTTCGCTTTTGTTTTATCATAAATAACAATAACAGGTGCTTTTTCATAACCTAATTGTTGTAATGCTGCTGCTCTATGTTGCCCTTCAACTATGTACGGGTTACCCTTGCTATCATAAGCAACAATTAGCGGTTCTATGTATTCATTTTCTTGTATTTGTCCTGCTAATTGCCTACTTCTTTTATTTTGAGTTATATCGTATTCTTGTATAGGTATGTACCTAACTTCATTGTCAATAGCACCTTTATCCCCTCCAATTTCTGCCTCTACTGCATCCGAACTTTCCTTGCTACCAACTATTTCTAATGTTGGCAATCCTTTTTGAATAAGTTGTTTTTTATTTTCAAGTATCGGTGTTTCAATATCAGCAGTAATCTCTACGTCTTTTAATGCTGGAGCAACCTCTTCCTTAGCTTCTAACAAAGGGGTGATTAGCTTATCATACTTGTCGTAAACTTCTTGGTACTTTGCCTTGCCTTCTTCTGGTACTGTAGTTTCATCTATCTTGCCTTCTATATTTGGGAATAATGCCTTTAGTTCTGATTGCTCTTGCGCTCGTAAGCCTTCTACATCACTTGCAGGAATAATCTCTTCTACTTGTTTGGTTGAAGGTAATTGTTTTTGTGCTTCTGAGAATAAATCATCTGTTATTAATCCAGACAAGTCAAGTTTTTCAAATTGTTTTCTTTGACCCCAAACATTATCAATGTTGCCTTTCCCTCCTTTTTTTATGTCTTCTAGGTGTGTTTGAGTGTCTTTTTTTAGTTTTTCAGAACTTGCTTCTAAATCAGGTAATACTGTTTCTAGTTTTTGCAACAACTCTTTTGCCTTCGGAGTGTCTACAGTTTCTAAAAATTGTTTTACTTCTTTTATTCTGACAACAAAAGATTCTGCACTTATTTTCCCTTTGTCGGCAGATTTTAATAAATTTCCATAAACATCGTTGACTTGCTTCTCTGTTAAATCAACATATTCATCATTCACATCTGCGCTGTCCTCTGTTCCTTTTTTTCTTGTTATAAATTTAGGTAAGAACGAATCTAACGCTCTGCTAAAAAATTTCATTCCAGCACCAACAAATTCGTGTGCTGTTTTATTTAAAAAAACACCTGTTTTATTTTCACCACCCACCTCACTTGCAGGAATAGGTGCATCTACTTCCTCTACCTCACTTGCTGCAACTTCCTTTTTAGGTTTTTCCTTAGACTGTTTAGCATCTGCTAATCTTTGTTCTGCAATGTTTTTGTATTTTGTATATTTTTCTTTTATATAATTATCAGCATCTTCTTGTGTATCAAAAATCGTAACTTCTATTTTTGCGGCTTTTGTCATTTTACCATTTACATCAACTTCGGCAGGGGTAACAATCTTAGTTATTACTTCTACTCCATCTTCTTTGATGTTTGTTCTTTCATCTTTAAAATTTTCTACTATGACTTTATTTCCTGCATTATGCTTTTGGCCTACATTAAATAAAGGATAATTGGCATTAGGATTAATTTTTTCAACATTTATTAGTTGTATTTCTCTTTTCTCTACCTCACTTAGCTCAACTTCTTCTTCTCTCCTTATATTGGCTAAGGCTTCTATCTTAGCTTGGGTAGCTTTTGTAGAATTATTTGATAATTGTAAATCAGCTAAATCAATGGTTGTAGATTTTTGACTATTGTTTATTGCTTTTTGGTCTGATAATTCTTGTTGAATAGCTATTGCCTTTTCCTTTATAAATTTTGGGTCGTTTTGGTCTTTATAGATAAGCCTGTTTTCATCTCTTCCAAACACATTAAACCTTGCTCCTTCTTGCATTTCCGCATCAGTTCTATTTGGCAGTTTAACTACTGCTTGCGGAGTCCCTTTTCTACTTGTGGTTAATTCTAAGACCTCATACTCTTTCCCATCGTTATCTATTGCTATATCCCCTACTTTTAATACTTCTACACCACTTGTAGGGCTGTTTTCTGCAACTTCTTCTGCGTATGGCTCTAAAACAGTTGCAGCATCATTCCCTTCCATAACATTATTAATAGCATCCCCTTGTGTAGTTACATCAAGAATTAAGTCATCCTTTTCTGTAATAGTTAAGTCACTCTCGTTTACTACATCTATTGCTGCATCGGTATCAGCACCGTTTTGTTCTTGTCTTATGTCTGAAAGTACATTATCTGCTATTGCCTTGTCTTTTGAACTTAACCCCTTGTATAGACTTGAACTTTTTTTATACCCCCACTTCCCTATTTCTGCTCCCGCCCCAAAAGCAAATCCCATCATGTAAGTTGATAAAAAAAACTTTAAAGCCTTACTAGGTGTTCCATACTGCTCTGAAATTCCTTTATAAAATTCATCAGCATTGCCTGTTGTTTCCCATAAGTTTGTTAAGTTTTCTCCTGTTTCCTCTGCCACTTCTCCTAGTGCCAAACCATTCTGCTTTTCTACTGCCTTATATGATTTAGCAGCAAAGTTTAATAATATGTTTGTAGCACTTGTTGCTTCTTTTCCAAACACAGAGGTTATTACTTTTGCCAATCCTTTCGCTGCTATTTTTGTACCCATTTCAGCTTGCTTGCCCATAAATCCTCCAGCAAAACCTGTTAGTCCAGACATTTCTGCCTTATCTGCTGAAAATAATGTTGTTTCAACCTTACTCAGAACACCAAATTCAACACCGCTATATACACTTTTTAACAACCCTCTACCATACCTGTTTGCAGACAAAGCCTTTAGTAACGTACCCTCTTCTGCACCAAAAATAGCACCTCTTTCGGATAGTATTTTAATTGACCTCCAATATGGTGATACTGCTGCTATGCCTCCTAGACCCTCTGTAACCAAACTAGCTATAGCAAATTTAGGTAGGATTGCCATTGTTGGGGCTGCCATTATAGCCAAGTCTTTCGCACTCCAATCTTCATAAGGTTTAGAAGCCTTTTCAATTGTTGCAATTGCTTCTGTAGCCACATCTTTAGAGTCAACATTAGCAATTTCTAATGCGCTCTTTATGTTTTGAGATGCCGTTTGTTGTGTGCCAAAAGAAGTTTGCTTTAATGTAGTTAATAAGTTTTCCCCAAATGTTGTATTAAATACGTCTTTAGCAGTTTCAATCTCTTTTAATGGTGTTTGATTTATTAATGCTATTGGGGCTATCGCTTGTAGCTTCTGCTCTACATCTTGTAGTCTTTGAAAATATGGGTCATCTGCGCCAACAGTAGCATAATACATTTTCTTAGCATCATCTACCTCTGTTAGTTCTAAAACTTCCCTTAAATCACTTCTCTCTCTCATTAATGAGTGAGCAAATTCACGAACTTTGTCTTGGGAAGAAACGCTTTCTCCACCCTCTAAACTAAATTCTTTAACTATTTCTTCGGCACTCTTAAAAAAAGGTTTTTTTGCTGCTTCTAATTGTTCTATGTTGTCAAATATCTCTGCTTGGGATTCTGGACTTGAACCTTCTAAGCCTTTTCTTAAATTAGCTATTTCAGAATTTATTCCTACAATCCTTTCAGCACTTGATTGTGAAGATTTTTTTAATTGAGCATCATAGTCTGCTCTTAGTTCTTTAGAATTTCCACCACTAGCCTCTACTTGCTTAATTTTCTTAAACAACTCTCCCCTATCCCTATCTCCTATATATTGTTGCTTTTGGTTTTCATCTAAAAAGTCTGCTAAGTATTCATCCATGTCAGCATATAATTCTTTCACAGTCTTATAGCCCCTTTGTGTTTTTATAGCCTCATTCTTTGCTGTAAATATTTTAGCCCTTTTAGCTTCGTTCTCTTCTCCTGCGTTTAATAGCGTATATGAAGGGTCATTTAAAAGCTGTTCATCTACCTCTGCCCTTTGACTTATTCTATCTACAAACTCATTTCTTTCGCTTGGAAGTGCCTTAATCTCTAGTAGTTTCTTTGGTATTACCTGTGTTGTAGTAGTAGGTGTGCTTGTGGATGTGGATGTTGATTTGGATTGGGAAGGCTTTAAAACACCTTGACCAGTACCCTGCGAAGGAAACTTTCCACTCCCTCCACCAAACGTTTGCCCAATTTCGTTTTTTTTTTCCTCTTTAAACGTAGGTTTTGCATTGGGCATATCTTTTAAGAAATCGTCAACATCATTTAATGCTATGTCAAAAGTGTCGTTGTCGTTTATAAAAGATTTAAACTCAACCGCATTTGGCATATCTGTAAGAAATGATTTTACTTCATTCTCTTCTATATCGTAAGTATCTGTACCTACTTTAAATGTTCTTTTTGGCATAATTTGTTTTACCTTTTGTTTTTATCCCACTTGCTTGGTTTGGCTTTTGCCCCTGCTGCTTTTGGCTTCTTACCAAGAATTTGCTCTCGTTTACCTTCTTCTGTAAGTTCAAATACATTCTCTATTTCGGTTTCATCTACTATCAAAGGGCTTTTAAATGGAATAAATTTACCAGATTGGCTTTTCTTTTCCCCAATTACCTCGTAATTACCATTACCAATATACTTAACCTCTAAATTATACATTTGTTGCGTAACAGGAATCCCATTAACAGTTCCTTTTAATATTGGCATTGAATCTGGCCTTCCTCCAGCATTTATTCTTGTAAACCCTGTAGTTTCATTTTTTGTAAATACCCAATTACCCTTATTCTTTCCTCCTATGAAAAAGTTTGGATTAAAACCACTACCACCACTCTTAGGTGGCTTATTGTATTTTACATAGTCCGGCTCTAAAATATTTACCTTACCTACAACAAAGTCAACAAAAGCACCATCTACAGTTTCGTCATCAGCTTTGTCGGCTGGAATATTATTCTTAACTATATATTCTTGGTAGTGCTTTTCAAAGTCCCTTGTGTGGATTACTCCATACTTTAACTCTTGGTCATCTATTAAAGATTGTATAGCATCCCCTTTAGCTTTTTTATAATTTGCACTTTCTTTGTCTACATAACGAAAATTACCAACCATTCTAGACTCTGCTAGAGAACCTATCTTAGAATCTATAGCTTTACGGACTCTAGGTTCTAATTTTGGATCTGCTACATTAATTACAGAAATATCGCCAGACTCTTTTATTTCTGTTTTTGGAGCATACCAGTTTAATTCGTTATCACTAACCAATCCATCAATACCTCCTTTGCCATATATTTCTTTTACTCTCGGCCCCGTAGTAGAACCTCTTAGAGGATTGTTTATAACCTTTTCCTGCCTTTCTCTGGTGTGCATCATGTTAAGGGTGTTCATAGCCTCATTTTTTAGATTGCTTTGTAACATTCTGTCCCCAGACTTAAAGGCATTAAGCATCTTTGGCATCATGCCATCTAAGTATTTCTTTGCTACTCCTGCCATTTCTAATGTTTCCCATTTACCCTCGTTAAATGTAGTGAACTTAGCCATTTCCTCAGATTGTCTTTGCAACCTTGCTTGCGCCTGCTGCTCCCTCTGTAGGCTCTGCCACTCGTTCTGGACTCCTAGTTGTAAGCCTCTGGTAATGGGTTGGCCGAAATCCCCACTTAGCCTTGTACCTCCTGATATAGCTTCTCCTAAGCCAATGTTATCTTCTGCCATAATTATCTACGGTATCTGAAATTATTACTTTCTCCAAATCTGAAATTATTATCTCCTCCGAAATCATAAGGCATATCGTTGGTTGGTGAACTAGGTGATGTTTGACCTCCATCTAACATTGGTTCTCTAAATGGATTCCTATTCAAGTAGTACCTAGAGTTTTGTGTTAAAAGACCTGGTGTAACTCCTGGCCCGCCAACTCCTCCGTTAAAAGGCCCATCTTGTTCTTCTATTACTTTCTTACCGCCAAAAGCTCCCATCATACCTGCTGTAAGCAAGTCAGAACCCATTCCGCTAATCATATTCCTACGATAGTCCCTTTGGCTTCTTATACCTTCTCCTAAACCTCTTTCTAATTGCATTCTGTAGTTAATATCGTTGCTAGTATTCTGGTCAAGTGACCTTTGGAATTGACTTGCATAAGTACCTGCCCTATTCAATGCACCTTGTCTATTACTTCTCCTCATGTTCTCGTCTGCAACATAAAAGTTGCTCATAGAATCCATTCCCTGATTGTTTAAGACACTATTTATTGCCCTTGAACCTTGACCACCACTTAGAGATAAAGCATTGGAATACCTGCCTCGCATAGTTCTACCCAAAGTGTTTCTAAAAGCAGATACATTTGCTCCCCCAAAACCCTCTGGATTACTAGCCTCGCCATAGGCCTGCTTATACATTTCGCTTATCTTTGGGTCTACTGAATATCGTGCCATTGGCTTTGAACGTAACCCATCCAAAGAGTTTTGCATTTTTCTTTGCTCCTTAAAACTGCCTGGTAATGTGGCTAGCTTTGCTGCTGCCCCTACTCCTGCTATTACTGCTGATGCTACCATAATGTAAATGTTTTAACAAAAATAATATTTTTTTACGACTTTTTTATTTATAATCGTTCTAAATTAACATTATTGCTTTTTAATGTCTATATAATATTTATATTTGTAGGACAATTAAAAAAAAACATGAATAGAGAAACAATAGCTTCAATTCAAATAGCTTTTTACATTATTGCCCTAATTGGCATTATGTTTATAGGTGGTTGTATACTAATTTCAATGGGTTCTATAGTAGCGAAGGAACAAAATAAATATAAAGCAGAAATTGGTAAAAAACTGATTTTAGAAAAAGACACTTTAACAATAATTAACTTCTCTTCTGATATGAAAAACTTTACCTTGTCTAACGGGACAATAGTAAACGCTTCTTTAGTGTTTTCAAAGGGTGGTGTTCAATTAAAATAAATTAAAAAACAATATGAATAAAGAACAATTAGAAAAAGAGTTGAAAGAAAAAAATATTTTATGGATAAATCCTGCTGAGAAAAATGTTTTTGCCGAAGGAAAGTTAGAAGAAATATTTAATTTATTAGTGGGTATTTCTTTAAAATATAAAGATACAACTTTCAGCATGATGCCAAAGTTGGTTAATGTAGGATTAGTTACAGGAGAAGTAGTAGAAGCTGTTGTTTGTGCTAATTTTATATATGGCACTGTTGAAGTTATGGGAATATTTTTATACGACTATACTAAATTTTCTTATGAAACAGTAAAGTCAATCTTGCAAAAATATTTTAATGCTCCACCGCAATAGTATATATTTAAAAAAATAATTAAAAATAAAACTTGCATATATCATTTTTAGTGCTATATTTGTATCACTATTTATCGGAATATGTTTAATTAGATTTTTCTCTCATAAGAAAATAGACCGAAATTGCAAAACTAGGTCATAAAATTAACTCCGAACCGATATTTGGGGTTTTTTTATGCCTAAAAATAGAGTAAATATAAGTAAGTCAATTATTGAGCTAGCCTTTAACGAAGGTTGGCATGACTCCCTATACTACTACATAAGGGTCAAAAAACTATATCATAATCCGGTTATCTACAACTATACCAATAGAAAGATTGCCACGCAAATAGGAGCATCTCCAAGCTCAATAGCAAAACACATAAAAATTCTTATCGAAAAAGGTCTGGCTCATAAAAGAGATAACAACCTGTGCCTATACAATGCTGACAAAGCATTATTAAACTTAAATCTTAAAAACCAAACAATAATTAATCTCCCCCTGAGATTTAACAAGCGAGATATGCTTGATGAATTAAGAGGGGTAATAATAATCCAAAACATAAATAACCAGAAGAAGGCTATTGTAAAAAGTTCTGAAATCGTAAAAAAATGTCATAGCAAAACCGCTAAAATATCTAAGAAGGAAATAAAATTCCTGTCTAAGAATGGTGGCTCGCAAAACGTGGAAAAGAACATAAATACTAGAGTATCTCTGTCAAATAAAAGTATTGGAAAATTACTTAATAGAAGTCAAGGATCAGGTAAGCTATACCAGAAAAGGTTAAACAACCTGGGTGTAATATCTTCTAAGGCTAAAATTGAGGTCACAAAGGTAAGGCTGAGCAATAAAATGTTCTTTGAGCTTAAAAAGGGTCAGTTTGTGAATAAGGAAGGATTCTTGGCCACTCAGAGTAGTAATACACTTTATAGTCCTTTCTCTTTATCCTTTATTACTATTAAACAAACTAACAACCGAGGGCTTTTTTTTAAAGGCACTAGCAAACATTAAGTAGTAGCTAAAAAATTGGACACGATGAAATCAGAGCAAGGAAACACTAAGACAAGGGCTAGAAAATCACACTCACCAAACAATTGGGTAGTAGCCTATTTTGATGGATCATGTCAAATAAACCCTTATGGGCATATTGGCATAGGATGTTACATTACAAAAAAAGATAAGGAAATATTAAGCTACTCAGGTTATTTTGAGCCTAGCAAGTCTAATAGCAATAATGTGGCTGAATATTTAGCCTTAGACAAAGTACTAACCTTCTTGCTGGAGAACGGATTACAGGATGACCAAATAACTATTTATGGTGACTCCCAGGTTGTAGTGTATCAAATGAAAGGCAAAAGAGTAATAACCGAAGGATTATATGTTCCATACGCAATAGAATGTAAGGAGAAGTTAAAACACTTTAAAAAGGTTAGTTTTACATGGGTTCCTAGAATTAACAATACTATTGCAGATAATTTGTCAAAGAAAGCCCTTTCAGATAGAGGTATTAAAGTATTCGACCAAGAACACCTTATAAAAACTAAATCTACTGATGTTACGAAGATAATTATTCCCTTTGGCAAGTATTGTGGCAGAACAATTGCAAGTGCCGATAAAGACTATTTAAAATGGCTTATTGGTAACGTTACCTTTACTAAGGAAAACATTCATATCAAAAGAGCCATAGTTAAAAACTACACCTTTCTCTAGTTTAGAATTATTCTAAATTAACAATACTTCTTGACACAAAGTATATAATTGTTATATTTGTAAGACAATTAACAAACAATAAATAATATGACACACGAAGAGTTTCAAAATCAACTTAAAGCAATTCCAGACATGGAACTAATTGAAAAGGCTCGGTTTGCATTGAGTAAGCTATGTTCAAGTGGTGGTGCAAGCTTTACAATGGCAGTTCCACCAAGATTAGACGATACTGATATGATATTATCAGAGGTTATAAGTCGTTTTACTAATAAATTAAAAACAATATGATAACAATAAAAACAAGCAAAGGAGAATATAGTTATACAAAATGGCAATGGAATTTAGCGTGGTTTATAGCTTGGTTAATGGGATTAATAGTTGGTATAACGTGTTTCTAAAGTTGAGTATATATTTTAAAAAAAACCATGAACATAAACGAGGAGTATAATAAATGGGTTATAGCTAACCCAAACAAGACAATAGAAGAAGCGTTTATGGCTGGGTTTATTTTCCACTCTACAATGCTAGATGCCATTAACCAAAAAAAAGAGGAGAAGATAAAGGCCAAACAAGCTTTATTCTATAAATCCCTTATCCCCTATGTAGTGGTATATGGTAAAGACATCATTAGAGAGTTCTATGATTACTGGAGCGAGGGAGATATGAAAACAGGTAAGTTACGTTGGGAGAAGGCAGCAGTAGTAAGTTGGCAGTTAGATCGTAGGCTAAATCGTTGGAGTAACAATCAAAAAGACACATTTAAAGGCTCTGGTCAAAAAGAAAAAGAGCCTGAGAGTAAAAAGTATAAAGAATATAATTAATAAAAAAAATGGGAAAAACTAAGGTATTTTTTGACACGGAGTTCACTGGACTCCATCAAGGCACAACACTAATTTCATTAGGTGCGATTTCGGAATGTGGTAAAACATTCTATGCTGAATTTACAGACTACGATAAAACACAAATTGACGATTGGTTAAAGGAAAATGTAATCGCAAAACTAATACTTCCGCATGACTTAGGTGGTAATGGAGTAGGAGTAGATGGCTTTGTTGGTGACACTAAATTTATTAAAAGCGAGTTTCAGAAATGGTTAGAGCAATTTGAAGAAGTTGAAATATGGAGTGATTGCCTTTCGTATGACTGGGTATTGTTTAATCAAGTTTTCGGACACGCATTTAACATTCCTAAAAATGTTTACTACATACCTTTTGATATTTGCACAGTGTTTAAAATAAAGGGTATTGACCCTGATGTAAGCCGTGAAAAGTTTGGTTGTGGCGAACATTATTCAGAAATGCCAAAACATAACGCCCTATGGGATGCAAGAGTAATTAAGATGTGTTATGATAAATTAACTAAAAACGATTAAATTTGTTGTATGGAATTAACTACTAGCTTTATATCAGGTGCATTAGGCACTACCGCAATATTCAAAGATACTACTGGAACTACTGCACCAGACTCATATAGCAAAGATGGTAACATTGGCTA
>Ga0209414_1001168_pt1 | contig 12586 bp, 14 predicted proteins | sample LakVidmifraction_4_FD_181154 | JGI IMG/M metagenome (GOLD analysis project Ga0209414, IMG submission 181154) | Hypersaline microbial communities from Lake Vida, Antarctica - Brine Hole Two &gt;0.2 micron (SPAdes) (version 2) | ecosystem: Environmental > Aquatic > Non-marine Saline and Alkaline >... | reverse complement strand
TATAAATCCTTATCTATTAAAGCCGACTCTTCAAGTCCTCCTCTTCTACGGCGTAACCCTTTAGAGGATTGTGTATTAGCTAAATTATCAATGATAGCCCCATTTTGGAACTCTATACGTCCGGCATCTTTACTAAAGTTTACCGATTTGAAGTTTTCTGAAAAACTAGGATAAAATCTCGTAATTTCATCGTGTTTTTCTTTCCATATTTTAACTGCGTTTTCTTTTGTGGAAGATGTAATTGTCAATGTTATATTTGGATTGCAAACAGCAGCGTGATATTTTTCTAATATATGTACTAGCGTCTTTGATCCTCCACGTGGAATACAAAAGTAATTTTCTGAAAATCTTGATAATTGCCTCATCATAACTCTTTGATATAAATCAAATGTCAATCCACCTATTTCTGGCTTGTACATATCCCAAAATACGTCTGGATACCACTTTATCCAAGAGCAAAATTCTGTTAATTCTTCTATGTTTTTATCTATGAAACCCACGCTTTCTTCTGATTTTTGGTAAGGTGATTCAAACGCTGGTTCATAAATGTCTGCCCTATCTTTGCTGTATTTAGCACTTTTATCTTGATAATTACTATATCCTGCCACTATATATCACCATCTTCATAAACTGGTTCTTTGTATATCTCACCTAAGTCACGATACGGAACCGCTCTATCACCTTTGAATGCTTTAATTTCTTTCTTTGTCATTCCTTGTTGCTTACAATATTCATCAAGCATTTCATCATAAAAATTCCAAATTTCTCTATATTTAATTCTAGGTTTCCCTTCTAGCCTTCTCATGTAGTTGATGTTAGTCCATATAATTATATCTACATCATCATATGGCTGTGCTAATACTTGGGGAAGTTGTTTTATTATTCCCACCTTACTTTCCACTGCCTCAAATAGTTGAGCCAATACATCTATACCTCCCGATATATCACTTTTACTTAACTGAGAAACATTAATCTTGGCATCTGAAGCTGCTTTTGAGGCAAGTTGTCCCCATTCTTTGGCTTCTTTTACATCCCCTTTAGCTGTGGCTAATTCTTCTTTAACCCTAAATCTTATGTATGTTTTTAGTCCTTCTACGTGCATTCCAGTTTTTCTACCATAGTTGTCAATAAGCATATTCCATTTTTTTTCAAATAAAATATATTCATTATGGTCATATCCAAAACCCCACTTTTCTTCTAAATTAAATAGTTCTTTTCTGGTCAGATCTGCTGGCGTTTTGTCTATAACCTCAAGCTCTTTTTCCTCTTCATCTTCAACGGTTTGTTTTTCTTCAAACTCACTATCCGTCCACGTATATCCTCTATTTTGTATCATATTAATTCTAGAAAAATATGCACCTACTGTTTCTCTTTTTTCCCCCACTGCACCATTAAACTCACTCTCCATATAAGGTGCATCTGCTTGCCTTAATATATTTTTAAACTTATCAACACTTACTGTTTTATCGTCTATATATGATTTCTCTTTTATGTATTTTTTGCAGAATGGATACACACCACTTGTATGTGTATATGATTTATAAAACCTACTTCTCGGGTGTGCTTCACCACATCCGATGCAATAATATATCTCATTATTTTTATCCGACATCTTCTACCACCTCGTTTTTATTTAAAATGTTATAAAACTCCCCAAAATTAGATAGCGTCATAACCTACAAGAATTTATATTTAAAAATAAAATTCCTCGTCACCATATTCTACTTCTTCGCCTAAAAGCTCTATAGCAAATGCAGAAAGTAAATCTCCAATACAATCAGAACACATATCTCCCTCAAGTAATACTTCTGTATAATCTTCAATCATTGCATCTACATCAATATATTCGTCATCGCACTCATCGGTCAAATCGCAACATTCCATTTCGTCAAAAGCTTCCATTAAAATATCTTCAAGCATAAAATCATCCTCGATATCCTCACCTAACTCAAATTCAAATTCAAATTCGTCCTCATCAGTTTCCACAAACAAATTCTCGCAGAAAACCTCTGCCCCGTTTACATACATTAATCCGTTTAATTTTAAATTCATAGTCAAATTCCTCCGATATTTTATATTTTTATAAATTAATAATGAATGTACTAACTCTTTCAACTTCGCCATTATTATTTTCATATATAGTTAATTTTTGTCTAGCCTTGCTTGATTTTCTAATTCCCTTAGCATAATCCCCTGTGCCAACTGCACTTGGATTCATTATTAACTCAATACCATGAATCTCATCTTCAAAATTTCTATGTAAGTGTCCGGTAAATACAGCTATTGGAAATATCCTAGTCATTAATGATAAGTCTTGAACCATAGTTGCTACCTTATCTCTATGACCATGCACCATAATTGCTTTTTCGTGAAATATATCTACTATTCCAATTTCATAATCCAACACATCATTTATCTTATTATCTAATATTTTAATATTATCAATATTTGCCAATCTAGTCTTTAAATGCCAAGGTATAAATCTCCCAAATGATTCCTTTTCTATATGCTCTTTATAGTTTTTATTGATCCTAGCATGGTTGTCAGTTACTGAATAAAATTCAACCTCATTTATATTCTTAGCAAATTCAAGTAGCATAATAGATAATGTCTCTGCAACATACATGGTTTGATGAATTACGTCCTCTTCGTTGGAAACTCTTGTAGAAACATGAATATTTCCTGAAATTAAATCTCCTTGATTTAAAACCTTCAGAGTAGATACACCCATTAGCTTGCAATTTCTGATAGTATCTGTGGTTAATTTATTCATTCTTTTATCAAAAATATCTTGATTATATGTATTCATAAAATTGTCTACCAACTCACCTAGATGCCAGTCTGATAATTGTAGCAAACCCACTCTTTTACCATCGTTGCTAGGATATGTATTTAATGTTAAAGGCTTTTCTTGTGATATAATTTCGGCACACTCGACAAATCTGTCCTCGATATTCTCAATTCTAGCCTCGTCTCTTAGGTGCTTTCTCATTTCACGCAATTTATCTCTAGTCTTAACTTGTTGTTTATATAACTCGTGTTCTTTAATTTCAAGTTCGTCCATTAACTCATCAGTATCAGCATTTTGCTTAATTGCCTTGTTATAGCCCTTGAGCATTACTTGATAATTCTTCCTCCACTTTGAAGAAGTAAAATCCTCAGACAATTCTTTATTAAGTATTTCACCAACCTCGTCCCAAGTTAAATCATATATACTTAAGTCTTTATTAGAGCAAACTCTCCAGGAATAATCATCATAACTCTCCGAGTCTTGTCTTTTATATTTAGTTTCGATTACCATTAATTTCCCCCTATCACAATAATAGTCCCACATCACTCTGTGGTATAGTTTACATTCTCTCTAGCCAGTGGACGGGCACACCAACTAAAGTATAATCGGATTTTCTGCTGTCCGTCAGCTTGTCTATTCCCGTCATATAAAACATTTTGAACTCGACCTCTTATTAGTTGCATATCGAGTAGCAACACATTTCTCATTAAGTCTATTCAGTTTTACCTTCAATTATAGTATCAAAAGATACACTTAGTGTTATATTCTCAACACAATTAAACGGTAAAAGTAAATCATTTAATTTGTGCGTTATTTCCCCGACGTCTTTATCTGATTCTACTATTTCTCCATTATCTATATCTAGTATTCCTTTAATATTCAACTTAGTTGTTTGTTTAGCCATTAATTAGTTCCCCCTATAATTTTATATTTTTATTATACTCTGGTTTTATTCTCCAAACATCGATCCATGCTCATAGTCCCAATCACAGTATCCGTATAAGAAACTATTTAAATCGTCATCAGTAAATCCTGTATACCCATAGGTTTTATGAAACTCTATATGTGCTGATTGTGTCATTACATACCCAAATCCATACCAATAATGCAATTGCAGACATTTCATTTCAATTTTATGCAATTCTTCTTTTGTATATAAGCTTACATGAGGTCTAATTTCTAAGTTTAACTGATTCATAGCCTCATTCAAAATATAGGAAAAACTTCTAAATCCATGATGCACTACAAGTTCTTCTTTTTTTCTAGTTTTCATGCAACGATAATTATGATATTTTAAACTATCTTTCTTCCACATTTTTATGCTTTTTGAATTGTGAATATATACCCTCAAATCAGTTATTCCACCATTCCAATTCCAATGTTTTTCGCCACTTATTCTATCACGCCCGCAATACCAACATCCATCGTCATCTTTTATTGAGGTATATGTTTTTTCTTGCAATATATCTGTATGAATCTTACATCTACATTTAAGTTTTTCTCTATCGTTTTTATATGTATCAAATAGTGGTATAAATCCTTTTTTATCAAAGGCTAGCCTAACTATCTCAATATTAGTTCTATTTGAATCATTCTGTCTTTTCCTAACATCTTCCAATTGCATGGGGTTTTTGACACCATATGTATATAAGTTGCTCTCAGCTATCTTCAGACTTTTACATTTTACACAGCAATCTTTTTTAATTATATCTTTTTCAACCTGAATTACATAATTACCATACTGCATCGTCTTTACTTTTCCACAATAGTCACACTTTACATCAATCCTAACTTCACTTCCCCGAGATAAATCCTCGACCTTTATTAAAAGGGATGTTTTTGGGGTAGCCATAATCCTTCCCTGACTTCCTATACGTCTAGGTATTGTATATCCCATATTTTCATATCTTTTTAGGTTCATACCTCTCATTGAAATAGTAGTATACTCAGTTAATAATATATAATCATCCCCTATTTTATATTTATATCAAGTCAGCAAAAACCCTTGATGCACTTGAGCGTACGTCTTCATCAAGTACAATAACTCCAACCAAAGGCTCTTCTTTTGTTTGCTCTATTAATTGTATCATTCCGTTGTCTGACAAATACTTTCCACCAGTTTGCTTCCAGTCTCCACAAAAGTTCACACAACTATCTTCTTCAATCCTACTACCAACCATACGAATATCTTTAAGAGTAAGATCTTCTGCTTCATCTACAAGCATATATCCACTAATTGAAAGACCTTTCATAAAATAAGGTATGTGACATTCTAGTCTACCTTCCATCTTCATCTTTTCTGCTTGATAATCTTTTTGCGGAAAGTGTTGATACATTGTTTTGAAAAGTAGCCCTGTCTTTTCTTCTATATCTCCCGGAAGATGACCGATTTCTTTTCCTGCTTGAGTATCATTGTTTCTCACAAGGACTAATTTTGAATATTGCCCCTTTTGCTCTACTGCCTCAACACCCATTACAGTAGCCATCATTGTTTTTCCACTACCAAAATTTCCTGCAATAACTCTTATTGGGATGTCTTTGTTCCCTAATAGGTCTAATGCACAAGCTTGCAAGTCATTTAGTGGTGTTATAACTCTTTTAGGTGGATACTTCAGTTTTGTATAAGTATTTCCATCCCATCTCAACATATCTATTGTTTTATATCCTATTTTATATTCATAATCCCCTTCATACAAAGGCACTGCTTTGTCTCTAATTATTAAATACTCATGAATATATAAGTCTAATATATTTTCATCTGGATGTTGATATATTCTAGCCAAAAGCTCGTTATCATCATCATTGTTAGTATTTACTTCTAATATTCTATATCCTTTGTATTCTTGATCGTTCCCAATAAAACTTAGTACATTTATATTTTTAATCTTACATTTCACTTTTACACAGATATCATTTGTTGCCATATCGCACTTATAGTCCTCAGCAACTGATATTATTTGGTTGTCTGGTTTTCCTTCATACTCTTTATTATCAAAAACAAAATCATCATAATTTTTATTTAGATACTTAATAGCTATTCTAGCTTTATGAGTTCTAGTATCACTTCTACTATCTTTTAAATTGTCTAGCTCTTCTAATGTTATTAATGGGACAATTACCTCATAATCTTCTGTTAATTTTTTAAGTACATCTATTGATTCCATAAAGATATTTGTGTCCACTACTATCTTTTGTTTTTCCCCCACCTTGACCAACCCTTTCAAAGTTATTTGTTAATTATTTTTTCTTACTTTTGTATTTCTTGCAACTTGTTACAGTTACATTGTATTTTTGCTTACACTTATTTTTACATCCCATACACTTCACAGCATATTTATCATCTTTGTCAAAGTAATCCTTATCAAAGAAATTCTCAACAAAAATTCGAGTGATATTATCTGTCTTCTTCAATTTTCCACTAATAATATCCTTCAAAACTTTTATCTCTATTCCCGTAATTTCGCCAACTAATTCATATGTAATAATTTTCTTAGCAAATAATTCAGTTATCATATTATCAGCCGATTTATAGAATGAGTTTATATATCTACCTGCTCTGTATGGACGAACTTCTAATTCACCATCATCATTTTTTATCTCAACTGCTATATCATCTTCCGAATTAAATGGAAGGCGTTTATATACTAAAATAAATGGAACTATACTATTATTAAACTGTTTTTTCGTTATTGGTAATGACAAAATATCACTCCTTTTTATTGAGTTTTGTAATGCTACACAGAGCCGATTTAAGCATTTTTAGTGCCATATCCACCCAACTACATACTAAGCTTATTTAAAAGCTAATTTACCCCTAAGATTTGAAGATTTCACTTTTTCAAACCTCTGTAACCATTGAAAACAAGCCGTTATAAGGCTGTTTTATGCTTAATCCCTACAAGCTAGTCCTAGACTGGGTTACAGAGTTTGGTGTTTCTTATCTCATTAGAGGGTGGGTGTGATTTCTCTGTTATTTTTAAATGTGTAAAATTTGCATATTTTGTTGCTATATTTATCGTTATTAATGTTTTATATTTATATTTGATAATATGTTAAAAAGTTTGTTTTAATGGGTCTCTCTCCCCTAGACACTATCCATTTTTAGTGCAAAAAATAGCTTACAAACTACTGATTCCAGTGGTTGTAGGGTAATTTGTTTTGCTCAGAATTTTAGTTTAAAAAGCTTGTAACTTAGTGTTTGCAATGATTACACGAATTCCTCAGCTTCAAACATTTTCCTTATGTTTTTCATTCTAAATTTAGTGTTTTTCTTATTTTCTTCGTTTTGACATATCTCACAATACAGCCTATTGTTATAATAAGGAATTCTATCTCCACAAACCTCACATTGCATCCACCCATTGTCCAAAGGTTGATTTATATTATTCTTTAAATTATCAACCAACACATCTCCAAAACATTCCCACAAAGATATTTTGTAGCTAGACTTCTTGTATTTATACAAGAATCCAACTAAGGTGTCAACGACTATATCTATATCTTGTTCTACTTCAAGTAGCTTCTCTCTCATTTCTTGGTACATATATGTAAGATTGTTTTCTTTTTCATCTACATAATTAATCATAAAATATTTATGTAAGTCTAATTCTGTATATAAATCAATTATCCCATTATTTATGTGTTTAATTTTTATACTACTATCACTCATCAGTAGTTTATAATCGAATTTTCCCACGTTGCTTTTTCTAAAATCTATATGATGCTTAGGGATTATTGATTTTATCATATTAACTGTGCTTTCATTTCTAGCCTCAACTTGATGCCTCTTCTTATCTTTTGCGTAGATAAAAAAGTAAGGTAATTTACCACTCGTGCATTTGGACATAGATTTTTTTAATTTAGGTGGTCGCTCAGGCTTAAACAACGTTTTTGCATAATCTATAGTAAAATTATTTTCAAGGCAGAGTAGTTTAACTATATTTAAATCTGGATTTTTTCTATTCCATATTTTAGTTATATTATTACTTATCATGCCAATATTTCCACCCTTATATGCATTCTCAAGCCCAGTATAGATTGTATCACTGTTTATTTGATGAGGGTCGGCACCTTTCATCTTATAATACAAAGGTACTATACCTTCCATATTCCTCTTTGCAATTTCGACAAACAATTCATTATCTATTACAAGTGCAGTATCACCGTCAAAATCGCATTGTAGTATTTTGCTAATCAAATCATGGCTACTTATATAAAGGGCTTGAGATGAAAACCACTTTTTAGTCAAGTCGTTGTTATGATTTTTTCTAACTGCGTGTTCTTTATACAAATGAGGGCTTCTCAGGCAATCTAGATCTGTTTTGTCGTCATATAATCTACAAGAAACTTCTCCATCTTGCAATATACCTTTAGGTTTTTCTATACCTAAGAATAAAAATTCACAAAACGCATACATGTCAGGTGATATAAATGTATATTTAGAATTTCTAATATTTAACCTTCCAGACCTAGCTCTGTCAATCATACTTTTCTTTGTTTGCTTTATAACTTGTTTACTATACTTATCTCTTAGAAGTTCAGGGTAGACTTCCAGACTTTGCTGAAATTTGTTTTTATTTATATTAGATGGAGTCACCCCTAATATTTTTAGCATAGTAGCCTTATCTGAACCTATTTTTTTAATATCTTCAATAGTAGTCGTAGCCAATTCTTTCAATTCATCTTTGGTCATATCATCTAATGTTTGTAGCATTTGATAATTAAGTTTAGCATCTCCAAAATTATCTGGTTCTTCATTACAATAGCCAGCTTGGCAATTATGTTTAATATAGAGTTTTTGATATTCAGCCCAGTCTTGGTAGTACTTATACATCTTAAATTGACTTTCAGTGAAAATTATTTCTATCCCATCTTCTAATATATTATGAGTATCACCATATATATCCTCAACCTCACCAATTTTATTATTAGGATTAGCCCTATTATGCTCTCTGATAAACTTGTCGAATGGGAATGGTATTAATAATCCTTTTACCCAAGGTAACCTAACCATCATAGCTTTGTTGTTAACACTTTTCAACATCATTCCACAGCCGTCTGAGTGAGGTACTGGCACGTCCATTTGTTGTCTAGTAATACTATAGTCATCTCTATCTATAAAATCTACCACACCACTAACCATAGTTTCTAAGTCTTTAACTACGATGGATTTGCTAATATCAAAATTATGCCATTCCTCCGTGGCACTATTAGAAAGTGCAAGATATGCTAAATATTTATTAATATTGACACCACCTTTTGTATTGATGATATCAGGTGTCAAACCACAAGTTATGTTTTCTTTTACTTTTTCATGTGTAGATTTTTTAATAAACAGTGTTTTCTTTGTTCTTATTTGCCCAGCGGATGCTGTAAATGGTATAAACTCGTCTTTCCCAAACATAAATCCATTTTTGATAATGTCTTTTAATACATCAAAGTAGTATGTCTTAACTATCAGCATATCATGTGTAAGTTTGTCATATGGCAAACCAATATACCTAATTAAAGATGAGTCAAATGAAGACACAACGTCTCTGGACTTTAACTGTGTTATTCTAATACTTCTTTGATTTGTATTTTCTGACAATAATGCCTTTAACTCTTTTTTTAATTCTCTTACTTCATTATCTAAAATAGTAATTCTACGCCCAATAGTTTTTAATTCATCCAACATATTATTATTCATAAAAAAGTTATCAAATTGTTTCTTATTAGCTTTATCCAGTCTTCTTTGTATTTTTCCTCTCTTACTATTTAATTTTGTTCTGTAGTAATATCTTGAATTCAACCTTCTATGTATAAACTTTTCGTTATCATTATAAAAACAATCAGTATCAACACTGTATAAATGTATTTGCTTGCTTAAAGCCAATATATCTCCTCCTATTTTATATTTATACTCTATTATCTTCCAAAATATCATCCACTGAATTACACTCATCATCTATGTATTCCTCAACTTCAAATTCCAACCCACATTCCTCACAAACTTCATCATCATACTCCGTCATTATTCTCCCACAATAATTACATCTCACACCCCTCACCTCTTCCCAACTTATATGCCAATATTTGATCTATATTGTTTATTCCATAATCTTGATAATTTTCATACTTATCTATGTAACTGCCATTGTATCTACATATATTACAAGTTCCTATACCTGCATTATAACTTTTCTCATCAATCTTCTTACCACATTCAGTACAAATTCTAGTATTTCTGGCGCCGCTGCTAATAATTTGAATTCTCTCATTCGTAATTTTCATATTAACCCCCATTTTATATTTATATTCAATGAGTAACTGGCTAATTCCAATCCCTCTTTCCACCACACCCTAACTATATCATGAATAAACAACATTGTCAAGCACATTTTATATTTATATTCAATAAACTTTATAAATATTGCCACACTATATATTTACCCACCAAATGCCATCTCAAACATAAACTTGCAGATATTCCTACAATTATTTGGACTTGTATATAATGGAAAGATTAAATATAATTATAAAATACACTTGACAAATAGAATTGGATGGTATATAATTAGGGTGTAGGGATAGATACGACTATTTTTAGGAGGTGGCTTGATTGGAAGTTTAATATTAGTGATATAGAATAGTAATATAAAATTAGATAGGAGAGTGGTATTGTGAAACCAGAAATATTGATATTTAGCTATAAGGTTGCAAGGGATCTAATTAAAAAAGGTTTTATTGTGAGAGATATAAGACCTAATAAAAAAGTACATAATGCAACAATAGTAGTATTTGAGGATAATAAAGGAATCCAGATGTATCTCAAAGAAAAATGGGGGATAGAAGCATAGTTATATAAACATAAATAAATATAGGAGGTAAACAATACATATGGAAACATATATACGATTGAGCAGTAGATTTTACTATGATAAATTAAACAAAACATTAACCGATATGATCACTGGAGAAATACATAGTGATAAAAAGGATATTGAAGATATTCTAGTAATACTAAAAGATGACAAAGAATTTAATACGATGTTGGAAAAAGAAATAAGAAAAACTTTTGACTTATCAGTTGGAGTAGATAAATACAAATATGACTGGAAAAACAGTAGCTGGTTTATCAAGATATATAGAACCGAAATGAGGGAATATAAAAAACAAATCAGACTTACGCCTAATGCTGGGCTATTGCTTGTATATTTTCAAGACTACATAGAATATAAAACAAACAGGATAGTCAAAAAGGATGGACTCACTTTTACAAATAAAGATATCATTAAATTGATAGATGTTAGTGAAAATACTGTAATTAAATCATTAAATGAATTGGAGGAGAAGTACTTTATTAAAAGGTGCGGAAATAAAAGAGCAAGGGAGATATATTTTAATCCTTATCTAGCTTGCTCAGGAAATGAAATACAAAAAAAGACACTGGATATGTTCGAAGAATATCCTAAACTGACACCGTATTAAATCTAACCATTAAAATGTGAGGGTTAAACCACTTTTTAACCATTAAAATGTGAGGGTTAAGGAATCAACTACAACAGTGTATTTAGCAATGCTTAGCGTGGTTTTTGGTGTACTCGTCTTCTTTGTTCTAATGCCAACATATTAATAGTAGGAAATTTTGCTATATAAATATAAAATTATACATCCTGAATGTCTGTAAGACGTGAAGGAAATATTTTAAACATAAATTAAACTTAAAAAGGAGAATGATATTATGATACAAGGTATATATAAACTAATCAACAATAAAACAGAGCAGGTATATGTAGGGCAAAGTATTGATATAGAAGAAAGGTTTAAATCACACATGTATATGTTAAAAACCAATACTCACCATGCATATAAATTACAGAGAATGTATAATCAATATAAACCGCTAAAATCGTTCAATATGGAACTTCAAGTTTTGGAGACTATAGATAAAAGGAAGTATCTTAACTCTAGGGAGGACTTTTATATAGAATTGTATGACTCTCATCAAAATGGATACAATTCCATTGGTGTCAATGGCGATAAAACACATACAAAGAGAAGGGAATTTGATGATAATAAATTCCAAAAAATTACTAAAAATAGAGAGAAATTTGGAAAGTACATAGAAATATATGGGGATAATATAATCCAGACTAGAAATAAATACAATGATAACTCAATGTATAGAGTAAATGAATCTATTGAATATTTTATTAAAAATTATAGTATGGATGACTATTTTGCTGAAATATACCAATACAAGTCAAAGGTTGAAATGAAGGTAAAGGGAATATATAGTCACTATTATAAACATTACATCTACAACACAGATTATAAGTGTATTATGCTATATCAAGAAATGCAGAGATATGTTTATGAAAGAAATATGTGTTACCACAAGCCTACGGACAGTAAATTTACTAATAGACAAAAATGTAAAAGTAGATACATCTGGTTTATGAAAAACTATGTAAAACTAGATGAAGATATAATAAAGTATAATACCACAAAATATATGAATTATACATTTACAATACCATTTCGAGATATAAGTAATATTATTAGATATACAGGAAATAAGTTTCGTGATCATTTTGTCTATGATAAAGATATTCAAAAAATTTCTAGTGAGTTAGGTATAACATATCCTAATGGGAGAGCTATGCTAAAAATTCAGCCACCAGAAATAATTTAATAATAGACCCAGCAACGGGTAATAAAAAGAATTACCCTTATGCATATAATATATAATAGACTACAGTTAGAATCTCCCCTAATTGCTAGTCTATTTTTTTATGCCTACTCACAGACCAC
>Ga0209414_1001166_pt1 | contig 12602 bp, 8 predicted proteins | sample LakVidmifraction_4_FD_181154 | JGI IMG/M metagenome (GOLD analysis project Ga0209414, IMG submission 181154) | Hypersaline microbial communities from Lake Vida, Antarctica - Brine Hole Two &gt;0.2 micron (SPAdes) (version 2) | ecosystem: Environmental > Aquatic > Non-marine Saline and Alkaline >... | reverse complement strand
AACGTGCTAATCACTAACACTAATTTCGCATTTGGTTAGGCAACAGCTTCCTAACCATGTGAGTCGTTTTTTACAAGGGTTTTATTGGTATTCGCAACGGTCTCCTTCACCCTTAAACATCGAGCTGCTTATATATTTGCCCTCAGTCACAATGCATTATGTGAGGGGAGACCATACTATGAGGAATAAGACTTCACATCCTCAGGGAGTATGACACATTTGTTGACATTGTAGGAGTCGAACCTACATGTAACCTAGTTAACCTTTCTACTGAGTATCAGTCAGAGGGTATACTTGTCATTTTTTGGTTTTTATAGTTTTACTATAAGTACCATTTCTGAAACTTTCTTCTAAACTTCTTTGTTTCAATTTTTCAAGTTCTATATGTGTTAACCATTCTAATATACTTCTTTCACTAACCATATAATTCGTTTATTGTATTTTTAACTTCTAAGTTCAATACCTTATTTATATTCTTTTTCTTATCGTCTTTCATACACCATGAACATTTGCATTTGTAATTTTCTTTTCCATCATTATGTTCTTCTCCAAATTTGTTCTTTCTGATAGTTCTACTCATGATTCTTCTAATTGTTTCTCAATCTCAGCTTTAAATATCTTATCAACTTTTTCTTTTTGTTGAAGTGAAAGATTTTCGTACCATTTATTTTCATTAGGTTTTTCTTTAAAAACCTCTTCTACTACTTCTCTTATTTTCTCAATAGTAAACTTTCCGTATGGTTTATCCTCTTTCATCTTATCTTATTTAGTGGAAGATATCGGATTTGGACCGATGTTTGACATACATTGCAAATGTACCGCTTACGACCAGACTGAGCTAATCCCCCTTATATTTTATATCCCATTTATTTATTCTTCTAATTAATTCAGAAATAAAAATTGAACTTTTATCTTTCTTTTTAAAATTATCTGTGTGCAACATCAATCTACAATTAGCAGGATGTCCTATTATATTAGGGTCAATTGCTAATTCAAATCCATTTCTAACAGAAAACATATGGTCTCTACTTACTCCTGTTAAATTATTATTTTTATTAGTAGGACTATACCAACCATTTTCTTTGATTAAATTAAAATCAAATTCTTCAGGATAATCATTTAAAGAGAATTTAAATCTACAAGATACTCTATAGTTTTTAAGGTCTTTTGGGTTTTCTCTTATACACTCTCTACTACAATACTTATAATTTCTTTTTTGGTATACTAAATCTTTATTACACCTACTACACTTAGAGGGGTTTTGTTCATAGTTAATATCTCCTCCCTTAGATTTTCTATTTGCTTCTCTTAAATTTTTAATAGCTTGTTCACTGTAAGCCTTTCTATTAACTAATTTTCTTGTAGTATTAATGTATTTAGCTTTACAAGAATGGTTACAAAAAGTATTTTTTCTTTTATAGTAAGGTATTTTACTATTACAACTAAAGCAATACTTAGGATTATCTTTATAGTCTTTCCTTATTTTATCAATTTTACTTCTTTCGTAATTACTATAATCTCTAAGATATTTATTTACATAAATATTTCTACAGGAAAATGAGCAATAAATTCTATTACTTTTAATTTCTTTATTACATTCTATGTTTTTACATTTCTTCATATTATTATGTTACAAATATAGTGTATATTTATGGTTTACTCTGTTACATTATGTTAAAAGTATGTTAAAATAAAAACTCCCTATACAAAAGTTGCAAGGGAGTTATTTTTGGTTGGTATTAATTTAACAAATCACCAATCAGCATTATCCCTATGGAAAGTCCTCCCTACGGTTCTATCGGCTGCTATTGTGATAATTGTATTCATTTTTCTTTATTTATAATGCAAATATATGTAATGTTACTTATTATACCAAATTGATAAATTATAATTTTATTTATCACTTAGAATTTCTTGCAAAGTTTTCTGTGGTTTAAATTTAGTAGTCTTTATATATTCCACATTGTTATTATCTACCGTAGTTTTAGGTATGTTTATTTGGTAGTTTATTACATTTACCTTATTCAAGTTACCTATTACAAATATATCATTTGACCTTCTTCTATATGAATTTACTTTCTTTATCTGATTTACATCAACTTCTCTGTCGAATTTTATTGTATATTCTTTTGGATAGTCAGGTATAAAAACCATTTTATTTGGAGTTTGTGCAAATATTGCACTTACTGAAAGTATTGCGATTATTGTTATTAGTTTTTTCATATTGCTAATATAGGTTCATTATATGTAGTACACAAATAATTAAGATAGTTTTAACTTTGTCGTTTTTAAGCAACACGAAAACGTTGTAGTATCGTTAGTAAGCGACATTGTTTTTTGGGTATTAGTTCGGTAGTGACCCGAATTCTCATCTTTCACAGAGATGCGCTTCACCTTAAAGCTTCAAACACCATATTGATGGGGTATCAGTATTCGAAACTGAATCTTAGCTGTCAAAGAGCTACGTAATAAGCCATTATACCATACCCCATTTTATTCTATATTCGAATACAGAATTTTTAGTAGCGCATGGGATAATCGAAATCCCCTTTGATGGATGAAAACCACCTGTCCTAACCACTAGACGAATGCGCCAAATTTAATTCTATGCTTACTTCCCCTTGAAGTCCTATGAATTAATAACAGTCTACGTAGTCTAGAAGGTAGGTGATGCTCCTACCAAACCACGCTTCCAATGCGCAGTCGCCACTACGGTCACTCCTAGAAATGCAAAAAGCCTCTCCAAAGGAAAGGCTTTTAAGTAAATTATGTCAAAGAGTTATTATCCTCTTTCAATTTCATTACACACAAAGACTTTCCCAAGAGCTAAATGCTCCTGCGGTAAAAGTTGTTCTATATGTAATTGTAATGTTTTCATTAAACTATTGTTTCGTCTTCTTTCTTGAATCTTTCGTCAAATTCTTCTTTAATTAGGTCTCTTACCACGTATGGTTCTGAGTTGGAAAGTCCTAAGGCATTTAGTGCCATATATCCTAATATTATAATAAGTGCAGGTACTATAGCAAACCATCCTGAGATTACTCCTAAAATAAGTCCTCCACCTACAAAAACTGCTTCTGATGTTTTAATCAATTTGTAAAACCAAGTTTTCTTAAAGGTTTCTATTATAATTGTTTTCCCCATGTTTTTTCTATTTAGAAATGCAAATATACAACGCTTATTTTAATATACCAAATTAATCATCTGAAAGTTTATCTTTTATTTTATATAGTTATATATTATTTATATTACAAAAATGTAAACTTAAAATAATTAAACCTCTCCCACAATAGAAGAGGTGTTAATGTTTTGTTAACTATTTATCATCTGCTAACCAATATAGATTACCAAGAGGTGTGTAATTAAAGTTTGCCCCGTTATAGAACATATATGTACTTCTCATTCTTTTCACTCTTCCTGCATCTGAAAGGTCATACACCTGTTTAGCACCTGGTACTAACTTAGTTAAAAACCTTTGTCTTTCAGATAGTCCTCTATAAGTTCCTCTTTTAACTTGTTCCCCATTAAATAAATCACCTACATCTGTAAATGTTTTTACTGTATTCCATCCTACAAATGGAGACTCAATTACTTCTGAGAAGTTATTAACAGATCCTAACTGTGCAGAAGACATTTCATTCATTGTTCTGTTAAAAAGGTAACTCAATCCTTGTATACCATATGTTTCAGCATACTCATCATCATCTGCCATACCGTTAAGTAAGAACCCTATAAGCATAAGTCCATTTAACATAGACATCTCTATACCTATTCTTTTCATATTCCTATGTAACAAGGCTGATTCTGTTGGGTCTGCACTATCATATGCCACTTTCCATGCTTTAACAAAGTCTCCAAAATTACCTTTCTTGTATTCTTTTAAGTATCTTCCCATAAAATTCCACAAAGTCCTGTATGTACCTTCTTCAACTTCACCTGTTTCTACGTTTAAGTGTCTATTTTTGAATCTTCTCGAAGCTACAATTGATAACCATCCTCTGTGGGTCATAAAGTAGTTCAGTGCAAAGTGTCTTTGTGCATGTACCCTTGCTTCATTTGGTATCTGTCCATCAATGTTAGAAATAACATTACTTATATGTCCTCTTATAGCATTTATTTTCTCAGTTTTAAATGCTTCATACTCACTATCAGACATTTTTTCACCGTCTTTATTCAGAAGTTTACTTCTAATGGCTTTATCTTCAAACTCTACTTCTGAATTCTCGTTTATATTAATAAAATTATAAATAGCTTCAGATTCTAAAGAATCCCACTTATTTTTAATTTCTTTTTTATCTACTCCTTCTGATAGTTTTTGTCTTTCAAATTGGTTGAACCTCATGATACTACCATTTACTACTCTAAAGTCATGTAACACTCCAAGCATGGTAGAACCATATATGGGGAAGTTAGCTCCTGCATGAAGCATCATTCCTGTTCTTGGAAGAAACCTAAGTAACTTGCTATAATTAGAGTTTTGGAAGCTTTCTTGCATATCAAATGCTCTAAAATATTGTCCCATTACAGATAGTTTGGATTTAGTATTTATTTCACCAATTTCACTTATAGCTTCTCTTGAATGTTTTCTAAATTCCTTATCTCCTAATATTTGAGACCTTGCATCCATATGTTCTCCTACCCATTTTTCTATTTCTCTAGTGGCTCTACCAGTTAAATAAGATGTGATAGGGATTACAATATTAAATCCTAAGTTTCTAAATTTTACAAATCCTAGAAGATTTCTTGCTAATTTGGCAACATCAATAGTACCAAAGGCTGTCTCAATAGGATACATAGCTGTTTCCTTAATTCCAAATAATGAATAGTCCATTGCAGATTCAAACATCTTTAATGTATTTTCTCCTTTAGATTCTCCTCCTTTGTACGTTCTATTTACTATCTTATCTTGGATAGCCATAAAATCTCCATAATGCTCAACTCTAGCTTCTCTTAAATAAGATTCACTTGCTCTTAATGCAAGTGAATAGAATAACTCTGTACTAACGTCTTCAGGGTTGTCAATTCTATCTACATACATCTTAGGTATGATTTTAATAGAGTCTCCAAACTTACTTCTCTCCCCTTGAATTTTATCATCTTCAGTATATGTAAGAGTCTCATTCAAGGCTTCTTTAATTTGATCTAAAGATGCTCCTTGGGTGAATTTTTCAAACCTTTGCATACCACTTTGCTTAACCTGTGGGATAGTATATACATTGTAACTGTTACCTACTCCCATAGCACCTAATGACTCTCTGTTGTAGTCTAAAGTAGCTTGGTATGCTTGGTATAAGTTACTTGTAGTATCTCCCTTAAAGGTATCTTTGAATTTCTTGCTCTCAAATCCTACTCCACCTTCTTTTAGCATGTTCTCTAACTTTGCCTTTTCTTTTGTATCCTGTACGCCTGAAAGTACCTTATCTATTGCTTTTGAGTCAATTTTCTTTTTAGGTTGTAAATATCCTCCCTCAAAGTTTTCTACATAATTAGGGTTAATATTATCATTCTGTGTACTATCAAAGAAAGAGAAGTTAGGGTTAATCTCCATATAATTATACTTACTTGGTAATGTAGGTATAAGGTCAGCCAGACTTTCCGTTCCTGATGTAACTTCTTCCATAAAAGACTTGTACTGGTTTGGTGCGAATCTAGTATAATAAGGTAGCATTCTACTTCTTATAATAGTTTGCATTATCTCAACCTGTTCTTCGACTTGGATATCTAATACATCAATTCCTAATTCGTTTGCAGTCTTTTCCACTAAAGGACTTACACCATGTTCTTTACCTAATATAAATAATCTTAGTGATTCTACTGAAGTATTAACTGAGTTTCTATTTGCCTCAGTCATGTGTTCAGTAGAAAACTCAACCTCTTCTTTTAATTTAGTTAGTGCTTCTTCTATACTATCTGTATCAAAGTCTATAGTAGCATTAAGGTCTTCTAATTTTTTTAAGTATGCCTCGTTTACAGAAGAACTTCCTGTTTTTTCTTTATCGTTTTCTGTTTTAATATCCTTAGTAAGATCTCTTGCTTGTTTATATCTATCCACAAGTCTCTGTTGTATGTTTTTAACAGTGTCTCTTGTAGCTCTTGGCATAGCATCTACATCTATTTCAGATGGGTTATTTTTACTTCTATATACCTTTAATACAGATTTTAACGCAGCTCTATCTTTTTTAATATTAGCTAAAGTATCCTTAGCAGATCTTGCTTCAGGATCTTCTGCAACTTGTTCTAACTTAGAGGTAAGTCCTCCACCTCCTGCAAGGTCTGCTGAATCCCAATATTCATCTGTAAACCCTATGAAAGAGTTCATGAATAAAAATTCAATTGCAGCTTCTCTTCCTTGAGTACTTTCTATTTCTCTTAAACTATCTAAAAATATATCAGGAATTCCTACATTTTCTGTATTTATACTAGAGTCTCTATTTTCAGGATCATCTAATTTATTTAAATCAATAGCAATTTGAGCATTTTTATGTAAAGATATATTATCAGTAGCAACAATTTCTCCGTCTCTATCAAACTCTAATCCTTCTTTTAGTTTACCATCTTCATTATAGTAACTCTTAGCATTGTTTCTATCTCTAATTATGTTATCTCTAACAGCTTTATCTTGTTCAGATAACTGAGAGAAGTCCATAATCATTTTATCTTCTCCGTTTTCATCTTTTACTACTCTCTGAGCTGCTCTTTTAAACTGAGACATATCTCCGTAGTAATTCATTACATACTTTACCCCTTCTTGGGTAATTCCTAATCCAGATAATTTACCTTCGAATTTCTCGTAGTACTCTGTGTTGAATTTTCTTTCAAGTAGTGGATTTCGTAAATCTTTTAATCTCCTTCTAAGTTCTGCTTCTTTTCTTATATTTGCTGTAACATCTTCATCTAAAGAATCTAAAGTACCTTCTTTTTTACCTTCTATAATTTCTTCTATGGAAAGTTTAGAATCAGCGATTTCCTTATAAAGATTTGCTTCTATTCTTTGGATTATATTTTCAAACTTATTAAAGTCATAATCACTTACTATAAATTGCCCATCAATAAACTGAGATATTTCTTTTTCTGAAATTCCTAATTTTTTTAACCTTTGTTGGTATCTCTTAGTAGAATCTTGCCATTTTATATTAGATTGAGTGGTTATATCTTTTTGTAACTGTCCTGCAAGATTAAGTAAACCATCCTTAGAATGTGTTAACATACCAAAATTAGAATGAAAAAAGTTAGTATCAGATTCAGCCTCTTTTACCCATTTTTCTATGTATTCTCTTGAACTATCTGGAAGTTCATGTCTAATCATAATTTTATCTATCAAATTTCCAATAGCATTAGAATCTTGAGTCTTAGCTATACCTTTTAACTCAAATGCAGCTTTATTTACATCCTTTATCTCTTCTTCTACCTGTTTCCATTCAGACCTATTGTCCTTTTTATCTTTAATGAGGACTTTAATCTCGGCTAAAGAAGGTAATAATTGATTTTTTAATGCTTGAAATATAATATTTTCCTCCTGTGTGAAGATATATGATTTTTCATTTTTCTTAGCATCTTCTACTGCTTTGGTAAGCATTGTAATGTAGTTCTTCGTAAGGCCTGTAATATCTCCTACTGCACCTAATTCCTCGTTTTCTTCTAATTTTTCCTGTAAATTTTGTAGTTTCTGTTTATTAATAGAAGAACCTCTGTTAGCTCTTGCTAAAGCACTTTGTATTTGGTCTCTAATTGTACTTGCTGCTTTTTCTGCAGATAGAGTAATAGTAGATTTAGGTACTCCTTTTGTACTATAAAGAACCTTGTTATTTCCGTCAAAATTATCAGTATTAAGCATATCTGATATTTCATCTGCTCTTAAAATCTCTTGAACATTTTCTAAATAGGTATCAAGTTGAGTTTTATATTCAGGTTTGAAATATGCTTTAATTCTCTCAAAGAATTTTGTAACAACATTTAATGCCTGTGCAATAAAGCCCTGCTGTTGTGCTGTTTTCCCTTGTGTATCAAATGAGTTTAGTATAGAATTAGCCATTACCTTTCCCAGTACCTCTCTTCTTATTGCATCTTCTAATGCTTCTCCTTCGTACTTCTTACTATATACATCTCTATAGGCTTCAGCATGCTCTGCCCATTCTTCAGATTTGTGTATGTTTTTAAGAATAGATTCTACTTCCTCTTGTGGCATTGCTTCTGTAATGAAGTGAGATACTTCTTCAGTAAGTGCTTCTAATCCCATTTCACCGTCATGGAAGGCTACTACTTTATTAGCAATGTCTGCAAGTGCATTCGCTTTAGGATCTACTCCATTTTTAATATTGTATTTTTCTACATATTGAGCTATACTCATTGTAGAAACTCCCATTTTATTCAATAGGTTTTTTAAAAGTATTTCTAATTCTCCCTCTGATCTACTTGGTAATTTCATCTCAGGTTGAGTGAAACCATAAGCAGGTTTACTCTTTGCATACTCTCTAGCAGTAATAAAATCTATTGCAAAAGGAGTTAATTTCTTAAGTTCTTCATAGGTCATACCATCAATTTCCCCTTTGGTCATTTCTATGGTTTCTCCCTTATGATTTATGACTTTACTCTTATCGTTAGTTTTTTCTATTCTAAATGTAACCCCATCTTTTCCTATACCTCTGACTCCTAGAAATGCTCCTGCACTATCTCTAATTAGCTCAGCATTAACTACTTGGGCATTATATGAATTTCCTGCTGCTTTGTATTTGTAACCATCTTTAGTCATTTTCTTTTCTGGACTAAGTGTATTACTCTCAATATAACTATTAATAAAACCTTCACTAGAGCTTCTATTTGTGGTTTTATTAACACTTATAATGGCTTGAAACCCTTTATCAGTTTTAAACCCTATCTCTATAGAATCTCCTTCTTTGGCTTTCTTCAAAGCAGTTTTGTATGAGTCCACTATCTCCTCATTTACCCTATGAGTAAAGATAGGATTTTCTCCTAACTTTCCTATAAGTGTATTTTTGAATACTCCTAAAGCTTCTTCTTCGCCTTGAATCATAGGATGTTTTACAATGGTATTATAAAGTTTGGATTCTGTACCATCCTCATTTGTTACCTTTGTTATTCTTCCTGAATTGTTTCTTTTTACTCTACATGTTGGCATTAGCAATTGTCTATTTCGTTGGTTATTTCAGTATCTTGGGCAGTACTGTAAAGATTATTTACTTTTTTGTCAGCCTTTACTCCTGCTGTGATATTGAATTTGGAGATTTCTCCTAAAGTTGGTGTAATGTAACTTCTACTATATGTTTTAAAATTTGTATCATTAGTATTTAACATACTATACAATGCCTTGTTTCCTACTGTTTCTATGTGCTCAAATACTCCTTCATCTACTCTTATAAAGGGAGATTTGTCACTATTACTGATAAGAGTACCATTGTCCATTTGATAGGTTTCTTTATATAGTGGTAGTGCTTTTGGGTAATTACTGTAATAATTTCTTAATACAATGTCATTTGATGTATCAATTGGTACATCATTATTTTCAACAATGTTTATTCCATTCTTCTTAAGTTTAAAGTGATTTACTAAATCGTCAGTAAGGTATGGTGTAATCTCTCTTCTGGTTATTGGGTCAGTATTAATTAACTCAATTCCTTGAGAAGAAATATCAAAATGCTTGTAAAAGTTATTATACTTTTTAGAGTTTTTTACTTTTTCTTTTAGCATCTTCTTATTAAAGTCAGCTATAAACTCAGTTTTTAAATACTCTGCATTCTGAGGATAGTTGTTTATTAAGTCTATTTCTCCTGTAATAGTTGGAGTAGATTTATCATTGTTAAGTTGAGTATTAAAGTACTTACTGAACAATACCATATTTCTTAACACATCTGCATCATAGTTAGCATTGTTATCTATTTTTTTAATTTCTTCATTTACATAGTTTGTTATATCTTCTTTTACAAATTCTTCATTCTTAAGGTCTGTAATATCATACTCTGTTTTAAATGCTGATTTAGGTATTATGTTATTACCACTTTGTAATGTTTGGTAAATTATTTCCTTAGCCTGTTCGAAGGTCTTGTTAGCATTTACTTTTTGGTATACATTATTACCCAAAGGTAGTAAACCATGTTCACTAAATAAAGTGTAAGAATCTAACTCTGTATCTGAATACACTAAAGTCTTCTTAACTGTAGCTTCGTTTAAATCTAAAGTAACTACATTAGGAGTTTCACTTAAATCAAAGAAAGTGATATATTCTCCTAATAAAATCTCAAAGGTAGACTCATTTTGTAAGGTAACAAAGTTTCTTACTGAATTTAACAAACTTTTAACTTCTGCAGGAGTTTTATCATAAGACTCTTCATTTAAATTAGATAAATCTAATCCTATATCCACTGCATTAGCTTCAATGTCTTCTAATATTGTCCTAACATTTTTAAACTCTAAGTTCCACACATCATTAGGTATCTCTAATAAATAATTTAAATTCTTAGTTAATTTGTTATCTGAAGGTAAAGTAAGAGTTTCTTCTAACCTTGTTTTTAAAGTATCTAAATTGGTTTCAGTTCTTGTTCTTCCACCTTCTATTTTAGTTTTATTAAGTTTAGTAAGTTTTGATAGTTCCTCAAATTTTGTATTAGCAAAATCTAAGTCATTAGCTTCTGCTTGGTTATAGAAAGAAGTTTCATTCTTTATACCACCTAATATTTCTGTTGCATTTTTCTTGTTAATGTAAGGGTTACTTTTTCTAAGAGTTCCTAAGCTATTAAAAGAAGATGTAACAGTTATATATTTGTTATCTACTTCTGATTCATTTAAAACTGTATCAGAATTTTTTAACTTATGCATCATTTCATAGGCAGCTAATTGTAACTCCTCACTATCTAATAATCTCCTTGCTTCTACTTTACTGTATACCCCTGAAGCCATTAAAGATTGTTCTGAAGGGTTGTACATACCATTTGGTGTAAATGCCCTCTTAAGTGCTCTAAATAACTCCTCTGAGCTTGTCATAGTAGTTCCTAACATTACATTTCTAACTTCATTCACTTCTACATCAGAAAGAGTTTGTCCTTCATAATTTTTAGATTGTATGTAGGTTATTACATCACTTACACTTGGTTCTCCATTAATGTCAAAGCTATCAGGTGTAGTTTTAATTCTTTCTACAACTTTATCTCCCATTGTCATAGGTTCTGTTAGACCTTGTTCTCTTAAATTAGACCATACTCCTTCTGCGCCTTTATTGTTAAAATCAGATATAAGTGTACCTCCTTTACTAACAGCTTCTGTTGCTGCTTGTTTGTACATCTGAGTTCCTACGCCTTTACCTTGTATTTGGTCGTCTACATTAGAAAGTGTTATTTGTGTTCCCTCTGGTTTTTGTTTTGTTTGTACAAATCCTACTGAGAATCTTGGTTTAGGTTTGGGTTTATTCGCAGTTCCATAATCTGTAAAATCAGATATAAGTACATTTCTTTCTACTATTTGTTTTTCTACAGGTTTTAATACTTTAGTACTTTGTGCTCTATAATCAGACTTTTTCCATTTCACAATAGTCATATCATATCCATTCTCTTCTGCAATCTTTGTTATCCATGCAGTACTTACATTACCATCAAAGGCTCTATTAGGATAAAGTTGTTTAAATCTATTATAAGCCTCTTCCTCATAACCATTTTCATCCTTACTAATATTATAAACTTTATCATATGGTACTTTAACCATACTTCCAAAACTACCTATATTGGATTCTTTGTTTGTAGTCTTTACATAGTACATAGATAATCCTCCTACAGAACCCATTACAGATAGTTCTGTTCTTGAAGTTATATTTCTAGGATTTGAACCTGATTTTTTAGGACTAATTTCATCTAAGTTTAGGTGAGAGTAATGATAAAATACATAGTTTCCTTCTCCGTCATTTGTTAAATTAGGGTTAATTTCAGTTTCACTTACAGAAAATTTTGGCATCTCTCCTTTAACTAAAGAATCAGCAATACTTCTTACTTCTTCTGTAGTAAATTCTTTAGTATTAGCTCCTGTTTCCCCTGTAGGTACATCTTTAAAGGTTGTTAAATCAAATAAAGCCTTTTGCCCTGCTAATTTTCCAAATGCTAATGCTACATCTCTAAACTCAGGTGCAACCACTATATTTAAATCTACAGATAATTCTGATTGATTTTCAAACTTAAAAAACCCCACTTTAAAGTTATCATTGTTTATTTTATCGCTATGTAATTCTATAAAATCTTCAACATCTTTTTTAGTAAAAGCTGTTTTAGTATTTTTAAAGTTTTTAGAAACAATAGGTACTACTAATCCTCCACCTGTATAAGTTGAACCATCTAAATTAAGAGTAACTCCTCCTACATCTGCTTTTACACTTTTCTGCATTTTCTTTACTTCCTCAGCTAAGTTTACGTTGTTGTTAAACTCTGTTAAATCAAATTTAGTAAAAACTCCTTCTTGTGCATCTGGTCTGATATCAAAGGTATCTCCTACTGTTCCTGTTTCAGAATTCATTAAATCATCAATAGACTCTCCACTAAGAAGGTCAATTGCTGCTCTTTTTGTAAACTCATCTAAAGTAAGATTTCTAAAGTCTTCTACAGTAGTAT
>Ga0209414_1001162_pt1 | contig 12626 bp, 10 predicted proteins | sample LakVidmifraction_4_FD_181154 | JGI IMG/M metagenome (GOLD analysis project Ga0209414, IMG submission 181154) | Hypersaline microbial communities from Lake Vida, Antarctica - Brine Hole Two &gt;0.2 micron (SPAdes) (version 2) | ecosystem: Environmental > Aquatic > Non-marine Saline and Alkaline >... | reverse complement strand
CTGCTATGTTCTGTTTCTCAAGCTGCTTGTCACCATACTTGGTATCAAGCAATCCATCACCGACCCAGAGGGGTTGGGCGACAGTCAGACCAACAGAGGGTGAGTGCGTCCAATCCCACGTTGAACCTGGTACGCTACTCAAGGCATAGCTGGAACTCTGCTTCACAGAAATGGTGGCACTGGCTCCTGTTGGTAACTTCGTGCTGACACTCGCTCCGATACCAAAGGTGTTTTTGGTTTCAAATATCCCACTCCCAGGAGCACCGCTTGGTAACCTGCTCAAAGAATACAGTGGTGTAGAAGAGATGCCGAACTTGAAGCCCTGCTCCCTCTTCTGGTAAGAGAGCTGTTCAGCCTGCATCCTATACAGGGACTGCAGCTGTTCAAGGTTGAGGTTACCCTCTTCGAGGGTCTTTCTCAGCATCTGATCGGCCTCTGTGAAGGTAGGCAGATCTTTGTCCTGCCACTCCTGTATGAATGCCTGCAACTCTTCTTGCCCTAGGGTGACTACATCACTGTCCCCAAGCTCGTACTGGGTTGTCAGCTTCGGGTAGGAGGAGGCAGAGAGAGGCAAGGCAAGCAGCATTACTATGGTGATTATTGTTAGGGTCTTTCTCATGTCGCAATCCTTTTCTTTTTGTCGTAAATGGTTCCGTACAGCATAGGGATGATGAACAAGGCTGTCAGGGTCGAGAACAGCAGGCCAAAGATGATGGTACTTGCCATAGGGGACCAGACAACCGAATAACCACCGACACCCACTGCTGTTGGCAACAAGCCTACAATAGTGGTCAGCGATGTTAGTATGATAGGTCTGAGCCTTGTTTGGGCTGCTTCCTTAATCGCTTCTGCCACACCCTTGCCTTCAGCTCGCAAATCGTTGATGAAGCTTATAAGCACGATCGCATCGTTTACTGCAATACCTGCCAAGGCCACAGCCGAGTAGATGACCGTCGTTGAGAGTGGGGTCCCAGAGACAAAGAGATAGAGTACAACACCGATAAAGGCAAAGGGAATAGAGAATAGGATCAACAGCGGTTGGCTGTAACTGTTGAACTGGGTTCCCAAGATCAGGTACATTAGGAATATGCCTAGGACGAATACCCGTAAAATATCAAATATCAGGTTGCCAAAATCATCAAATTCACCCCCTACACTAAGGACGACATCAGGATAGCGTTCGCCCAAGCTCTGTTGCCAAAGCTGTTTTACCTGTTCGTTGACCTGTTTCAGGTCAACGCTGTCGATCGCATTGGCTGTAATGGTTATCTCACGCTTCCCTTCCACACGCCGTATCGTACCCAACGAGTTGTCAAGCTCGATGGTAGCGACACTGGAAAGGGGAACAAGCCTGCCATCATCAGTGGGGATAAGCAGCTGTTCAAGGTTCTCGTACCGCCTTGAATCAGAACTTGAAAACCTGACCACAATATCTATCTGCTCGTTCTTCTCAAAGAAGAGACCTGCAGGGATGCTGTCAAAGCGTGCACGAATGTAAGAGCCGACACTTCGCACATTCACACCCAAAGCACTTGCACGCTCCTGGTTGAGGCGTATGCGAAGTTCAGGGCTTCCTGCAATAAAATCACTTTCAACGTTAGACACACCATCAATGGAGTTTAGCAGGTTAGTGATAGCATTGGAGCCATCGATGAGTTGCTTGTAATCATCCCCTGTGAAGCGGAAGCTGATGGGATCGGCAGTCGGAGGTCCGTTCTGTGCCTTACGGAAGAAGACCTGCTCAGCACCGCTGATATAGTACGTCTCATTCTGCACCTCTGTGATGACCTCGTTGATACCACGAATCCTACCCTCATCCATCTCAGCAAGGTCGACAGTGATCTGGGCCTTGGTAGAATTCGCTTCCCCACCGCCTAGCGTTCCTATCTTGGTGCTGATCGAGAGGATATCGCCTTTACCTACCTTATCGAGCAGGACCGCCTCATACTGGCTTACGATCCTGTTGGTCTCATCCAGGGAAGTTCCCCGCGGGGTAATAATTTCAATATTGAAGTAGCTGTAGTCTTCTGCAGAGAACAGGTCCTGCCTGAGCATACCTACAAGGGAGAACACACCGATGGTCAAGGCAAGGGCCAAAAGCAGTAACAAGCCTTTGAAACGGTATGCTTTGGACAAAAGAGTGACATAGCCACGCTGTATTGGTGCAAACCATGCACCGCTGTCACGCTTCTTCTTACGCTTGGCCTTCTCCCTTGGCCCCCACTCCGCATAATGGCTGGGCAGAAAAAACAAGGCTTCACCAGTGCTGACAATTAGGGCGATGGTAACCGTAAGGGGAATGACCCTGAGGAACTTGCCGATAGTTCCAGGCAGGAGCATCAGGGGCAGGAATGCGGCAACAGTGGTAGCGGTTGCTGCGATAACCGGCCAAATGACCTGGTTGGAACCTTCTATTGCTGCATCATGACGCAACATACCATTGGATTGGAGCCTATAGGAGTTTTCTATGATTATAATCGCATGGTCAACTATAAGACCCAAGACCAATACAAGTCCAAAGAGGGTGTTGGTGTTTATGGTCTCACCAAGCAGGTCCAGCACCAAAAAGGTAAGGGCAAAGGTCACAGGAATTCCCAATGCTGTTATCAGGGCGTTTCGTAGGCCGATAAACAACCAGAGGATGAGTACCAGCAGGAAGAGTCCCATCAGGGCATTGGTGGAAAGGACCGAGAGACTCGATGCTATCTGCACAGTTGAGTCATTGAACAAGGTGAGCTTAGCTCCCCCATTGTTCTTGAGGCGAGCTTCCTCAACGATTTCGGTAACACCGTCTACGACAGAAACTGAACTGCCTTTGACAACTTTGGTCACCCTGAGATTTACCGAAGGATTGCCGTTGAATCGGGCAAGGGAGGAATCAGGATCGAAGCCGTCGACCACTTCAGCGACATCGCTGACGCGTACCACACCTTCACTTGTTGCCGAACGCCGCACTATGACTGATCCAAAATCAGAGATTTCCTTGATGGATCCTAAGGTCCGTAGGAGATACTCCCTTGAATCCGTGCTCAAGGTACCACTGGGGATGGCGCTGTTCTGATCCCCAATTGCCCTGACCACCTCGTTTACCGTGAGGCCAAGGGATATGAGGCGACTGCTGTCGAGGTTTATCATGATCTGGCGGTCAGGAAGTCCTAGAAGCTCGACGTCAGAGACATCCTGTACCTTCAAGATCTTGTTCTTGAGAGAGACAGCCTGCTCGCGGAGGTCTTCGTAGGGAAGATTGCCGCTGATGACCACTTCAATTACCGGCAAGAAGTCGGCAGAGGAGAAATCATCGACAATGGGGGTGAGAATTCCGTCAGGCAACGATACCTGGCTGAACCTGGTCTGGGCATCCTGGTAGAGGGATTTGAACTCCTGCTTTGAGATGCCGTCATCGAATTCTACCCTCACCACGGAGAGCCCCTCACTGGTTACGGAGCTGATCTTCTTCAGCTTGTCAATTCCTTGGAATGCATTCTCCACAGGGATGGTGACTGATGACTCAAGGTCTTCAGCCCCAACCCCTGGATAAGGGACAATGACATTGACCCAGAAGAAGGGAATCTCAGCAAATTGTTCCTGAGGCAAGCGCACCAAACTCAAGATTCCCAAGGTGAGGACTGTTATCATTAATACGTTGACCAACACAGGCTTGGTTACAGAGAACCGGCCTATGCTGAATCCTTTTTGGTTTTCCATAATCGGTTCCTTTTTTAGGTTTCTTGGGTGACGATAGAGGTACCGTCAAGTATGCGCGACAGGGCACTGACCAATACCTTCTTTCCAGTGAGGGAAACTCCCTTCTCCATGCTTTGTACAGCACTTTGGTCACCGTACTGGTCAACAACCTTTACCTGGACCTTTTTGGCACTGCTTCCTTCCACCATGTATACAGATGTGGTTCCATCCTTATAGACCATGGCAGAGTTAGGGACCAAGGTGTAGGTGGGTGCATCTTCGTTGAAGATGGTCACCTGGGCCGAGATACCGGCCTTTATGAGCGATGGCCTGGGATTGGCGAAGTCAACAAGCACAGACCAGCTACCGGTACGGGAATCACTACTTGCACTGATGGCACTGACGATGCCTTCAGCCTCAATAGTCTCGGTAGGGGTGCGGATGGTTATGATGGCAGGGGCACCTTCCTTGATGAGAAAAAGCTGATTCTGCCCCACAGGAAGGGTAAGGCGCAGTCTTTGCAGGTCTACGACCCGAACTATCTGCTGACCAGCTTGGATGAGATCGCCAACGACCAGATTGGTCTTCTCGGCAACACTGCCTGCGATGGGAGTCTTTATCTGGGTATTCTTAAGGTTGATCTTCACCTGCTCAAGCTGAGCGGCAAGACCGTCGACACTGCCTTGGGTCTGTGTCAGCTGGACAAGGGATATTGCTCCCCTATCATAGAGCTGCTCGTTCGCCTTAAGCTCCTTGAGGCTGTTCTTGTACTGGTTTTCCAACTGGCTGACATTCAAGAGGGCGATGGTATCGTCAAGGGTCAGCAGCACCTGGTCTTTCTGCAACGTTGCACCAAGATTAAAATCGATGGATTTGATAACGCCTGAGGCACGGGCCTTCACGCTGACCTCTTCGCGGCCTTGGATAGTGCCACTGCCTAACACGCGGTCACGTAGCGGTGCTTGTTTTACTTGCACAGCCGATGAGACGACTTGGGTGTAGTCTGTAGCAGCAGCTATTTCATCAAGCACCAAGGGTTCCTCTTCTGTTTTCGTGCAAGAGAGCAACAGGAGGGGAAGAACCAGTAGGGAGAGAATGGATAAGGTCTGTACTGTACGTTTCATGAGATACCTCTTCATAGGGATTAGGGCTAACTATGGTAAAATAATAGATAGTAATTATCAATAAGGATAGAGTTTTTACTAAAGTAAGGCAAGACAACTTTACTCCATTTTATCATAAAATCCAAGAAAACCTTTACTATCAGGGTTGTAAATCGAAAAAATACTATCTAGAAGTACACCCTTGCGCCTCTACCATAGAGTATGGTAATATAAAACTATATAAAAATGCAGACTGTCGGAAAAAGTGCATCTCTTGTGCACATGCCCTATACGTAGGACAGAAACGACAGCTATAAGGATTACTATCCTAACAAAGGGCGAATGAACGCCATGCATTAAGAATAAGTGGATTATGAGTAACAAAAAGACCGAACTTCTTCTCTTACGGGTAACAACCGCAGTATGCCTTGCTTTTGGCATAGTGAGTGTTGTTGCATCATTTAAGGCAAATTCTAATTCAATGCTGTTTGACGGGCTGTACTCGCTGATCCAAAGCGTGTTTATCCTTGGATCGGGTTGGATTGTCTCCTTGCTGTTCCGTAAGGAAAATAGAGAATTCCAATTCGGCTATAGTGCCTTCGAACCGTTTTTCATCGCCATTCGCTCCACAGTCATGTTACTTATGACCTTTAGCATTGCAGCGAGTGCACTGCACGCCATCCTTAGCGGTGGGTATGCCATTGATGTGAACATCGCCTTCAAGATCAATCTTATCTCTTTGGTAGTCTGTCTCATTGTCTACGGCGTACTGACCATCCAGGCTAAAAGGCTCAATTCACCGGTGCTTCGCGTTGAAGCCAAATCATGGCTCATTGATTCGGCTATCAGCTTTGCGGCAGTGCTTGCCATGATCCTAATCTTCTTTGCCAACAAAAAGGGCTATACAAAGCTTGCCCTCTACATTGACCCCATCGTAACCATATTCTTCATTGTGGGACTTGCACCCATGCTTGTCAGCCAACTGCTACAAAGCAGCAGGGAACTATTGGGAGCCGCCCCAGCCTCTTCGATTCAAAAAGATCTTGAGCATATTGCTAAGAAGCATGTGAAGAGAGAGGGCTTCAAAAAGTCCAAACTTTTTGCTGTCCAGCAGGGACGTAGCCTCTCGGTCACCCTCTACTTCTACTTAGAGCAAGAGCGTAGCCTACGCGAACTCGATGCCCTCAGGGCAAAGATTTTGCAAGACCTCAGGACCTACTCTTCATGGGTCGAAGCTGATGTCGTATTCACCATCGATCCCAGCTGGGTGCCCTTGGCAATGCCTTTGGCAGTGGCAACGGTCTAATCAGAAGATATTCTAACTAGAGTTAGTCATACTAACCTATATTTGCTAATGCTCATTACATATACCAATGGTTGAAATTACCAGTAGCCAGCAAGAACAAAAAATACCAGAGAAAGAATCTTTCCCTGGTATTTTTGATTATGCTTGCTTGAGTATTGGCAAAATCTATACATAAATTTCCTGCCTGCGTATTTCGAAAACCAAAGTCCACCCATCTCAAGACATGTGCTTGACCTTAGCAACAACCTGATTCTTAATCCTGAGATATAATCGGAAGCCAATCGAGCACCCGCTGGATGTTCCTGTCCCAGTAGTCCCAGGTATGGGCTCCACCTTCCTCGTGGTATGTTATTGGCAATGTCTCTTTGAAGGTATCCCTAAAGCGTATGTTGCCTTCATAGAGAAAGTCCTCCGTGCCACAGCTCATGAAGAGTTCAGGCTTGATCGCTTTAAGCTTGCTTGCCAGGGCGAACAGGTCATGTTCACCACCCTCTACCCTATCCAGGTCTCCGAAGGTATTCTCCATCTCAGCATCATTGGAGTCATCCTCTTGCTGGGAGCGTAGCCCTACAATGTCTACAGCCCCTGAGAGGCTCGCTGCATAGCCATACTGATGCGGGAGTGAGAGAGCAAGCTTGAAGGCTCCATAGCCTCCCATGGAGAGTCCTGCAACAAAGGTATCTTCTCGCTTGGCTGAGATGTTGAACATATCTTTCATCAAAGCCGGAAGTTCATCAGCGACATAGCTGAAGTAGGGAAAGCCCCGAGCCTGGTCGGTATAGAACGAGCGGTGAACCGATGGCATGACTACAACCAGGGGAAGCTGGCCCACATACCGTTCAATGGATGACATCCTAGTCCAGCTCGTCTCATCTTGCTTGAGCCCGTGCAGGAGATAGAGGACCTTGTAGGGGCCTTTAAAGAGGGGCTTGCGCTCCTCAAGAGTGCGATCACAGTTCTGGGGAAAGATGATGGATACTGAGGATTCCATCATGAGAGAATCAGAGAACAGGGAAAGGTGTAAAAGTGCCATACATATTCCTCCAAGCCCGAGTATAGCTAATAAACACTTTTTACTGAACAGGCCCTAGGTATAATCCTAGGATACAAGACAATCATACAAGTTTGGAAAGAATTAGGTCCCCTCCCCCCAAACGAGAAAAAACCTCCGCAAGGAGGTTTTTTCTTGTATGTAGAAAGAAGGTTGCTTATTAGCCGCTTGTAAGGTTGATGGTCACCGTGGTGGAGTAATCTCCAGCAGGAGCGAGAACAGCGGTCCCTTCGGTTGCTTCCTTAACCTTGATGACAATATTTTCAAGGGTTCCAAATCTGCTGCTTGCTGAAGCTGCAATCTCAGCACTGACAGGAGATACCAGCATGGCTACCGTGTCGTTGCCAGATACCATGGGGGCAATGGTGATGCCAAGGATAACAGCAGTTGCGGTGTTGTTGATGCCTGAGAGGAAACCAACGTCCACATAGTTGCCCAGAAGGAGCATGTCTACTGTCTTGTCAACGGAGGAAGATACAGAATCTTCGAACAGTGCAATGGACCTGAATCCATTTTCAATGACTTCATTCTCGGATACGCCGAATGCGGAGTATCCAGCAACAACGGAGTTGACGAGGATGGTTGCATCAGTCTTGGTGTTGTCTACAACGGCGAAGAGACCGAAGGTGGCGAGTGCGAGGATCAGGAGGATTGCTATTGTTTTTTTCATGGTGTTTCCCTTTTGGGAGCTCGTTGGCTCCGGTGCAAGATTTCTTTCGTGCTCTTTCCTAAGAACATCTGTACACTACACCCTCATTAGACTTATGTCAATACATATATTATTAAAATGTGTAAAAATTCATTTATTTTTCATTTATTTTATTAATTTATTATATTATAAGTATTTATATATTTTAACTATTTTAATACTTATGACATCCAAGAAAATATCAGTCTATAAATAATCTGTTATTGCTAAAACATAGTATGATGTATTGAAAGATACAGCAGTTTCTATGTCATAGGTATAGCCTCTTAGCCCTAGCATAAGCAAGCAATTACCAACAAGGGCACCCCACCATTTCTGGTGGGGTGCCCTTGCTTACTGCTCGTTCTTTCTTTCTTTCTGGTATTCAAAAGCCTTACAGCTTACATGTTTATCTGTTATACGGTAGAACAGCGGTCAGTGATTTCTATTCTGGTGGAACCTTACGCCTCAGAAGGAGGAAGGATCTGCTTGAGGAAAGCCAAAGTCCGCTCGTTCTCAGGTGCGCTGAACATCTTCTCTGGGGTGGCTTCCTCTACAATAATCCCTTCATCCATAAAGATGACACGGTCTGCTACTTCCTTGGCAAACCACATTTCATGGGTCACCACAAGCATGGTCATGCCTTCCTTGGCCAGTTTGGTCATAACAGCGAGGACTTCACCGACCAACTCCGGGTCAAGGGCGCTGGTGGGCTCGTCAAACAGCATAACCTTAGGTTCCATTGCCAAGGCTCTGGCTATGGCAACACGCTGTTTCTGCCCTCCTGAGAGCATTGCTGGATAGACGTCCGCCTTATCGGAGAGCCCTACCCTTTCTAGCAACACTTCAGTCTTCTTGCGTGCCTTGTCCTTAGGCATCTTCTTGACCTGCACCAAGCCTTCCATCACATTACCGGCGACGGTCATGTGGGGAAATAGGTTAAAGTGCTGAAAGACCATACCCAGTTCCTGGCGGGTTTTGTTCAACTCTTTTTCATTGTGCTTGATAAGCTTACCACTGATGTATATCTTCCCTTTCTTAGTTTTTTCCAGGAAGTTCACACATCGCAGCAGGGTACTTTTGCCACTGCCTGAGGCACCGATGATGACCACAACCTCTCCACGCTTGACCTCGAGGTCAATGTTCTTGAGGACTTCCAACTCGCCATACCACTTGCATAACCCTTCAATTCTCACAATAGGAGCATCAGGGTCAGACATATCATGCTTGCGCTTTTTCGGTTTTGGCGGTTTAGTATCTTTGGGTGCTTTGTGCACTGTTGGTTCACTAGTTGTTTTTACTTGATCAATCACGGTCACTCACCTTCAATCTTTCCTCTATGCGGTGCATCACAAACGAGAGCACACTGGTCATTATCAAATACCAGATACCTACGATGATGAACATTTCCATGTACATAAAGGTCGAGGAACCCATCTGCCTTCCCTTGAGCATAAGCTCAGGGACAGCAATGGTGGAAGCCAGTGAACTATCCTTGAGGGCGATGATCAGCTGGTTTCCCAACGAAGGGACAGCACGCTTGAAGGCTTGCGGCAGGACGATCCTGCGCATTGCCTGGCCATGGGTCATCCCTATGCTCCTGGCTGCCTCCATCTGTCCGTAGTGTATAGACTGTATCGAACCACGGAAGATTTCGGCGATGTAAGCCCCGTTATGGACAGCCAGAGCCATTACGGCCGAGGGTATGGGAGCGATGGTAACAATCGAAGTCAGGCCGTAATAGACTATGAACAACTGCACCAACAAGGGGGTTCCCCGAACAAGAAAGATGTACGCTCTCGATATCGAAGACAGAAATCTGTTTTCGGAAAGCCTGCCCAACGCCACTACCAAACCGATCAGCAAACCCAGCAGTACGCCAAAGAATGTTATCTGGAGTGTGTAATTCGCGGCACTGGCAAAAAGAAAGAATTTTTGGGGAATTACTGTTAGATCCCAAGGGAATATGTCCATAGTCTAAATACCTATACCTTATTTTACGGTGATGTCCTGGCCATTGAACCACTTGCCACTGATGGCTTTCATGGTCCCATCTGCAAACATCTCAACAAGAGTGGCATTAACCTGCTCACGAAGCGTATCTGAATCGTTATGGAAAGCAATGCCCATGGTCTCTGTGCGCAGAGTCGCCCCTACAAGGGTAAGGTTTTCTCCACCCCTAAGTTGGCCAATGGCGTTGAGCCCAACAATCCTATCGGTAAGCACGCCTTCAACACGACCGTTGATCAGTTCCATCAGGGTCTGGTTGTCATCTTCGTACAGTTTTACAACTACACCAAGCTTCTTTCCGTCCTGTTCGAACGTAGTACCGGTTACCAAGGCGACTGAGTCTGACTTTTTAAGATCAGAAGGGCCTTTGATAGCGCTGTCCTTACGTACGATGAGCTGGGGTCCGCTATAATAGTAAGGGATCGAGAAGTCAACACGCTCTTCACGTTCTGGGGTAATGCCCATGCTTCCGAGGATCGCATCATAGCGTTTGGCTCTCAGGCCTTCGACTATGCCATCCCAAGCGGTGGTCTTGTACTCCATCGTCTTTCCTAGGCGATCGGCGATCTCCTGGGCAACATCGACATCAAAGCCAATGACATCCCCGCTGTCGGTGATATAGTTAAAGGGAGGATATCCACCCGAACCGGCAAATGAGATGGTATTGGCGTCTTCACTCTGAGCCTGGGCAAAAAGAGTAGGAATCGTAAAAGCGATGATGATCCCTGCCACTAATAAAAATTTCTTCAGTGATATAAAGTTATTCACAAAGTTTCTCCTTTGGTGTGAAATATTTCCTTATTATACCATTATATATATATTTTACACAACCCTTTAAGGCTTTAAGCATTATCCTATATAGAATTATTCTATATATAGGTATAATTATACTTAAGAAAAGCGATATATACAAATCTATACAATAATAAGAATTATACTAGATAAATACCTGTTTTCATGTTATAAAGTAAACCATGGAAAACAATTTATCAAAGCCCAAGATAATACGCATAAAAAACAAGAAAACAGGGGTAATCTACCTCTATCAGAACCAACATTACTGGGATTCGGAGAAACAACAGACCCGCCATATCCGTCGTTGTATCGGCAAGGTGGACCCTAATACACAACAACCAATCTACAATCATCGGTATAGGACAGAGCAGAAGATGGAACATACCATCAAGGAAGAGCGTGTCGCTTCCATCCAACCAATTGGAAAGATCCTCTTGCTTGGAAAGGCCTTTGTACAGAGCAAGCTCAGCTTGCATCTGAAGAAAGTGTTCTCTGATGATGAAGTGGCTATGATCAAGGACTTGGTGTTCTACCTCGTCAGTGAAGACAACCAACTGTCCAATGCGAACCTCTGGCTTATGCAGAACTTTGCCGATAAAAAGCCTCAGAGCTTTGAAGCTATCAAAGATTTGCTCAAGACGCTGAACAAGAGCAGACAGAACCTGTTCTTTGAAAGCTGGGCAAAGCCGAGTAGCAAAACCGAGCATCTCCTGTATGACTTGGCCAGTGTTGCTTCCTACAAGAGCCACAACTCCTACCTCTACTATGGCCATAACAGGGACACTCAAGCCCTTGAACTGAACAACATCGTCATAGTCACCGATAAGAGGAGCACAAGGCCCCGAAACTACACAGTGCTTGGGGGTACCATGCGTGACATCCCTACGCTGAACATCCTACCCTTTCGTATGGGGCTGCCCTCACTAGAGAGCTCGACATTAGTACTCAATAGGATCTTCTATGCAAGGCAGAGGATACACACCCTAATACAAGAAGGGCAGAAATTTCTCATCCGTGTCCCTTCACAAAAGAAATGGCTGGCTAATAGTATCAACGAGCACAAGGCAGAGATCTTGGAAAAGCCCTCCTTTACATCAAGGGAGGGCACTACCCTTCAGGCTCTTACCGTCCCAGAACAAGGAGTCGGGCTTGTCCATATCTACTATGAGGCTTCTTGGAGGGAGGAGCAGAAAAGGAATCTCTCCAATGTTCTGTTTGCCTGCAAGAGCGAACTGCTGGAGAACAACCTTGTTGATGAGCATGAAAGACTGTACGACGAATACTTTGAAGTAAAGTACTCCCCAAAGGGATTTCGCAGGGTGATGTTTCGCCAGGACCCCCAAGAGGTGTTTGAAAAGTCGAATGCCGGCTTTTGGGCCTTGCTGACCAATAGTGAGGAAGATGCCGAGCAGGCCTTGCATACCTATCTGACCCGCAATCATCTGGAAGCGGAGTGGGACAACATGAAGAACCAGGAGGACTGCAGGCTCATGGAGGTCAATGACCCCTATATCTTCTCAGGACGAGCATTCCTACAGTTCCTCGCCCTTGTCATGACATCCTATATGGATAGCGCACTCAACGAGAATGAAAAGGGTGGTTATGAGGAGGCCCTGACCACTATGGCCAGCTATGCAAGGGTACGCTTTGAGAACCTGATGCATGAGACCTTCACCAAGCCGACAGAACAGCAGAAGAGGATCGCAAGCATTTTTAAACTGAAGCTGATAGAGTAGATTCAAATAGTCAAGAAAGTTTCAAATGGTATGCCTGTTTCAATGATATGCCTGAATCCTTTTTCGCTTGCACCCTGAAAAATAAGTTCATTACAGCTATGATGGAGGAAACTGATCTGGATATCCACTTCCCTTGCAAGGTTTGATACTCCCCTGCAGGATTCCTTGATGGTCTGACTCATCATAGGAAAAAGCTTCCAGTTGTTCCCACCGATAATGATCTGGTTGGGATTCATGATATCGAAAAGTTCAG
>Ga0209414_1001161_pt1 | contig 12630 bp, 9 predicted proteins | sample LakVidmifraction_4_FD_181154 | JGI IMG/M metagenome (GOLD analysis project Ga0209414, IMG submission 181154) | Hypersaline microbial communities from Lake Vida, Antarctica - Brine Hole Two &gt;0.2 micron (SPAdes) (version 2) | ecosystem: Environmental > Aquatic > Non-marine Saline and Alkaline >... | reverse complement strand
GGGGGGGGGTCAATATGACCGGAATGGGGGGTCAGTATCACCGGAATATCCATCTGCCTTTTAGGGCTTCATCTATAGTTTTTATCAATTTTTGAGGGGTATAAAAAGTTGCTGTCACATAAAATTCATTTTTGCCAAAGATCTGTTGTGTTCTTCGCCTGATTAATTTGGGAGTATTTCGGTTCATCATTCCCATAATAATACCATAGCGGCCAACTCTTGCAGCTTCACGTATAACTTTCACGGGGTCTTTATAATATTCAAATGTGGTAATAAAGGCCAAAGCATCAAAAGTGTTGTCTTTGAATGGCAAATAATGAGAATCTGCCATAACTAGGTCTCCATCAAAACGATGCAAAGCTTGAGATAACATAAATGGCGAAATGTCCCCACCTGTGCCTTCAATTCCAATATCTTTCCACCATCTGGTAAACCGTGTTGTGCCACAGCCAAATTCAAGTAATGTATTTACGCGTTTGTCTTTGGAAATTAGTTGCTCCAAAATTTTTTTCTGCCAAACTTCGGCACGCTTGTACGGACCTTCGTAATATTCTTCATAAGTATCGGTGTATTTTCGATTAAAAAACCACTCTGACTTTCCTTGCCAAGTTTGTGTTTTTTCGGGTACGAGTTGCTGACTGATTTTTTTTATTTCCATTGTTATAATTCCTTTAAAAATTAAAAACCATTCTTTTGGAAGCCAATAGAATGGTGCAATGGAATAGAAATATCCTAAGCCTGCATCCCTACGTTGGCATTATCCAAATCAGGTTCCGGGTATTTTCTCAGTCCTGAATACTCAGAACACCCCGTGCTTTTCATTTTTTCAAAGTTACTTAAATATTTCGGGTTACTAGTTTATCCTACAAATATTTTTTTTGAAACGGTCTCTCAATGGGTTGCTGTTAACGTCGAAGATATGTTTTGGCGCGTTTGTGAAGAAATACAAACTTTTTCAGTTTGATGTTTCGATAACAAGTAAGCGACAAACAAACAGAAAGCCCTCGCGTAGCGATAAAATATATCGTTAGTTGTCGGCAGTAACTCAAATCTTCATTAGTAAATATATAAACATTATTGATGGTTCATCGTAATTCTTTTAAAAAAGATTCAAAAAAAATTCAAAAAGACGAAACCGATAGGTTTCATACGATTAGATTGAACAAATTATAAATTTTAAAATTAAATATTATGATATTATTTTATGCAACTATTACAGTTATTAAAATAGTTAAAATTATGCCTATTATACTAATTCTTTGGTTAAGTGTTAGTTTACTCCAAGAATCAGATAAATAAGTTATTATGAAATATTCTTTTCGAACTATTCTCCATCCATTATCTAAATGTAATTTTAGCTCTGAGGGTTTAATTATCTTAGTTTCATCACTATAATAAGGATCATAATACTTCACACGACTTATAGTCCTTCTTATTACATATTTCATAATTTCATTTTTATGTCTATTAATTGCAATTTTAAAACATTTAGTCAGCCTCTTTTTTTAAAGAGGTTGCTGGGGCTTTTTCTTTGTTATCTTCGTACACTTGGAAAATCATAGGTTTTTCGGTTGAAGCAAATCGCTTGTTAAAATATTTGTTGGTTTGTATTTAGTTTAAATGTAAGCATAAAATATATGCGGCTTGTACACTGACCTTTTTTCGTTCTGCTTGTTTTTCTACGTTGGTAAGACATACTCTTTTGTAATTTTGGCTTGTGTGTCGGCTTGTGCAAATTGCAAATGTGTATGGCTTTAAGCGTTGGCTTTATTATTCATTTTTCAAGGTTAATCTTTTATTCAAAAAGTCAAATTCATAATTCACAATATTTTCATTTAAAATCAATTGAATTGCTTCCTCAATTACTTCAAAAGGCACAACAAACCATTCTCTAGGATTTAATCTTTGCCCTTTTTCATTAAACAAATCAATATTTAAACAAGCATTGGCAAAAAATCTATGTAAAAGGCTTTCTAATTTATCTGCATTTCGATTATAAACTTTGTATGTTGCAATTTTCTTTACCTCTGCAAATAGATAAGTTGCTTCATTTTTAGCATTTTTAATTCTGTCATCTACAGAATTGCTTGCAAAACCAATTTTATATAAGTCTTTAATACTTGATATATTTGTATTGGTTGATTTTGACTTTAATACATAAATCCAACCCGATTGTATATCTTCCTCTTTTACAAGACCAGTATTAACGAATAATTCTTGTTCTAACTTTTCATTAGTATTGGTAATCAATTTTCCGCTTTTTTGGATTTGCTTCCCTAATGAACGAAAAAGCATATTACTAAAAGTACCATTTTCAAATACTGTTCTGGTTCGTCCTTCTATTCTAACTCTATTTCCTGATTTTTGCTCCCATTCCTCTTTTTTTAAGTTCGCAGATTCCAAATACAAAAGAATTCCATCCATTAAATAAAAATCGCCTACGTGAAGATTTTTTTCTATGTTTTTAAATGGCTTTATCTTTCTCTTGCCTTCTTTTATTTCTTTATGCACTTTTTGAAACATTTCTTCGTACTTCTCAAAGGCTTTATCTTTAATAGCTTTTCTTCTTGCAACAAAATCTGCTTCTGCTCTGTCTTCTGGTTTTGGTGTGTGTTTAAATCTAAAAATATCTAAATCTTTATCTGAATCTAATAACCCAAAATCATCTTCTTCATTTAAAATATCATCAATGGTTGGTTTTTCTATCTCTACATAACCCAATAAATTATATCTATCAAAAGGTTTTAAGGATTTCTTTTGGGTTTCGTTTTCTCTAAAATTTTTAAGTTTAGCCATTAAACCATATTCAGACATACTTGACTTGTTTGGTTCTCTTTGGTTTTTATCGAAAAATGCATTTATTTCTTCAAATGAATCAATAAGCCTATCATCATCTGTTTTTACAGAGGAAGTTTTGGCTTTTGAATCTAATAAACCAAAATCATCATCACCAAAGATGTCATCTAATGTTAGTTTCTTTTTAGCCATTTGCAAGTGCCTTTTTACGTTTTAATTCTCTTAAAAACACCAATGCTTCGGCCATTCTTTTCTCTTTATGGTCAAATGCTTGAATATTTGGTGATTCCCCCGTTTTTTCTCTCCACTCCAATATTTTTGGCCACAATAAAATGGCTTCTTCCTCTGTCATTTCAAATTTGGTAGATTGGATATGTTCATCAATCAGTTTTAATACTTGTGTGGTTACTGATTTTGATAAAATTTCAAATGCTTTTTGAAATGGATTTACTTGGTCTATCAAGTCAATATGAATATCATCAATATTCACAAAACTTCCAGCCATTCTAATAAATTTCTTATCTCCTTGTTCTTCAATAGTACTGTTTTTTATTACAAAATCCACAACTACGTGTTGTCTTACTGCTTCTACATCATCATCACTTAAATCAGGATAGATTTCTCTAATAATTTTTGGTATTAAAACGGTATTGATAACCTCTGGTTCAATATTTCCTGGCATTGCTTTTAGCATTTGAGGGTCTTGCAATAATTTTGCCTTCAAATCATTCAAATCTGTATCAATTATATCTTTAGCTCTTTGCGAAGTTGGTAGTTTAAATCCTCTTATCTTAATCGTATTTCCATCATCATTGTCGTCTTCATCATCTTCATCTTTTTTGAGTTTGAATTTGAAGTTTGGTGCTAAAACTTGTTCCATTAATAAAGATGCTGTAATAGCTTTAAGCATATTGTTTACTGATAATTTTACTTCTTCATTTTCAGCATCTGGTTGAGCAATAAGATTGGTAAATTGAGCGTGAGTTTTGTTATTACTATCTCTAGTGGCTCTTCCAATAATCTGAATAATTTCGGTTAACGAACCTCTATAACCTATGGTTAATGCGTGTTGACAATATGGCCAATCAAAACCCTCTTTTGCCATTCCTAAAGCAATAATGATATCTATATCATCTGCCGATTTAATTTCTCGTAAATAAGCACTTATTTTATCTCTCGATTTTGGATTGTCATTTACCAAATCGGCAACTTTTAATATTTTACCTGTTTTATGACTTTTTATATGTAAAACACCTGTGGTTTCATCTTGAAAATCCAATTCTCCCAAAACATCAATAATATGATTTACTTCTTCATATTTCTCTTTAGATGATTCTGCTGAATTTACACTTGGTATATGAATAATAGTTTTTTGGTTTTCATTTAATACTTCTGCTAAAGCTGACATTTCTTTCTCAGGATGTTTTTTAAAGTATTTTCCTGTATAAAAATGATATCCAATTCCCAAAGATTTTAAAAACTCATAGCCATTTAACTGTTGGTAATAGGTGTAAGTTACTTTTGTGAATTTTGCTTCATCTTCTGGCATTAAAACAGGAACGCTGTCTCCTCTAAAATAAGAACCAGTCATAGCAACAATATGAGCATCTGAATTTTCCATAATGCCTTTTAATACTTGACCTAAAATATTATCTCCTTCTGCTGATACGTGATGAAATTCATCAATAGCAACCAAAGTATTATCTAATTTTTTTACGTCTAATCCATCAAAAGCAAAACGTAAAGTGGCGTGAGTACATACCAATAATTGCTCGTCAGATTCTAAAAAGTTTAAGAATGCCGATACTTTACTTTTTTCTACGCCTGGTGTACAAAGGTTATATTTTGGGTTTGGATTCCAATCTGCAAAAAAGCCGTATTTTTTTAATTCTGTTGTACCAAATGATGCACCAATAGACTTTTCAGGAACTGCTACAATTACTTTTTTTAAGCCTTGATTTTTCAATTTGTCTAAGGCAATAAACATTAATGCTCTCGATTTACCTGATGCTGGTGGTGCTTTTAGCAATAAGTATTGTGCAGACCTGCCTTCATAAGCTTTTTCCTGCATTTCTCGCATTCCCAACCCATTGGTGCTTTTGCTTTTTCCTGTTTGAGCATAAGTAACTTCTACTAAATTGGTCATCTTATTGGTCTTTATTTTTGTCAATTATTTTTTTCATCTCTTTGTCAAAGTCCGAAATGTAATTTTTGTCTTGGATAACTCTAAACTTGTCATATTCTGTTTCAGCCCTTAGCTTGGCTTCCAACATTGATATTTTGCCTTTATCTTTTAAAATAGGGTAATCTGCTAATTCTAAAAACTGGATTAAAAATTTATCCCAATCTTTCATATTCATTACTGTTCTGTTGGTTGCTCTACTTTCTGCCAAATCTAAATAAGAGGTCACTATTCTTTCTAATGCTTTTATATGTTCTTTGTTTAAATAATTTTTAGCAACAGCTACATCACTTTTTAATATTTTACCATCTGGTGCTTGTTTCCAAGTTTTTAAACCCATATAAATTTTAGTTGCATCAGCTTCCGTATAAATAATTTCGGCAGCAGTTTTTCCTGTTATTGCCCAATGTAATTTGTTTTGAACTATAGCAAAAAAATGTTTCGTCACATCAGCTTTACTATCATAATCTGCTGACAAAGAATAGATATCGGTAATTTTTTGATATAACCTTCTTTCACTCAAACGAATCTCTCTGATTCGTTCCAACATTTCATCAAAATAATCCTTTCCGAAATGTTTTATTTGTTTTAAACGCTCATCATCCATTGCAAAACCTTTAATGATGTATTCGTGTAAAATTTCAGTTGCCCATTTTCTAAACTCAATAGCACGATGAGAGTTTACTCGATAACCAATAGCAGTAATTGCTCGTAAATTATAATATTTTGTATTGTATGTTTTACCATCTTCGGCAGTATGTCGGAAATCCCGACATACTGAATTCTCATCTAATTCGGCATCTTCAAATATCTTTTTGAGATGTTCGGTTATCGTAGAGCGTCCTTTTTCAAACAGTTCTGCTATTCGTTTTTGCGTTAGCCAAAGTGTTTCATCTTGAAAATAAACGTCAATATTTACTTTGCCACTTTCGGTCTCAAAAATTACAAAGTTGTTTAATTGCTGTAATTCGTTATGTTTATTCACTTTACTCATTTGACTTTCTTATTATGCAATTCAGTTTCTAATTGAATTAAATTATTTAACACTTCTTCTACAATTAATGAATCAAAATCATCTCGATCTGATTCCTCGTGTGTCCCTTTATTAAGGTAATTCCAAACTTGATTATTAGATGTTTCAAGACCGGTAAACCAAGCAAGAATTTCAACACAACTTTTATAGGAAGGGTCATTATGTTTTCCAACAGTTTTTCTTAAAGAACTTACAATTCCCATTAAATCAGGTTGAGTACCTGGCATTCTAATTGTTGCACTAACTTGAATATTATATTTTTTCGAAACGTTTTTCCAAAATTCATTACTTAAATTTTCAAGAGCCCTTCTACATTCCATTAAACAATCTCTATAAGAATGTTCCTCAATATGTGCAGAAGCCTTATTTAAATAATGTTTTGTTGTTTCCTTTTTGCGAACTGTTTTTGATGTAGGTTTTAAGAAAGCATACAGTATTCTTTCGTTTTCATAACCTGATTTCGTGAAATGCTTATTTTCAATATCCTTAATATATTCATCTGAATGAGTGGTAATTATAATTTGTTTTTCATTAATGACTGGGTTATCAAAAAGCAATTCTCTTATTCTACCTCTATGGTCGTGGTCAATTGCATTTACGATATCATCAAAAATTATAAATGGGAGTTTGTCTTGAACAACTTTCGCAAGTAATATTGATAGACCTAGGCACCTTGTGTGTCCTTCGCTTAAAATATGCATTGCATCTAATTCGACTTCTGGATTATCCTGAAAAGAAACTTTTATTCTATCCCCTGCATTGGAAGGCAACACAATTTGTTCAATTAGCTCGAATTTACTATCACCTCGATTTATAAAGTTGTAAAACTCTTTGGTTAATTCATTCAAGTTTTCTACAAGAGATAAGGGTAATTCTCTTTTGTACTTATTGAGTTTCTGTAGTAACGTAGTGTATGCTTCAATGAATTTTTTATTATCCTCTAATATTATTTTCTCTTTTGCTATGTCATCAATTAAAGGTTTATTCTTGGTATCAAAATCTGCTACAGCTTTTTTTGCTGTGTTAATTATTTCCCTATGAGATTTTATGTTTGATTTAAGGTCATCAATTTCTTTTTTTAATTTTGTTAAAGCGGTCTTTTCATTCTCTAAGACTTTTTGATTTTCAAGATGTCTACTTGTTTTTATGTTTGAATCTTTGGTTTTTTGGTCAAACACAAGCAAAGAACCTTTTTGCAGTTTTATATTCTCAAAAAGCTTTTTCACATCCTGTATATAATCTTTTTGCTCGGATTTTTCTTTTTGAAAATCTTTAAGTTGCTCTGGAATATTTACATTTAGATTAACCTTTAATTCAGTAGCACTTTTCTTTCTACTTTCAATGTTAACAGTAAAATTATAAACCTCTAAAATAAGATTATCCCAAGCATTATCTCTTTCTTGTTCAATCTTTGCAATGCCTTCAAGTTCCTTTAATTTCGTTCTTGCATTATCGAATGGATTAATTTTAGTTTGTTCAATTGGTGTTTCGCAAACAGGACATTTATCTGAAAAACTTGACTCAAAATTCTGAACAAGTTGAAAAATTGTCCTAAAACTTATTTTATCCTTTTCTTGCTCAAACTTTGTGTTGTTTTCTTCAAATTGTGTTATGGTTTTTTCAATTTTTGAAACAGATTCTAATAATGCACTAGCTGTTGTATGATTAAATAATTTCTCTTTTGGTCTTTGTAATTCTTCGTTAATAAGTTCAATCCTGCCTTTTATCTCTTGATTTCCATTGATATATAAATCTAATTCATCAAAAGTCTTATTCAGTTCGCTGTTTTCTACAATAGACTTTTTTTGACTTTCAAATTCTGTATTTTTATTCGTTGAACTTTCAATGTTTTGCTTTTGCCCTGCTAATTCTATTGTTTTTTTATCGAGTTCCTTTTGTTTTAAAGATTCTACAGGAATTTTACCTGAAATATTTTCAGTAAACCCATTAATGAATGAATAAAATTCATCCAACCCAAAAAGAGTAGCTAATAAATTTTCTTGCTGTCCTTGAGTTTTAGAGGAATATCGAGCAAAGTCAATAATTCTATTCTTCTCAATAAAACAAAAATAATAGCTGTCTGGGCTAACTTTAATGTCAATTTTTTCTCCCTTTGCGTTTGTTCCTGTTATTACTGGTTGTGAAGACTTTACGGTATGAACATTTGTAATATATTGTTTTACATCTATTCGTTTTGCGTCCGCCTCACTTAAATAGCCAAGTAGAGAATATTCCAATGCTTCACAAAAACTGGTTTTCCCACTTCCATTTGGGCCATATATCAAAACTTTAGGTTTATCAAGGTCAAAGACTTCCTTAGATGCAAACCCTCTGAAATTTTCTATTTCAATACTATTTATTCTTGTAACATCATTAGTGCTTGTTTTAGTAGCATCTTCAATTTTGGGTAAATTATGGCTAACCTTATCTCTATTTTCATTAATCAATTCGTTTAACAATAAGGCTCTTTTTCCCGCTGCAGTACCAACACTTGCAACTGAATCAAAATTGGCTATAATTAAATTAATTAACTTAATTTCATAAGGAGTTAACTCATCAGGTTTTAATGTTCTGATGAACTGGTTGTATTGAGATTTTATTTTGTTGAATGAGGTCATTAGATTTTTGGTTTATTGATATTAGGCAATTTAAAATCCTCCCATTTTGGCCAATCTTTTAGATCTCCTTTTACCCCGAAAATTGCTTTAAGGTTGTCATCTGAATTAAAAAACTCTTCGTAAATATTTGGTTTTGTCTCACTATTAAGTTTTCGAACAGATTCCTCTAAAATTTGGAGCAGTTCCATTCCTAAAATTGCAACCTTTGGATTCTCCAATTCTGAATTTTCAGTTGCTATTGACACTTTATCCATCAAATCTTTAATGAAATCTATGTAATAAATTAACTGTTCATTTTGAGACTGAAATAATTTGTACTTTTTATCTCTAGCAACTTTATTTGATTCTATCTTATTTTTTATTGTTTCTATATTCTTTTGAAATAATCTATAACTAGCTTTTCTACAAGCTTCTTCATCAGAAATTAGTTGACCATCTTCAAGAAATTTTTTAAACCTGTTTACTATTCCCTTATCAAGTTGATTTAATAAAGTATGAAATGAGTCGCATTCAATATCGTGCATAAACTTATTTCTTACGATCATTAAAAGTTCAAATTCTGAATTCTCTTCCTTTGATAAAACTTCAAGGTCGTACAGTAAATCAATTTTGTTTTGAAAGCTTATCTTACCTTTATTACTGAATAATCTGGTTTTTACCTTTTCATCATAAATCCCAAGATTCCATAGAATCAAATCATTAATTAATTTCTCAATAAATAAAGAGTATTCGAGTATTCTGCTCCTTAATTCAATATTTAGCTGTTTTTCCATACTCATTTGACTTTCTTTTTTGTCATTTTCTTCTGCTTAGCAAAAAGTGTGTCTTTCTTTACCATTTCCTCATACTGCTTAAACAAGTACTCCAAACGCTCGGTATCATTTTTAAAAGGCTGTAAACGATAGCATTGCTCAATTGCAAAATCGAGTTCTTGGTGTGCTTGTAACAACCCTTTTGGCATTGTGAGTGGATTGTACATTTGTGCCATTGTTTTACTTGGATGTTTGGCTCTTTCATCTAAAATGGCAAATACATACAAATTCAAGCTTTCTTTTTGTTTGGTGCTGATATCTGGAAAAGGGAAGGTGTTGTAGCAAAGTGTGTTTGAATATTGCATATCCATTTTTAATCTTCCCGCCACAGCTTTAACCCAAACTAGATGCATTCTTGAGGAAATAACACCAAATAACCACGGTTGTGCTTTATATATCACTCTTGTTGCGTTGGAAGGAACATAAGAATCATTAAAATAACCGATAGGAATGTACTTTCTTCTTTCAGAACCTGTTTGTGGAACTAAAATAAATTCGCCTTTTTGATGCTTATCTTCATCAAAAAAATGTGGTGTTCCTGCTTTTTTTTGAGTCGCTTTCTTTTTACTATTTAATCTAAAAATTTCTACCTTTTCAAATCTCTCATCTAATTCTTTTATTTTATAGGCTTCTTTAACGGTGTCTTCTGTTATATGAATACAATATCTGTTTGTACCTTTTATAAATTCTGATGCTCCAATGTATTTTTTTATAAATTTTTCTGCTTCTGGATTTTCTGATATTAATTGGTCTTTTTCTTCTTGGTCTAAAAGTAAATTTCCATTGTCTCCTGGTGAACTCCCTTTTATCATTGAAGGTAGATTGCTTAAAGGTTTAGTCCTTGATGAAACATAAACATTAACAGTGTTTGTCAAATAAGGGCTAATATTTCTTACTTCGGTTTTGATGTTTTCATTGTAAAGAAATTTATCAGAGTTTTCAATATTTCTAACTCCAATAATAACAACCGCCACGCCTGCATTTCCCTTGGCATTATTTGTCCATTTAAAAGATTGGTGAGCAAAAGCAATTTCTTGTTCTTTTTTTAAAATTAATGGCCATAATAAAGCAACCTGTTCGCCTTGTGTAATAGAATTGGTGGTTACAAAAGCATATTTGCTTTTAGTGTTTTGTATATATTCAGTTGCTTTATAAAACCAACACGCTATGTAATCTAACTTTTTGTAATTGTTAATTCGCAAAAAGGTTTTTGCCATATCGTCTTTTTGCTCATTATCTTGTCTGCTATATCCCAAATAAGGTGGATTTCCAATAATATATACTTCATCTGTTTTATTAATTGGGCAAACAGTTTTCCAATCTACTCTGGTCGCATTTCCTTGTGTTATTTGTCCTGCTTCTTTTAAGGGTAATATGGATTTAGATTTACCATAGTCAAAAAGTGTGTCTTCAAATACTCGGTTCATTTGGTGTTCTGCCAACCAAAGAGACAGAATTGCCATTTCGTGGGCAAAATCATCAATTTCTATCCCGTAAAATTGAGAAAGCTGGATAGAAGTCCATTTAAACGTTGGGTTGGTTTCTAAATCCGTGATTTTCCCTAAAATCTTTATTTCTAGCAAGCGTATTTCTTTGTAGGTAATAATCAAAAAATTACCGCTACCACAAGCTGGGTCAAAGAATTTTATTTTAGAGATTCTTTGAATGAGTTTTTGCAATTGATTAACAGTTGTAGCATTTTCAAAGGCTTCATACAATTCATCTAAAAACAACGGTTTTATAAGTTTTAGAATGTTGATTACAGAAGTGTAGTGCATGCCTAAATCGCTACGGTATTCAGGAATTACTACCGCTTGTATCATTGAGCCAAAAATATCTGGATTGATAGCTGCCCATTGCAATCCGCCAAGGTCAATCAATGTTTTCCTTGCCTTTGCTGTAAATTTTGGCGAATCTATTTTTTGGTTAAATAATCCACCATTTACATAAGGAAATTTGGCTAGATAGGCAGGATATTTATCTCCTTTTTCAGTGTCTAATCGGTCAAATAAATCATCTAAAAATATATGCGTGTCTTTTCCGTTTTCAGCTGTATGCTGTGCTAAGGTATCGGTAAAAACACTTTCTTGCTCAAAAATCTCGGTATCTTCTGCAAAAAAGCAAAACAACAAACGGGATAAGAATATATTAAGCTGATGAATGCTTTCTTTTGAATTGTAGATATTCGGATTTTCGTCAATTAACAAATCATATAAGGATGCCATTTTGTACGAGGCATTTCTGTCCGCTTCATTGTTGTTTGAGGCATTATAAACTTCGCTACCTGCTAATGGTAAAAAGAAATCAAAATAATTGGGTAATTCTTTGATTTCAATATCTAAATTTTTACCTAATTTAAGGTCTTTTGCAACTATGTGTTTGTAGTCGGTAAGAATAGCAAACCTTGGATTTTGTTTTAAAATGCGGTCTTCTTTAGAAATTTCATCAATACTACTCAGTAATTTGTCTGAAGCTTCAACTTTAAAGATTATTTTCTTTTTGTAAAGTATTTCTCCTTCAATTTTAGAAATGTTGTAATCTCCCTTTTTAAGTCGAGTTACAGATGTTTTTGAAATTCCGTAGGCAATCAACAAATCATAGATAAATTCTTCTTTTGAGAAATTAGCTATTATAGTTTGTACGTTATGTTGTATTTCTGTTGATTTCATTTACTTTACTATTCAGGTTTGTTTGAAACTAACAATTCTTTGATGTCAATATTTAGAATTTCCGCAATTTTATACAAGTCCTCTATACTTGGTTGTCTTTTGTTTTGAGCATAAGAGTGCACCATATTGTAACTCTTTTCCAATTGTTCAGCCAACCAGATTTGTTTTATTCCTTTCTGTTCTAAAACCTCTTTAATTCGGTTCATTTTGAATTTTTTTTAATTCAGTTCACTAAAGTATAGAACATTTTCAATATACTCACTAAATGAGTATTAAAATTATCATTCCGTTTGGGCGGTGGTGGAAAAGTGAAAGCTCTTTTTATTTTGTGAGGCACGAGCAAAATGAAATGTGCTTGAACGTGTGGTGACTTTTTTCAGCTTGTGTACAATGAGTTTCTTATCGAGTAGGCAAAGGGAATTTCACCCTAAGCCTCTCACAGAACCGTGCTTGAAAGTCTCCCCTCACACGGCTCTTCTAACCATAGTTACAAAGATAAGCTCATCCTTTTACAAGTTGG
>Ga0209414_1001160_pt1 | contig 12633 bp, 19 predicted proteins | sample LakVidmifraction_4_FD_181154 | JGI IMG/M metagenome (GOLD analysis project Ga0209414, IMG submission 181154) | Hypersaline microbial communities from Lake Vida, Antarctica - Brine Hole Two &gt;0.2 micron (SPAdes) (version 2) | ecosystem: Environmental > Aquatic > Non-marine Saline and Alkaline >... | reverse complement strand
TTGCTCTATCTGCTTCCTGTTGTGTAGTAACATTTTGACTAACTACAAATGCTCTTACTGGTGCTGTCTCTTGCTGCTCTACTCCTGTTCTTAATTGGTTAACGTTTGATCTTCCAGTAAGGTTAAAGCCAGGGGCTTGTCTAGTAGGAGTTGAGGCTGCACCGTTTGCACCACCGCCAGCACTTTGACCCGCTACCTTTACCGATAGTATCTGCTTGACGTTTGCAAGTCCTGCAGCTACTGCTAAACCTGCAGCAATTGCACCCCTTACTGGTGCGTCAATAGTGGGTGAAGATTGTTGTGCTTTAAAGGCTAAGGTTGCACTTTGATAAGTTGCCACTAAAGTTCCAGCAACTGCAAGGGCTTTACCCGCCACTGTTTCTTGCCCAATTAAATTACTAGCAACCTGCGAAGCGTTTACATAAAGATTAACAGCGTCTATTTTTGCTTGAGCTTCTAAATCTGCTATTATTTTCGCTGCATCTGAATCTGCTTTTTGTTGCCCTCTTATCTTATCGGAAAATGCAACCGCTTTTTGAAATGCCTCATCATTTCTTTGCGCTTTTAAATCAGCACGTCTAAGATCAAATGCCGCGTCAAGTTCTAATAGTGCTTCTTGTTTTTCTAACTCAGTACCTATTAAAGTTTCTAACTCTTCCTGCGCTCTTTTACTTTCTAGCTCTAGTTTTTCCTCTAAAGTTTTTGCCTCGGAATCCCTTTGACTTTCAGCAAACTTTTTAGTAGTTTTATCTATTAATTCTAAGCGTTTTAGATCTTCCTCAGCTACCTTTTTTAGCCTTGCAATTTCAGCATCTGACAAATCCTTTGATTCTTTTGCTGCCGCTTGTCTTTCTGATCTTTGTTCGTTTTCTGCCGCTGTTAGCTCTCTTTGTATAGCTCTTTTTTGATCTGTCCTCCTTGTTTCTGCTGCTATAACTGCCGCGATTCCTTGTTGTTCTAGTGTTAGATTTTCCTTATTAGAACGTGCAAAGGTATTCTCGGCAATTTGCGCGTCTCTACGTAATTCTAAAACTTGAGTCTCTCTTTTTATTAACTGATCTTGTATATCTAAAACAGTTAACAATGCTTCTTCCCTTTCTTTTGCCGATACATTATTAAGATCCTTAGCCCTTAATCTTAAATCCGCTATTCTCCCCTCACCTTTAGCCCTATCAACAATTAAATCACGTTCTATTTTATCTGCTAACGCTCTTTGATTTGCTACTACAGCCGCTTTCTTTGCTTCCTCTATATTTTGAGCAACAAAACCTTTTAGAGCATTTGTAGCGCCATTAATACTGTCTCTTGCTTCGTCAAAATTACCTTTAACCTGAGACACTCCGTTTTGTAATTCAGTAAATGCCTTATCTATATCGCCAGAAAACAGAGCACCTAAAACTTTTCCCAAAGACTGAACGGTATCAATAACATTCTTTATTGGCAGTCCTAATATATTAAAAATACTTTGACCGAATGATTTTAAAGTACTCATAGCCCTACCGCTGCCGCTAAAGAGATCTATTATAAAGTCTCCTAAGTCAGCAATGACATCAACAACGTTACCAGTAACCGCACCAATAACAGCCATTAACTTTGCAAACCTATTTTGCCCCTCTTCCGAACCCCTAAACGCTGCGCTTAATGCTACAATAGCGATTAAAACCAAACCTATACCACTTGCAGCAATAGCCGTTCCAACGCTTCTAAATCCTACTGAAACTCCCTTAAGAGTTGTTACAAATCCCTTTATCTTAGTTACAGCACCGCCAGTAACTTTATCAATTGTAGAGCCAAAGCCTTCACCGCTTTTTTTAGCCGTATTTGTCTCTTTTGTAGTGTCTTTTAAATTTGTGTTTAAATCCTTAACGCCTTTTGCAGCCTTGTCGGTTTTAACTACAATCTCAATTTCTTTTTTAATCATGGCTACACATTTTAATTTGTCTCACTATCTTAACCTTAGCATCTTTAAAAGTATGCACTAACTCATGTTTTCCCTTTGCGATTTCTATTACCTCACTTTCACCGTAGTAGTCAAAGGCTTGCAGCGCGTCTATTATTTTTGCCATCATTTTAATTTTGTGTTATAATTAATGTCGGATTGCTCAACTCATCATTAACAGTTATTAATCCTACCCTGCTAGATCCTGTGTTATTTTCCTGCAAAGTAAATTGCAAGTTTTCACCGCTAGATAAAGTAGGATTGCTTATCGCAATCCACGATTGATTTGTAGTAGCATTAACATTATTACCGCCTATATAAAATGAATCCCCACCAGTTACAAATGAGCCGCTATTAGGGCTTAATCTACTTGTACTAAAATCTCTAAGGCTAGTAAATATATCGTTAAGTAAAACCAGCTTTGAAACTCCAGTTAATAGATTTGTATCTATATTATCTATCAAATATCTATTACCGCCAAATACTAACCTGTCATTTAATTGTAAATCGCTAGATAATGTTATAGGAAGGTTCGCATTTAATGTGAATTGCCTTCTTTGGGTGCTAAATAGATCGTTAAAATAGTCATCGTATCCACGGCTGTAAAAGTTATCGGACAAAATAGCACCGTTAAACTCGTTAAATTCAGCGTTGAATTGTGCGGAAAACCCATCTACTAGATTAATTGCGTGCGTTGGCGTGTTCACTTTGTTAAATGAAAAATAAGTATCGCCTGAAAATCCCAAAAGATTGTCTTGGTTTAATGTTTTTAAAAATATATAAATTAAAAAGGGCTTATTTTCATATGGATCTAAGTCTTTATCTACTATAAAACCGTATTGAACTTCATCGCTGATCCTTTCAAATTGTGGATTTTCAAAAGGTAGTATAATTTCTAAAGTTTCATCACTTGATAATCCTAAAAGTTTGTTCTCAAAACCTCCAAACTGTTGCGCAAACTGACTTTCATACTGATTTGCCAGTAAAGATTCCTGCTCTTCGTAACCAAAGTTTATTTCTCTGTATAATTTGCCTCTATCAATGTTTAAACTTTCAATATCTACATACTGGCTAATATCCCTTATCTGCCCTGAATCATACCAGCTTTGTAAATCATTCACATATAAAGTACCGTCCTCTAGTGGCACTATTACTAAGTTAAACGCTTTAACAATTCCTGCAAACCAATCTACTATTTTTAAGTCTCCTATTATATTTGTAATTTGAACTTTAGGAGACGGAACGGAAGCTGTAAATGTTTGATCTCTTATAACATCTGGGCCATTAAAATCTTTCTCAACTGAAAATAAACATCTAGTACTTACGTCTAAGTTTGATTGAGCTTCAATAAAATATCCATAATCATAATTACCGTAATTAAATTCAAAATCACTATCGTATCTAACGCTGCTATTGCCTACAAAAAAGGGGCTTTGAAAAACGCGTTCACCGTTAACTTCAAACACTACTCTGTAACTAGACAATGATCCCGATACATTTGTAACTGCCTGCATTTCTATTTTAAACTGCGGAAAGTCGCCTTGATCCCTTACGGTTGTTTCGTTGTAATTGATAATTAATTTAGGGCTTAAAGTTTTCCCTACATTTTCGCCATTTCCTAAAGTCATGTAAAGTTTTGTAAACTCATCCCGACTAAAAAAGTCCTCACTAAAAGTTAATTCGTATTGTTCTTGTATTGCTAACCTTATTGCATTTACTTTAATGGCTGGCTTTAATTCTTGCCAGTCAATACCGCTAGTGAACGCGTCATCGTACTTGACATTTATATCGTTTTCATTATCCAATTGTGTATCTTCAAATACGTATCTACGCTTGTAAGAGAGTAAAGGATATTTAATGTCTCCGTTTAATATTGCGCTGTTTTCAGATATACCAGATAAAATAGTAGTTGCGTCGTAGTTGTGATTATATGCTGATAAGTCTAAATCCTTTAATTTGTCTTCGCCTATTAAATCTTTAATCTTAATAGTGTCTCCGAAAAATTCAACGCTATACATTGTGGCAACGTTGCTTTTAAGACTAGCACCGTTTAACTGTAGCTTACCCTTTTTTAAAGTTATGCCTCCTATTTCTATTCTAGCATCTACTTTTACTCTAGCGTCAAAACCGTTAATGATTTGTGCATCGTAGTAGTGCTTAAAAATACTATTGTTTACATCGTTGGCTGGAATATTAAAAGACCTTGTAAAGTCAGTGAATACCTTTGTGAGATCCTTAAGAGACTGCACCGCCTGGTTAAGATTAATATTTTCATCTGGATATAAAGAGACGCGTTTATTTTCTACGTAAAGAGATAATTCTAAGTTAGACATTTTGTATTCTGTCAAAGGATTGCTGAAAGTCTATTGAGTAATTAATTAACTTGTCGTTTATTCTCGTTAATATTTCTAAAGAGCTTTCATCTACATTTACAGGAATGAAAACCCCTGCATTATTAAAGTAGACATACTCGCTATTTATAAGCTGCACAATACTTTTGTTTTGTTGCTCTTCAATGTAACCAGTGTTTAGGCTTATAGTAGTTCTGGCATTCTTATTACCGCTTCTGTAAAGGTGTCGGCTAGTATCATAACTACCGCCTTTTACAAAGTTGTTTTTATATTCACCCTCTTGTGTAAATTGAACTTGCTCTTGCTTTGCCTTGTAGAAAAACAGATCTTCAAAAACTCCGTATGCATTTAAGAACGTTACTCTTTGAGGTGTGTATTTACATTCATCTATTACTTCATAAAAGTAAGTATCATTAACTGTAAAGTAAGTGCTTTGTATTCCTAAAGTATTAAAGAATAAATACTGGATCTTGCTTTCTGCAAAGTCAGTAACTAATGGCACGTGGTTAAAAACCTCTACATCTAAATCGTTTTTAATGCTAATTGCGCTTAGGCTTCCATTGTTAAAAAACGGTATCATTAAAATACTATCCTTTAACATTTGATTTTGTAAACTAGATAAAAGTATCTTATCGTTTAACTCTAAATAGTTTGCACCTTGTAAGTATCCTGAGTAACCTCTAGTAGTTATTAGGTTTTTAACTTTTTCTACAAATTCTGTTTGGGTGTCTTTCTTAGTTAATATGCTAGTAGATATTACTGAGCTTAAAGAACTATTTAAAACAGCGTTAGTTTGTGAGAAAACAGGTTTAGTTTCTATAAAATCTAATGCAAATCTAGATATAATTACATCAAAAAACTCTGAGGCATTACTAGGCTTAAATACTTTTTTAGTGTAGTCAGGGTTTTGTAACGGTGCTGTAATATCGCCAGTCCTAAAAAACATTTGTATCTCTATATTTGTCTCAGCTCCTATAGGTTCAGTCAAATAATAGTTTGACCTCGCTAGCAATAAACCCTCTGTCTCTTCCATACACTATAACGTTTAAAGCCTTATATTTGTTTAGGATGTGGTAAACTTTAATAGGTCTTCAAGTTCTAACGCAAACGCTTGCACTACTTCATCTGGTAGTTTCTTAAACTCATTTTCAAACGGCTTACTGAAGAACTTAGTTGTTTCTAAACCAGTATGGAAAACAGAATTAGCAACGGCAAAACCAAAACTTTGGAACGTTGTAAAACGTCCGTTCTTACCTCTAGGACTTATCCCTTTTTGCTTTGCCCATGTTTCAAATATCTTAGCAGGTGGTTTTTTACTCTTGTAACTAAACGGACTCCCTATAACATTTTTCTGTACGTATGGTTCTCCGTTTGCTTTTTTGCCTCCTACTCCCTTAACTCCAGCATCTACAAACTCCCAGTATTTGTTATCACTTAAATTAAATCTAAGACTAAAAGAGTTTGCGCTTACGTTTAGATTATACGAAGTATCATCATATAGCTTACCGCTTGCATTGCGTTTGTCGCGCGTTAAATTTGCCCGCGCTTGTTGCTGTACTCTTTTACCAAAAGTATCTAAGGCATTACTTACGGACATATAGACATTATATCGTTAGGCACTTCTAAGATGAAACGCATTCGCCAGCCTATAAGATTATTCTTGTCGTCTTTGACCTGCTCAAACGGTGCTGTATTGTCAAAGTTCGTAGCGATAGATATACGCTCGTTATTAGTTAACGTCCTGTAAGTTCTCACAAGCACTTGTAAGCACGTGTTATAAACGTCCTGAGTGTTATCGTTAGTCGTGAACTTATTAGTTCTAATCTCTTTTACAAAATCTACTTGATCTAGTATCTCGACGTCAACGTTAAAAGATAGATTGTTTGCAGTTAAAAACCCATCCGCAACGTCTATAGTAGCTAATGGGTAAATATTCTTTTTAGATATATCTGTACGTTCTTTTACGTCTAATGATAAAACAGTGTTTACATCTTCATCTAATAAGAGTAAGTCTGTAACGTACTTTGTAACCTCGCTAAAATAGTTCATACTATTATAACGTTTATAGGCTTATTTTTGTTTAGAGTTTAATTATCCATCCAGGTCCATCCTAAACACCAATTGCAAAATATTCTGTTTATTAAGTTAGGTTTTTTAGTGAAATTAAATTGAATAGTACTTAATTTCCCCCCTGTAATTTCGTAACTACCTACAATTTTAGGGGCTTCAACTTGGTGTATTTTAAATGTATTTTCCATTTTATTTTTGTTTATAATTTGTTAAAGTAGTTAAATCTGTATTATAAGCAAGATCTATAAACGCCTCATGTATTGGCATACGCTCAACATCCTGCTTACTCATTGATAGGCTAGACATTAATACTTTGACCGTGTGATACCAATTCCATTTCTTAGTGAAGTTGCTTTTTATGTTTGTGGCGTCGTCTTGGCTTGCGTCTCCTTTGAATATCTCAGGGTAATATGATATAAGTCGTCCCTTAAATTCAAAAAAAAACCAATAGCAGACCTGCAAACATCCATAGGCATCTGGTGGATAGTATCTAGGTGTGGGAGTTCGTCGTCGTAATTTTGTATTGAGTAGCTTTTTAATACGGTTTGAGTTATAGGACGGTAAAGAACTGCCAGGTATTTATCAATCTGGTGCTCATCTTCGCTGTAATAAGTCTCAAGGTTTGAGTATTCCTCAAGGCTTATCTTATCTAAGTTAGGAATGAAACCCAAACCATTCCATGTATTAATTAAGGGCTTAGGATCTTCATGTATTGCCTTATGTAATATTGCTACGATCTCTTTGTAATCTTTTACAGGTATCTTATCCACCTCTTTCATTGAGATGTTACAGAATACGCTTAGCGCTTTACGATTGCATTGATCCTCTGTTATCTCTTTGTTAGCGTTTAGATATTCCTTATACTTCATGAACTGAATTAAGGTAATGTCTTTTAGTTCTGTTGGTATGTTTAAATTCATTCTTTGCGTTGTTGGGTTGCATCCGCTGCATATCTAGCGCACATCTTGAATAACACTACCCTATTATTAATAAGGTAGGTTAAACGTTCTTTAATTGTGTTTAGTATTTTTTTCATTTTCTTAGTCTTTTAGTTTCTTTAATTCTTTTTACAATCCTGTTATTAGTGTTTCTGCAAATATGTCTAACGTCTTCATGATAGCCATGAGTTAGCCAATAAGTATTGTTATTTCTCATTAACCACTGCCATTCGTAAACAGGCTTCTCTATTATTTCAGCCCACACTCCATCGTTAAAAACACATCTCCCGTTTAGATATAGGCGATTACTATTTGGAAAGTATTGAGAACCAGTTATAGAAGTTTTGTATTCATTTTGAACAACTAAACACTTATGATTGCCCTCTTTATACCCTCTCCTTTTAGCCTCTTTAGTTAAGCCCTCAAATATTTGTTCCTCTGTAGCTATTTTGTTATGGTTATCATGATTTGGGTTACGGAGTGTTTGGTGTTCATCCCAATTACCACGATGATTTACACCGAGAGCTTTACTGTTTTCTTTTTTAAAATACCCTAACCACATTGGATATTTATCATCTACCAACCAATTATCCCATAAATCTACTTTAAAAAGTTTAGGAAAGTCGTATTCAATTTGATTCTTTAAAGCCTCGTTGGCTTGATCGTGGTAACTTCTTACCATTTGTTTTGTGATCTTCATAATGTTTATTTTTAGTTTGGTTACACTGGTGTAAAGATACAGTTGCTATTGACATAATAAAATTAATAACTTCCTGTTTTTTCATAATGTTTTCTTTGTTAGTTCAAATATACTTATAATTGCTGCATCTATTATAGGGCGCTTAGAACTATTTTGATAACTCTCTTTAGTTGAGTAGTTAAAGATTTTGCTGATCTTCTCGTTAGTTAGCCCTAGCTCTTTGCGTACTTGTTTAATTGTCATATTATTTCTATTTTTCGAGTAGTTAATTCAGTATTAAACCACTGACTCTCTACTATGGTTGTTTTTTTACCTCTGGAATAAACTTGATCTTTGCAATTTGGCTGTATTAGTTTAACTAGTGAAAGTAATATATAAGCTTCGTTATATTCCTTTTCTAATATATAAAACCACTCATAGCCCTTAAACTTATGAGTGGTTGCTTTAAAGTGCGTTCCTTCTAACATTGTATGGTTACCCATTTTGCGTTATCTAAAGATACTGATGCAGAATTTGCCCAGTAGTTGAAAAACTCTCTTTTGGTTTCTAAAGCCTTTTTTGCAGCTTCAACTGTGGCGTACTTAGCAAGTATAGACTTACCAGCAGTGATTGCGAATTTGTTTCCTCTGTTAGAAACCTGTGAGATATTTAGAGTAGCATTCATAATTTGTAGGTTTTAGCCTCATTGCTTCGTTGCAACATTACAAATATACAACCCTTTTATAGATTACAAACTATAAATGGTATGAATTAATCTATTTATAATCAATCTAAATAACTATCCTATATAGTAGACTCCTTTTTTCTTACCAAACAATTCCATAAACGCATAACGTATCCCATCAATAGCGTGGTTATTAGTATCTAATGGCTTGTTGAGTCTTTCGCCTGTCTTATCTGTAGCCCATACATATGACTGTAACTCCTTAATTATGTTATTTGACCTGGATGTAACTATTATATCCTGCTCTTGCATTAGTTGAATGCCAAAGTTTATCGAGTCAGCACCTTTCTTAGCGGCAATGATTCTAATTTGCGCTCGCTTAATCTCTGCTATGCTCTTGGGCTCTGCTGCATCAGCGTATATGTATAGACTCGTACCTACATTACGTTGCTTACATAGCCTTACAATGTCAGAATTTAGTAACCCAGTAGAGTATATCTCTTCATCTAATATTATGCTGTCGTTATATTTATAGATAGAAGTTACCGCGGTGGGATCGTTTGTGTATCCAAAGTCTAAACCATGCCCTAATAGTCTTGCATCTTCTGGCAGTTGGTTAATTTCTTTCCAGTTTGTGAATATAGAACCTTCAATCCCTCCGACTTCACCTAAGCCATAAACTCGCCATTTGTTAGCCCAGTACTCGCTTTTGATTGTTCCGTCCTCATTGTAGCCCTTATATTTGTAGCGCAAGATCTCGCTTATTTCCTCTTTGCTTAGGTACTCGTTATCTAAGAATGTAAGTTTTAGAAAGTCGCAATCTTCACGCGGGATAACCTCTTTGTGTGCCCAAAATTCTACGTTAGGATTGTAATCCATAATGATCTTTTTCGCCCTGGAGGTTAGTTCTCTGTAGGATTCAAAGTTGATTTTATTAGCTTCATTTACATACACCAGATCTGAGCGTAAACCTTTACCAACATCATCTTTGTCTAGTCCGATAAATCGAATAAAGGAGCCAGTCGGAAAAACTATCTTAGGACTTCCAAAGTCAACGCCAGTCATCTTGCATGTCAAGCCTAATGTATCAATAATGTTAATGCAGTCCTTTAAGACGGTGTCTCGCATCTTTGATAGTTCGGACGATACAATATAACACTCTTTGTTTTTCTCTTGCGCTAGGTGGTTAATTATAATGATGCACGCGCTATATGTTTTAGCCGCTCCCTGTGATCCCTGTAAACACCAAATGCGCTTTTTTAGGGCGCATATTTTTCTTAGGGCTGTTGTGGGTTTAATCATACTGCTCTTTGTCAACCTTATCTAACCAATGAAGATAAGTTTCAGCACTAATTGCTCCACAGCTTCTTAGATTAAAAAGCATTTCTCTTGCATAAAAATAATGGTAGTCTTCTTCATTCATATTTTAAAGGATCTATACTAATTACTTGTTGCTGTATTGGTTCGCCACCGCTAGTAACGTCAACCATTTTAGTGCCGTATTTCTTAGGGTTTAACTTACCTAGTAACCACTTCCTGGTATCTACCCTAAGCTTTGATCTACTAATCCATTCATGGTCTGGAACCTCCTTTTGATCTTCTCCAACTATCTTTGTATCTCGTTCTGCAAAGTCTGCTATTTCTAGGATTTCATCGGCTATCCTTTCAGCTCTTTCATCGCACGCACGCGCGTATCGTTTCGCTTTTATAATGTCTTGATCTATCCACTTGTAAAACGTTTCACTACCAGGCATTGAGTGGCGCATAAGAACTGACCTAAGGCTTTCACCATCTTCTCCTATGCCTATAACTATTCTTTCAAAAGTCTCTTCTATATCTTCTTTAGAGTATGCCATAATACTTATTTTGTTTTACGTGATATTTTATAATAGATTAAAATTAACCACCAAATTATTACCCATAAAGACACAACTATTGCTTTTTGCATAATCTTATTTATTTTCGCAGTTGCAAGTACCTATGTTTAACTCACAATTGCATTCGTGCTGGTTATGTTCTCTCATTGGTTAATCCTTTACGCAATAACACAATGTTATTTGCATCCAACAATTGCAGTTTGTTTTTGGCTCTTCGTAGTAATCTTTTTTTGTATTCATGTTATAAATATGTGTTATAAATGCTATCTATCCCCTTTACCAACTGCAACCATCCTTGACCTCCACAAGTTCTGCACGGTAAATTTTGGGTGTGATAGATAGCATTGTATGTATCTTCAATGAATGTCATGTCTTCATCTTTAATTATCTTCTTTTCAGATTCTTTAAATACCTTCCAGGCGTCGAATTGATCCTGAGTCATTTCTCTTTTTTCCGTGTTAAACGGAAAGGCTTTGTTTAAGAACCTAGCCCGTGCATTACATTGCTCGCATGCCTTAATTCCCATTGCTGATGTAAACTTTTTAATTGCGTCTCCTAGTCCTGCTACAGATTCTTTTTGCTCTTGCTTGCTTACTAGCTTTTTATTAGTACTACCTTTAGGTCGTGCCATATTATTTATTTAATGATAGGTATAAGTCTCTTACCTCCGTGTCAAACTTTAAACTATCTTTTATCTTGCTGATGTTTAAATGAATAGTTCCGTATTTATTATGATAAAGATAAGCTAATTTTCTTAATGATTTGCCATCTGCTTGCATTAATGCCATTTCAGCATAGTAATCATTGTGTAACTTTAGCTTTTTGTTAACTAATATTTCGACTTGAGTAGGCTCCATAGGTTGCTCATCTGCTGCTAGATAGTTTTCTACTAGCTTAAGATCTACATCTTTAATTTGCTTTCTTAAGTGATCTATAAATAAGTTTCTTATTGCCCAGTAAACGTATCCCTTGTCGCTTCTAATGATTTTGTTCCTATGGAATTTAAGATACATATCCTGCACTAGATCATCTGCCAGATCTTTGTCGTTGCAAATGTCGAGAGCGTAAACTCTCCAGGTATTATCTTCTTGGCTTAACTTATCTAGTATAGACACATTTAATCTGTTTAGGTAAAGATAGTGTTTATTTTAATACTTCTTTATACAAATCTTTATAGAGGTTATAGTAGTCTTTTAGATCTTGTCTGTCCCATTTAAACTCGGTCTCCTTAGATTCTGTTGCTAGTCGCTCTACGTTTTTAAATCTAGTCTTACCTATTCTAGCTGGTAGGTTTAGCCTATATTCGTTTTCGTTTCCATCTTTATGCAAATTACAAATTCGGCATTGTCCGTGGATATTATCAATGTGATATTTTAGGATGCTGTAAAGTTCTGCTTTAAAAAAATGCCCTGCCTGAAAGTGCTCGTTCCAATTTGCACCACATGAGATACAAGGCTTATGCTTATCGCGTTCCCTTATGTATTTATGGCAAATGTTAGTTGCAGATACCTTTAGGTTTTGCAGTGATGTAAATGTTTTTCTTTCCTTATCTGCTTTCTCTAGATCTCTTGAGGGCTTAGTAGCTTTTAGTGTAGCCTTAGCCAGCTTTATTTTTCCCTGCTCACTATTTAGCAGCCATTCAGAATAACAGCCGCACATTTTACCTAGTCCATAAATACGATGGAATGTTAGCTTGCCACACCCTAAGCCCTTAGCCTGTCCAATTCCCTTACATGGTTTTTCTTTTGTTATCATTTGTAAATATAATATAACTCAGTATATAAAATATTAAAACGTTTCATATACATTTTGTTATAAAGATACGTAAACTTCTAGGATTTGATTTATATGAGCCGTTAACTTATTGCTTATCTCTTTACTGCTTAATGTTGCATCTATCATTTTTTTAAACATATAGTCTGGTGCTAATAAAAGCTCCTTATCGTTTTGAGCTTTTTCTTCTTTAGTCATTAAAACGGACGGCTTGTTGATCGTAAAGTGTTTAGAGCTTATCTCATGCATCTTCTCGTGGTTAACGTGTTCCGTAATCTGTTGCATTAGATTGTTCACTGGATTGTTTAATACCTCGCTTAA
>Ga0209414_1001156_pt1 | contig 12675 bp, 13 predicted proteins | sample LakVidmifraction_4_FD_181154 | JGI IMG/M metagenome (GOLD analysis project Ga0209414, IMG submission 181154) | Hypersaline microbial communities from Lake Vida, Antarctica - Brine Hole Two &gt;0.2 micron (SPAdes) (version 2) | ecosystem: Environmental > Aquatic > Non-marine Saline and Alkaline >... | reverse complement strand
AATTATTCTCTCTAATGACCTTTGGAAGTCATAGATTAAATATGGGTGGCAAGTTTGAGAAAGACAAATATGAGTTATTAAGATTATCTAGTAAAAAAAATACACTTATAGTAGGAGGAGCTTCTAAGTTACTTAAGCATTTTACAAGAAACTACAATCCTAAATCAATTATAAGCTATGCAGATAGAAGATGGTCAGAAGGAAATGTTTACGAAAAAATAGGATTCAATAAAGTAAGTACCAGTAAACCAAATTATTTTTACACAAAAGGAACAGTAAGAGAGAATAGATTCAAATATAGAAAATCAGAATTAGTAAAGGCAGGTTTCCCTAATGAAAAAACAGAGAAACAAATAATGACAGAGCAAGGGTATTACAGAATATATGACTGTGGCACTATAAAATATGAGATGATAATTAAATAAGTTCTATCATATAATTTACATTTTTGTTTAGTTGAATTAAAGGTTGTATATTTGCCTTTGAATAAAACCAACATAAAATGAGTAATACTAAATTTGAAATACCAATTCCACAGACACAGTTTGTTTTAAAGTCGGATAAAATGTATCAGATACAACCTAAAACAGATGCATCAGCACCTGACGGTTTTAAAGATGCAGGAACTACAAAAGTGATTTCACCTGATATTGGAAATACAGTACATGCTCCCTTTAACGGAGAAATGAGGGTATGGGATACAGGATTTACTAAATCCTCTCCAATTCTTAGAGGAATGAAAGAAACAGAAAAAGAGTCTTTCGTTAAATTAGTTAATGAACATATTGTAAAACCTGTAGAAGATATAAAGGGAGAAGGAGTAGTAGGACACCAAGAAAATAATGATTTTTTAGATAATTTTGGAATAGAACTAAAAGCTTATAGAATAATAAATACTGCAGAACCTTTACAAAGATTAGCATTATATTTTGCGGTGTTAGGTAAACATTTAGCCCCAAAAGATCATCAGTCTAATCCACTTTATTCAGGAGCACAATATACAATTGTTAACAGTGAGGAAGCTGTTAATGTTAGACAAGAAAGAGAAATGCAAAAGAATGAAGCTATTGGTTTATTCTATGTATTACAAAAGAATGATAAAGAAAAAATGTACGACCTATTAGAATACTTAAATATCTCTAATAGTAAAACTACAGATAAAGCTACACTAAACAGTTCTTTCAACAGGTGGTTAGATGATAAAACATCTGGATATCAGAATAGTGAAATCTTTACAAAAACCTACGATAAGTTTGATTCAGAAGAGGGAGAAGAGCAATTATACATGTATAAGAACCTTAAAAGACTTCATGATAAAAACTTAATAAAAATGCAAAGAGGTGAGTTATTTTTAGATGGAAAAGCTATAGGGGCAGGTTATAAATTAGCAGCTTCTCACTTAGTAGAAAACACAGAAGATAAGAAGAAAGTAGCGGATTTAATCCAACAAATTCAATAATGACATCAGAACAAATCTACGAACAGTTTATTATAAAGATAAATAAAAATGCACAAACAGATTTTGTACATTGTGATAGAGGTAGATTTGTAGTATTGTATAACGAAGCTCAAATCAAGTATGAGGAGAGTATATTACAAAAAAGAAATGAGGATGAGATTAGGTACGTACAGAAATTTGTAGTACCTAATTCAAATCTCACAGTAGAGTTTTCAGAAAATAATTATTCATTATTTAAACTACCTGAAAATTACTTCGATTTTATATCCCTAAAAGGTAAAGCAAGTACATCTTATTGCCAAAATGCGACAATAAGTTTACATGAAACTAAATTAGAAAATGTAGATATTTTATTAGAAGATGAATTTAACAAACCTTCTTTTGATTACAGAGAAGCACCTTTTAAAATAGCAGAAGACAAGATAATTGCCTACAAAGATAACTTCACGTACGAAAGTGTATTATGTACATACTACAGATACCCACAAGAAATACAATTAATAGATATCGAAGACCCCGAATCACAATTTGACGAAACTAAACAGTCTGAATGGGATGATAAATCAAATAATAGAATTATAGATTCAGCAGCAGCAAGGTTTTTCTTGAACAATGATGATGCAAAGTATCAACCTACCAAGATGGAATCAATTCAAAAATAAACAATCAATCAATTTTCAATAAACTAAAATAATAAAACAATGGCATTAAACAAAGGATGGGATAGACATTTCTTCATTAACAACGTAATGAAAGACGGAAGATCTCTTAACGTAACTAAAGGTCAATTTGCAGTAGTAAATAACTCTGCAGCACCTAACAAAGATGGTAGAAAAGTTATTAGTGACTTTAATGGACTATCCAAAGACACACAATTAGCAATTTTACAAGGTATTGCTAACAATGGAGAAGCTAGAACTCAATCCAATAAACCTTGGTCTACAGAAGAATTTTCTATAGGAGAAGTACAAGATCTTAGAGTAGGTGTACCTTCTACAGATTTTGAAGTTGACGAATTTATAGTTGGATACAACGGATTTGATGCTGATACAGCTATTTCTCTAGTAAATGGAGAAAATGAATCTCTTCAAGTTAGTTTATCTGGTGAAGCAATTGGTCTACTTGCATACAAGGATGCAGAAGCAGCTTTTACCTTTGAATTTGGGAAACCTAATACAGGTACTACCACTGACCAAGAGATGATTGAAGAACTTGTTCTAAGAATGAGAAGAGCAGAATTTTCAGGAGGAGTACCTATTACTAAATATTTAGATATTGATGTAGTAAACTCTGAAAATCCTGCAGTAGGAGCTTTAACAGGAACTACTGATTCAGTATTCTTTAACTTAACTGTTACAGATAATGGAGATTCTTTAGGTTTTGCAGCAGTACAAGCACAATATCCTGACTATAAAGTAGTTAAAACTGATAGAAGTGTAGATGATTCTACTTATACAATAGTAGCACCAACAGGAACAATTCTTGCAGATTACTCTAAATTTAAAAGAAGTAAAATTAAAGGATGTGAAGCATGTCCTACAGGTTACTCACAATTTGAAGATGGATTTGTGTACTCTGTAACTATTGCAGATGATGGAGTAGATGGTTCAGCAACAGTAGAAGGTATTTCTACTAATACCACATTAGGTTCAGCAACACAAGTAAATGTTGATGACAACGGAGTATCTTACTACTCAGTAGTATCTTCAGCAGAACTTACACAAGCTGAGATAGATGCATTTGTTGCATCCAATATAACAGCAGTAATTGAATTAGCAGCAACAGACGTACAAGAGCTTTGTGCTCCAACAAATACTGAAACAACAGCATGGGCATCAGGAAAAACTTGTAAAGCAACTACAGAAGATTACACAATAATTGTGGGAGATGATGAGTGTGGAACATCAAGATTACCTGAAGTACAAGCATACTACTCTGATTTAGCAATCGTAGAAGATTCTGCAGCACAATGTGCTATCAAGGTTTCTACATCAGTAGTTACTAATATAGTATGTGAAGAGTGTAGTCCTGCTTACAGAGATTTATTTACATCTGAAGCACCAGAGTCTTTCAAAGGATATGAGTGGAAGAAAGCAGATAAGACTTATAGTGAAACAGCATTAATGGGAATTAGACTAACAGGTAAGAAAATTGAATTATCTGGAAGTGAAGCTTATAGAGATTATATGCCTTTCCTTGCAAGTTCAGTAAGACTATCAGTAGCAGGTGGATACTACGGATCTCAAAGCGCATCTTACCACGAAGGTTCAGGAGATAGATTCAATGTAGAAATTAGAAGTATAGCTACAGAACCAGAATACTTAGGTGGGAATCTACAAGAATTGGAAGAAATGTCAATAAGATATTTTGAAGATTCAAGCAGACAATACCAAAATGCATATGGTACATGGGCTAAAGGAGAAGAATCATTACTTAATCCAACATCACCTTACGTAGATTACATATTGACAGTAAGGACTAAAACTCTTTCACAAGGGTTCTCAGGAGAGAGAAATGAAACTTTCTACTACCACTTTATAACAGAGATTGGTAAGCACCAAGATGTAGAAGATATTCTTAATCAACTAGCAACAGAAGCAGGTGCAGCACCCGTACAAGCGTTTGGTAAAAAGGCAGTGTAATAATAATTAAATTAAAAGGGCTAAAGGAGGACTTAAAAACTCCTCCTTTTTCTTTAATGTATATTTATGATATAAAAAAGAATGCAGAATCAAGAATATGAAATAAAAGAACTAGTTCAGAAAGTAGAAAGGTTGTTATCCTATATAGAAAATGACACCACTACTGGAAGAAAAGGATTATTTACCCAAGTTGAAGAGAATAGAGCCAATATAGAAGACTTACAAAGGAGTAGTCTTTTAAGAAAGGGAATGAGTATAGGATGGGGAGCAGCAGGAGCAGCTATATTTTTTCTATTAAAAATAGGGTGGGAACTTATAAAAAAGAAATAAAACAGAATTTATGAAGAATTATTTAACTGACCTTCCTTACTTTCTGTTTTTTGTTGTTTTAGGTATAACAGTAAACTTTCTTCTTAGAGCAAGAAACGAAAAACTAACTAAAGGGAGAGTAGCCAGGGAATTTATTGGCGGTATATGGATATCATTAATTGTTTTTGGAGTATTAGATGAATTTTTTAACCTATCTAAATTTTTCCTTTATATAATATCCTCTTTAGCAGGGTTTGGAAATTCAAGGTTATTAGATTTTTTACAGAAAGATTTTTTTGAATTTTTAATTTTACAAGGTAAGCAAGCAACAAAAAATTTAGTAGGTAGATTAAAAACAAGTAAAGATGAAGACAACTATTATCCCCCCAAATTTCCAAGAAGAGAAATGGGACAAGACATGGCAATGGATGAAGAAGAATCCACCACTAATGAAGAAGACTATGGTAATAGATAAAGGTAGATTTTTTGAAGAATATAAGCGTAATTTAGGTAAAATAAGAAAACAGATTACTGTAGATACCATAAACGCTATTTTAAATAGAGCAGACGAGGAACAAACACCTGTACCACATTTAGCATATATGTTTGCAACAGCAATACATGAAGCTAAGGATAGAAACTATATATATGACTTTTATCCTTTAACTGAAAGAGGGGGGTATAAATATATAACTAAACTATACTGGCTTAATAAAAAGGTAAGAGGATGGTTAGGGAATGATACAAAAGCTGAAGCATGGAAATATCGTGGAAGAGGCTTAGTACAACTTACAGGAGAGACTAACTATGAATCTTTCGGTATACAGGATAAACCAGAAGAATCATTAGAACCTGATATGGCAGTTTATATTATGTTTGAAGGGATGGGTAAAGGTATATTTACAGGTAGAAAATTATCTGACTATCTAAACAGAAATAAAAAAGATTACTACAATGCAAGGAGAATCGTTAATGGAACTGATAAAGCAGCATTAATAGCTACTTATGCAGAGATATTTGAAAGAATAATAAGAAAATCAGTAGTGTAATGGCAACAGATAATAAAAATACGTATCAACATAATAGTAATTGTGATATAGATTGTGATGAGTACATCAAAACAGAATGTGTAGTTTATAATGAAGCTATACCTTATTTAGGATTAGAAGCAGGTGCTTCATCTAAAACAATTATAGATAAACTTGTACAAACTGTAGAGTATTTACAAACTCAACTTAATACAATTCAACTTCCAACAGTACCAACTAACCTTATTTCATCTAGTATAACAGCTACTACAGTAGATTTATCATGGACTTTTTCTATAGATAATATTGGGGTTGTTTCTTATAATATTTACAAGGACTCTGTACTACAAGGAAATACAGGAACTACTTCTACATCTATTACAGGACTTATTACAGCAACATCTTATAGCTTTACAATTACAGCTTTAGATGCAGCAGGTAACGAGTCAACAGCAAGTGTTCCACTTATTGTAACAACTATATAAAATGAAAATTAATCTAACAGCCATATTAGTAATAATAATTTTACTTCTTATAGGAGCAGGGTTTATAGGACAGAATTACTATAAAGGTAAGTTAGAAAAAACAACTATAGAATTAAGAAAAGAGAGAATAAAAAATGATACTCTTCAAATTCTTGCAGATGGACAGGGTAGAAAGTTAGTAGCAGATACACTAACTATAAAACAACTTAAACACAAAATTGATAGTTTAGAAATAGAATTAGATGGAAGACCTGTCTCAGTAACTGAAATAGAGATTAAACCTAAGGATGCAGTAAAGGTAACAGATAGTATTTATATTAATGAAGGAATAGCTTACATAGAAGATTATTATCCAACTAAAAGTGATTTCTTTTTAAAGTATACTAATAATTTTACTTTAGAGAATCCATTAGGTAATTCTAAGTTTCAATGGGGTATTATAAAAGTTGATTTAGCTATATCACAAAACAAAGATGGAACTTATGAAGCCAATATGAAAGCACCTGATTTTGTTCAGATTAATTCATTAGAGGTACAAGCTACACCTATAGAACCTGTTAAAGTAGATAATTTTGGAATACTGTTAGGAGCAGGATACGGCAAAGACTTTGGTACTGGTACTAACTATTTAAAAGTTGGAGGAGGAGTAAGATTTAAAAAGTTTTATATAGATTTAGAAGGGAATACTAACAAACAAGCCGATATAGGCATAAAATTTGAATTTTAATGGAAACATGGTATAAATTAGATATAAAATCTAAAAATTTAGTAGATGAGCTTATAACAAAAGTTGAAACAGATGGATGTTTTAATACAACTAAGCTTACAGAGATTAAGGAAGAAATTAATTGGTATAACTTTCCTTACAAGATAAATCAAGTAGTACAAGTACTTGATGATAATAGATATCCACATAATGTAGAAAAAGCACTTTGGTATAAATTACCTTATACAATAGCAGATTTTCAGACTATAGTAGATAACTTTAGTTGTCTAAACATACCTGATATTGAAGCACCTACAACTCCACTAAACTTAGTTTCATCTAGTATAACAGCAACTTCTGTAGTATTAGATTGGGATGTAGCAACTGATAATATTGGAGTAGTATCTTATAATATTTATAAAGATGGTTCAGTAACAGATTCAAGAGTAGGTAATACAGCAACTATTTCAGGACTTACAGCTTCTACAACTTATATATTTGCAGTAAGTGCTTTAGATGCAGCAGGAAATGAATCAGCACTTAGTACTTCAGTTAGTGTAACAACAACAGCATAATAATGAAAGTAATAATAGATTTTCAAGTAATTGAAACAGATGACCCAAGAAGGATATTAGTATCAGATTTTTCTGAATGGCTACATATTGACAAGGAACAGTCTTCTATAGAGGTTACAGTACCTAATAGAGACCCTGTAATGTTACCATTTAAGAAGTTTTCTATCAATGGTTTAAACAGTGTTAACCTTGGATTAGGATGTGGCAGTGAAGGAGAGTTATTAGACCTTCCAGATGGTATATATAAAATAACTGTACTAGGATGTCCAGATAAATTTCAGAAGACAAAATATTATTTACAAAATGATATAGCTCAGAGTAAATTAGATAAACTATTTACTATGGTTGATTATGATTGTAAAAATGTGGACAAAGAAAGAAGAGATAAGTTACTGACTTTAGACTATCTAATGAAGACAGCAGAGGCAGCAACAAGAAAAGGAAATTTAACATTAGCCGAAGATTTCTTTGAATGTGCTTTAGAGCAGATTGATAGTTATTTAAGGTGCGATAATTGTTTTTAAGATGGGAGCACAATCATTAAATGAGATAACATTAGAATCAAAGAGGGAGTTTTATGAAAGTAAAATGATAGAAGAAGGTAAGGACTATCTTTTATATAAACATTATTATTTAGGAGAACCTACAGATTTTAAAAAGTTAATTCATATAAATAACTTACATAGGATATATGACTCAAAGAATTGCAATGTACAATCTTTTATAAATAAACAATTTAAACCAGACCACAACTATACAAATGTGGAAAACACAAGGATGTGTGAGGAATTTGACATTTGCTACAATAAATAATAACAATATAACAATATAAGATATGGCTTGCGAATCATGTAATGAACAAATAACAGGAACTTGTACAGAGTTTACAAATTCAGATTGTATATATGTTAGTGAAGAGTTAACATGTACAGGAGTACAGCCTGACACAGTACTTACAACAGCCTTAAAAAGGATGGATGAGGTAATCTGTGAAATTAAAAATAAAGTAGCAGGAACACTTTCATTAATAAATATAGGAGGTGGTTCTAAAGTGTATAAAGGTTTAAGTAATATTGGAGAAAGACAAATTAGAAGTATTACGAGTGCCGATGGAACAGTAGATATTACAGAAGGAACAGATACAATTGACTTTTCTGTAACTGTAGATTTTCCAGATCCACCAATTGCATCAACGACACAACAAGGTATTGTTAGACAAGCTACAGATGCAGAGGCAGCAGCAGGAATTAATAATAGTACGTATGTAACTCCATTTCATCTAAAGACATTTGTAGATAGTGAAAATAATTCTTATTCCATACAGATATCGGGAGGTAACTTAGAGTTACTAGAAAATGGTGTAGTAGTAGATTCAGAAACATTACCTACAGGAACAGATAAATTTGTGAACTCATTTACTATAAATGGAACTTCCTTAGTATTAGGATTTAATGATTCAACTTCTATAACAAGAGATATAGCATCACTTCTAAACTTTACACAAGTTCAGTCTGATTATACAATGGAAGATACAGCATCACCTGCTTATATTAAAAACAGGAATGCAAGTAAGACAGTATTTGCTAACTATTCAGTAACTTCTACAGATAACACATATGTAATTGTAGTAGATAGTGCAACAGCTACTACTGTAACAGTGCCCAATACCTTACCTGATAAATTTACAGTAGGGTTTATACAAAAGGGAACAGGACTTGTTACCATAGCAAACGCTGATATAGTACCTGAAGGAATGTCTAATACATTAAAAGGAAAAGGACATCAAGCCTTTGTAGAAAAAATTGAAGGAACTAAATTTTTATTTGGTAATTTAAATAAATCAGCATAAATGAATTCATTCAAAAGACAAATATACAAATTTGGATTGATTGAAGAAGATGATAAAAACCCTCCAACAGTAGATGATAATTCTGAAGAATACCTATCAGGTGTGTTTCAGTTTAATACATCTCATTTTACTAATAACTTCCAAGACATAGATTCAGACAGTCATAAACTAACAAGGGTAAGAACATTACCTTCAGTTGGAACACTTAACTATGCAGGAAATCCTGTAGAAATAGGATTTGTTTTTGATTTAACTAATGTAGGACAATTAACATATGAGTTACCAAGTAACTATATGATAACATCTAATGGTTATTGTAGTTTTGATAAACCAATAAGTACCATTATAAGTGATGAACAATTAGATGGTTTTGACCTTACTTACTTAGGAGATGGTAGATTAGAATTTGAAAGAATAGTTACTTCCACACTACCTAACAATACAGATATCTATGCCTTTTTTGATGCAACTTCCATGAAAATAGAAGATGCCCAAGCAGCACATACTGCACTATTAGAGTGGTATGACCAATATAAAATAGATAATAGTTCTTTTACAGGAGAGTTATATATTTTACCAATTGTTCAAGAAAATTGGGTAGACTTTCCTAGTATAATATTAAGAGGCTCAAGTGATAGAGTAAGAAACAATCCTGATAGACCAAATGATGATTTTATGGCTCTATCTGAGTTACCACCAAACTTTGTTAGAACAAATAATGACATTAACCCTGCGTGGACTCCACCTACTGAAGTAGTAACTTTAGCATTTATAGATGAAGTATCTGATGGAACAACTCAGTATCATAAAAACAGAAATGGTTATGGATTTGATGGACAGCCATCCTCTCAATATTTAACTGATTATAGAAATTTTATAAGTAATTATAATAGTTTTAATTTTTTTAAAGGAGTATTATACCCTATACCAAATATAGAAGCAGGTAACTACAATAATATTGGAAACGCAATGGTACTACAAGGGTTTGCAGCTATAGAAGGTGAGGCTACATACAACCTTGCTCAGATAGAAGCCCTTGGGGTAACATTTGCTCTTGAGAGAAGATTTCACTGGCATTTAGACCCAACAAAACCATATTATTCAGGAACAAATTTAACTGTAGCTAATCCATATTCAGCAGCAGCAAATACACCTGTTCCAAATACTAATTATAACTTACAAGGACTTAAAAACTTTGGATGGGCAGGAGTTTATGACAAAGACCAACCTGCAAGTAGTGTATTTACTTCAGATACTTTTAATGCAGATTTAAATAAATATCTACAAGGCTCAGTAACTGAAACTATAGAAACTAAAATAATACAAGGGAACTGTGTTATTGCAGATAATATTTGTTTTGACTTCCAAACCTCAGATGATAGTCAATACACCTTATTTAGTAACATAGCTACTTTCTGTTTTACAGGTACAGATGACCAAGTACAACAAGCAACTCCTCCAACCGTTGACTCAGTAATAAGGACATACAATAAGGGATTATACCAAATTGTATTAGGAGATTTTACCAATAATTTCCAAGATGCAGATGGAGATAGCTACCAAGATGTTAAGTTACTTTCTAAGTTCAAAAGTGGAAAAGGAAATGAAATAGAAGGACTAACTAATGCTACTTTAGGGATAACATATCCTTTAGAGAAACCTTTAATAGGGGTAATAGACCTTAAGTACCAAATTCCAAATACTTATTATGTAGTAAATAATAGACTTTCTAAATATACAGATACATTAGCAAACTTAACAGCTCCTCTAAAAACAGGAGGATATGCATTATTTAGTAATCAAGGAAGTATATTAACATATACTAGGTTGAATATATCAGACCCACTAAATCCTACCATAGAAACACAAGAAATCAAAGGTAATGATATTGGGGGTAGACAAATATCTCTTTCATTTAAGACAAGTGATGATAGTAGTTATAAACTTTATAGTAATACTGCTACACTTAGTTTAGAAATGAATAATGATAATACTGCCCCAACTGTGGAAGGAGGGTCTGATGTAGTTTCAACTAATGAATATATTTTTGCACAAAACATGTTTACTACAAACTATCAAGATGTAGAAGGAGATATACCTAACAGCGTTAAAATCTTAGAGAATATAATTACGCCAATAGGTACTTTAGAGTTTAAAGGATACCCTATATTAGCTCCATTTGCCTTTAGTATAAGTGAAGTAACTGATTTAAAATTTAATATCTCGGATAGGTTTGTATTTGAAGGTAATGACATATACTCATTTGATAAAAGTATAACTATAATTATAAATGACCATATTGCACTAGGGTACTCTTTAGTGAGTAATTCCAATGGAGTAATGTTATTTGAAAGAACAGTAAATAATAAATTAGAAAAAAAGTATGTGGTAGGAAATACATTAGAAGCAAAAGAATACTGTTTTGAGTTTAGTGTAAGTGATGATAATGAGATACCTTTGTTTAGTAACATAGCAAACGTATGTTTAACCTTACCTGATACAGATACAGAAGTAGCAGTTGAATTTAACTTACCTCCAACAGTAGGAGATAACACAATAGAATTATAAATGAAACATATATTTACCAAGGCTAACTTTATTACAGAGACTACACCAATGTACTCTGACCCTGAGGGGAATACACCTTACAAAGTAAAATTTGAAACTTTACCTCAATTTGGTGTACTTTCTTATGATGGAATACCTGTAACTATAGGACAAGTACTTGATTATACTACTCAAGTAGGAAAGGGTAAACTTATATATGAATCTGATTTATCTAAGTTAGAAGGACACAGTGTTAACTTTTATTTTAGGGTTTCTGATATTGGTTCAGAACTTTATAGTAATATAGGGGTTATATTTATTAATATTAAAAAACAACAAATACCACCTACAGTAGATGATAACTTTGATTTTCTGACGACTAACAAATATTCATTTAAACTTATAGATTTTACTAATAATTATTCAGATTTAAACCTAGACCCATATTTAAAATTAGTTATAGAAAACCCTATTGGGGCAGGATTTATTAAATATAATAATATAAAGGTAACAGCAGGTACTAGTATATTGTTAACAGATATAAATAAATTAACTTTTACATTACCTGATGAGTACACTATTATAGACGGTATATTATATATGTATGATAATGGTATAGATACAATTATTTTACAATATGAATCAGCAGGATATTATTTAGATAGTAATGAAAATGGGGTATTAATATTTAGAAAACAAGGAGTACCATACTTAACAAAAGAAGTTAAAGGTGAAGAAATAGCTAATTCAGCTCTTTCATTTAATTTTAGTATAATTGAAGATTCTGAATTTAGTTTAAAGTCAAATAAAGCTACCTTTAGTTTAATTCCACAAGGAAACGTAAACGTAGCAGAACCTTATATTAATCAACCTCCAACAGTAGGGGATTTAATTATAAACTTAGATTATGAAGAAGATTACAATCTTGGTGTAAATGACTTTACTACTAATACTTATCCTACATATAGTGATATTGAGAATGACCAACCACAAGAGCTTAAAATAATCTCTTTACCAGCAACAGGTAAGATAATGTATCAAAGTATTGAGATAATAATAAATCAAGTAATTCATA
>Ga0209414_1001155_pt1 | contig 12676 bp, 12 predicted proteins | sample LakVidmifraction_4_FD_181154 | JGI IMG/M metagenome (GOLD analysis project Ga0209414, IMG submission 181154) | Hypersaline microbial communities from Lake Vida, Antarctica - Brine Hole Two &gt;0.2 micron (SPAdes) (version 2) | ecosystem: Environmental > Aquatic > Non-marine Saline and Alkaline >... | reverse complement strand
AATGTTTTATTTTATCAAATTTAGTTTTTATTTCCAAAATTTTATTCATGCCAAAGTATAGCATAAAACCCTAAAAAAACAACCTTTAAAACTAAATAATAAAGCATTTATTTATTAACGGTTACTTTACTGTTGGAGAAGCCAAGAAGCTGATAAGTTTTTTTGATTTTTTCATATCTTTCTCAAAAGGAAACATGTGCCGTTCAGTTTGTCCTATAGGTTATGATGAAAATAATAGCATTGTTTGGACATTTTGGAATCACCCAGATGAACTATGGAAAAGACCTATGACATGGCTTCACGATCAACATATAGAATCATTGGAAGAACTATGTCCTAAAATGTATAAACTTTGGAATACAGAATATTGGAATTCAAGTTTGAAAACAATAATTTACTGGTATATTACTGTAAATAATTTTGATCATAATATTAATGCAAATATTATTTTGACGTATACAGCATTGGAAAGAATATCATATGAATATTTCGTTAATTACAAAAAATTAATGACAAAAAATAAATTTAAAGATTTAAAGGGACCAGATATCCTGAGAGAGCTTCTTACGTCACTTGGTATTTCTTTATTAATACCTAGTTCTAGAGAAAGTTTGAATATACACAATCCTTCATTTGAAGATGGTCCCCATGCTCTGAATTTAGTTCGTAATAGTATTGTTCATCCTGACAATAAAAATCATGGTCAATATAAGGATTGCATTGTTTATGTTCATTATCTAGGATTGTGGTATTTAGAATTAGTGATATTACGTTTATGTGATTATAATGGAGCTTATGTGAATCGTTTGAACTACAACCTACCTTCAAACGGCAAACCAGAATACGTTCCGTGGAGAAAAGTGGAGTATGCAGAGAGTAACTAGGAAAAATTATGAGTGAAATTATTAATGAAAACTGGAATATAGAATTCAAAACCAGATTAGACGATATTAGTTATGATTGGAAAATATTTTTTAGTAAAAAGCAATTTTTCCAAGATAAAATTAATTTTTCGGACGAAGTGGCTACAGACTATATTTGTGAAGTAATAGGTAATCTTAACGATTCAACCAAGTGTATTGATGAATTTATAAAATTCAGTGAAGCCGATGAAGAAAATAATTTACACAAAAATATTTTATTGCATATTGGTTTTCTACAGAGTTTATATGTGCAACAAGATTTATTAACTCATTTATTAGAAATCTTCGTTCTAAACGAAAATATTAAATCTGTAAAAAAAGATTTTAGAGATGATAGAAAAACTATTAGATGTTTGCGAAACAAATTGGTAGGGCATCCTATTTCTAAAGATGGAGGTACTCTTCAAACAAGTGTTTTCTGGTCAAATAAAACTGATTCTCATACTATAAGATTTAGAGAATATCCTAAAGGTAAGTTTGATCAGCATAATGATCAACAATACAATGTGTTTGATTTGATGTCCGAGCATGAAGAATATATGAAAAAATATCTCGATATAGTTTTAGAAAGAATGAACAGTATAAAAAAATTATATTTAACTGAAACAGAAAAGTATATAACGATGAACGATGATGATCTGTTTAAAGAATTAGATATACTTGAAAACAATTATCTGAGTAGTTTTGATAAGTCAAATGATATTTATCAATATGACTATATAAGATATGCAAATGACAAACAAAAACAATCAGATGACAAATATGGTTTTTATAAAAAGAAGTGTTTACAGAGAATTAGAGATTCCTTTATAGGTTCTCATAATATAAAAATTGAAGATTTACCCTTTGAACAAAAAGATTTTGGTTTGTTACCGCAGTATGTTGATAACTCAATGAAGGTTGTTGTTGATATGAGCTTACAGTCTCTAGAGGCAATTCAATCTATAAAGAATTTTGTTGACAATCTTAACAAGATGTATTTCGACAGTAAGGATGAAAATAATTCTGAAAAATTACATTCTCTTTTAGATGATATGAAAGATTATTTTGAGAGTAAGGATAAGGCTGAATATTGTATTGCATATGTAATGCTTGATAACGAACTTAGGGAATTTAATAAATTATTGCAAAACAAAGAAGGTTATTTATAATAAAGAAAGGAGCGATAATGCAAAGTTTTTCAGAACGAGAGGACATTACACCAAAACCAATTTTACAATTAGATAAGATGAATGAAGAATTGAGTAATTTGGTGTATAATTTTTGTTATACAGTATTTACGTCTGTACAGTTAAAGATTAGTATTGAGAGCGTAGAAAAGAAAGTTTTGGATTCTGTATGTAAGAGTATTTCAAAATTTAGTTTTTTATATAATGGATCTTTTTCACAACTTGGATTTGATACTTTCTATGAATCTTTAAAATGGAATGAAAAATATTCTGTAGTTGAAGCGCTAATAAATAATTCAGAAGCTAAAATACAAGAATTAAATGATATTTTAGAAAGACAAAACTCCGGATATAGAATGCATGAGAATAGACGTTTGGTGCCGATAACTGATCAGGTCGAGATTGATGAAGTTGAAGAGGCTCAAAAAACATCTTTGGAAACCGTGAATGACCATATGAAAAAGGCAATACAAGCATTCTCTGATAGAGAAAATCATAGGTATGGAACCGCTGTTGTTGAAGCTGTTCATGCTTTGGAAACTTTAGCTAAGTATAAAACAAGAGAGAAGAACGGATCTTTAGGTACTCTTGTGAAAAAGATGAACTTGCCAAAATCATTGGAAAACAGTATTGGCGCTTTATATGGTTTTTCAAGTGAAGAGGCTGGACGTCATGCAGCGAAAGACAAAGTTATTGATGTTGATTTTGACACTGCAAAATTTGTTATAGTGACATGTTCGGCATTTGTCAATTATATTTTGAGTGTTGATGTTGTGGAAGCAGAGGGGGGACTCGAACTCCCACGCTGAAAAGAGAAGGGGGTCGAATCCCCTGGTTCCTTTTGAGAATTTGGTGGAGAGTTCAATTCTCCCAACCGCTGGGGACTCATTAGTCTCTGGCGGAGCATCGGAATTCTAATCCGATGCTCATGAAAAAGAAAATTTCGTGGTTTTGGTGCTTTTCGATGTTGAAGCGATTAGGGGTTTGAGCATCGGATTATGATTCCGATGCTCTGGAAGCAGATGATCAATGAAAATGGGTGGATTAATGAATAATAAAATTGAGAGGTTTTTATGAGTGATGGAAAAACTAATAGAATAATAATATATCAGACCGAAGATGGAGAAACAAAACTTGATGTTCGTTTGGAAAATGAAACTGTCTGGCTGACTCAACCGCTGATGGCGGAACTTTTTAAGACAACCCAACAGAATATAAGTCAGCATATATTAAATATTTATGAAGAAACAGAGTTGGTACAAGAGGCAACTCACAAGAAATACTTGTCAGTTCGATTAGAGGGAAAACGTGAAGTTAAACGTTTGTTGGATTATTACAGTCTAGACATGATTATATCTGTTGGATACAGAGTTAAGAGTAGTGTTGCTACACGTTTTCGCATGTGGGTAACCCAACGACTAAAAGATTATTTAGTCCAAGGATATGCTATTAATGAAAGAAGGCTGAGCCAGAAGAATCAAGAAGTTAAGTACCTAAAAACTGGCATTAGAATTCTTGGACGTGCTATTGAGGAAAATATTGATGGTGAAAGCAATGAATTGTTGAATCTATTTGCCAAAGGCTTAACTCTTCTTGATGACTATGATCATGAAACATTAGATATAAAGGGGCTTACTTGTTCTGAAATTAAGTATCCTACTAAACAAGAGTATCTTAACATTATTGATAGAATGTATTCTGATTTTGAGTCAGATGTTTTTGCAAAACAGAAAGATGATAGCTTTGATAGTTCTGTTCATCAAATAGCACAATCGTTTGGAGACAATGAATTATACCCAACTTTAGAAGAAAAGGCTGCTAATCTTCTTTATTTAATTACAAAGAATCATTCATTTGTTGATGGTAATAAGAGGATTGCAGCAGCATGCTTTCTCTATTTTCTTGATGAAAACAATGCATTATTTAGCAAAAATGGAGATAAAAGAATTAGCAATGAGGCTCTTGCAGCATTAACTTTGTTTGTTGCTGCTAGTAAAAGCAATGAAGATGAGATTGTAAAGAGATTGATAATTAGTGTGTTGAATAGAAATAGTGCTGATTTCTCTGAACAATGAAAGGCACTAAAGTCACGAACAATATTAATTTATGTTGAATATTTGATTAACGCTCTGCGAGTTTAGTGCTTTTGGTGCTTTTCGATGTTAAAAAAATTAAGCAGGGGCGCATAAGCCTCTGGCGGAGCATCGGAATCATAAGTCGAGGGTAGTGAAAAAGAAAATTTCGTGGTTTTGGTGCTTTTCGATGTTGAAGCGATTAGGGGTTTAAGCATCGGATTATGATTCCGAGTGCGCAAGAGAATGAGAAGAGAAAAGCAGTTGTCTCAAAATTTGCGACAACTGCATTTGATGGAAGAAAATGGGAAGATAAGGGCGCCAAGAATGGCGCCCGTACAATGCGGAAAGATAAAATGAAAATGAAGGGGCAGGAAAATGAAGAGCAAATATAATCCGGAAATTCATCATAGGCGGTCAATTCGTTTGAAGGGGCATGATTATGCAGGTGGCGGTTTGTATTTTGTGACGATGTGTGCGCATCGGGAATTTATTAATTTTGCGAGTGGAAAGCCGTTTGGGGAAACTGATGATCCAATTAGGAAAATCATTGCTGGAGAAATGCAAAAAACGGCAACTTTATTGCCATGGATGAAATGGGATGAATCGGTTGTTATGGCAGATCATTTTCATGCGTTGATTCGGGTTGAAGGTGGTTATGGAGATTTGGGGCGGGTAATTACGGGATTCAAGGCAGGAGTCACGCGCACGTTGCGGCAATTATTGGGAAATGCCGGGAATGGGGAAAATAGGGCGCCAAGAATGGCGGATGGGGATGGGGCGCCAAGAATGGCGCCCGTACGTAGGGGCGGGATTCTTCCCGCCTTAGCCATGCGCATTTGGCAGCGGAATTATTATGATATGATTGTGCATGGTGAAGAAATGGAAAGGAATATAAGGGATTATATTCGGATGAATCCTTGGAAGCTTGTGGTTGAGTTTGTGGCGGAAAAAATGCCAAAAGAAGGGGTGGGAAAAGGGGCGGGAGAAGGGGCGCCAAGAATGGCGGATGGGGATGGGGATGGGGCGCCAAGAATGGCGGATGGGGATGGGGATGGGGTGCCAAGAATGGCGGATGCGGATGGGGATGGGGCGCCAAGAATGGCGGATGCGGATGGGGATGGGGCGCCAAGAATGGCGCCCGTACTGCGCGGGATTGGGAATCCGGCGTTGTGGAATGGGGCGAAGCTTGGGGTGCTTTGTTCAAGGGGGGTGCCAAGGCCAGATAAGATTCCGGATGCGGAGATATATTTTGGCGGGTTTCATTCGCCAATGGAGAAGGAGATTTTGATGAGGCTGCTTGAGATGAGGAAGCCGGTGATTTGGTGTCCGGCATGGGGGATCAAAGGGGCGCCAAGAATGGTGCCCGTGCGGGATGCGTTGCAGGAAAATCGAATGTTGATTTTGGAGATGGAAAATGTTGATGGCAATTTGGCTGCGGCGGAAGAGCGTAATCGTTTTGTTGTTGAGATGTCGGATGATTTATGGGTTCCGTATGTGAGCCCGGGTGGAATGTTGAGCCGATTGATCGATGAAAAATAATCAATTGCGGAAGGGATGCCAAGAATGGCTTAAGGGCGCCAAGAATGGCCTTAAGGGCGCCAAGAATGGCCTTAAGGGCGCCAAGAATGGCCTTAAGGGCGCCAAGAATGGCTTTATGGGCGCCAAGAATGGCTTAAGGGCGCCAAGAATGGCTTAAGGGCGCCAAGAATGGCGCCCGTACACTGAAAAAAGGAATTAAAATGAAGATAAAAGATGATGAGAGTTGGTTGTCGCAGTTGCCTGCGGTTGAGTTGTTGGTGAATATGGGATATAAGTTTATTTCGCCACCTGATGCTTATGCTCAAAGGCAGGGACGAACTTCGAATGTGATTTTGGAAGATGTGTTGCGAGAGCAGTTGAAGAAGATTAATAGTATTCAGTATCGCGGTGGTGAGTATTTGTTTAGTGAGGAGAATATTCAGTCGGCAATCCAGAAGCTTAAGAGTGTGAAGTATGATGGTTTGCTGAGAACAAATGCAAAGCTTTATGACTTGATGACTCTTGGAACTTCTTTGGAACAAACTATTGAAGGTGATTCAAAAAGCTATACTTTGAAGTATATTGATTGGTCGGATTTTGAGAATAATGTTTTTCATGTTACGGTTGAGTATAGTGTTGAGCGTTCGAGAAGTACTAAGTGTGCTCGTCCGGATCTTGTTCTTTTTGTTAATGGGCTACCATTTTGTGTGATTGAGTGTAAGGCACCAAGTGTTGAAATTCAGGATGCGGTTAAGCAGAGTATAAGAAATCAGAGTGATACTTATATCCCTAAGCTTTTTGTTTTTTCACAAATGGTCATCGGGGTGAACAAGAATGAGGCTCTTTATGCTACGGTTGGAACAGGACCAAAATTCTGGACTAAATGGAAGGAGAAGGCTCTGGATGGAGGGAAGGGGCGGCAGGAGGGGCGGCAGGAGGGGTGGCAGGAGGGGCGGCAGGAGGGGCGGCAGGAGGGGCGGCAAGAATGCCGCCCGTACTATAAAGAGCTGGTTGCGTTGATAAACAAGCCATTGGATGAGCCTGTTAAACAGAAAATTGCGGATTCGTTGTCAATTAATGTAAATCAGATGACACGGGATGATCGGCTGGTTACTGGTCAGGATAAAACTCTTTATGCATTGTGTCGTAAGGAACGTTTGTTGGAAATTGCATTAAAATTTACTGTATTTGATGGAGGAATTAAAAAAATTGCAAGGTATCAGCAATATTTTGTTGTTAAAGCTACATTGGAGCGAATAAAGAATTTTGATCCTGATGGTTCTAGGCAGAGCGGAATTATTTGGCATACTCAAGGTAGTGGAAAATCTCTGTCAATGGTTATGCTTGCAATTAGTTTGGCATTGGATCCTGAGTTGGTTAATCCGCGGGTTATTCTGGTTACGGATCGAAATGATCTTGATGGTCAGCTAAAGGATACGTTCCATGCATGCGGGCTTTCTCCTAAGCAGGCAACTTCTGGACGCAATCTGCTTGATTTGATTAAATCAAAGAAGCATGATATTGTTACAACGTTGGTTCATAAATTTGATAAGGCTTATGGGCTTGATAAGTATAAAGATGAATCACCTGATATTTTTGTACTGGTTGATGAAAGTCATCGAACACAGTTTGGGTCGTTTTCCGGCAATATGCGTCAGATGTTTCCTAAAGCTTGTTACCTTGGATTTACTGGTACTCCATTGACTAAAAAGGAAAAGAACAATTTTGTTAAGTTTGGTAATTTGATTGAGCCACATTATTCGATTGCTCAGGCTGTTGAAGATGGAGCGGTTGTGCCTTTGCTATATGAGGGTAGGAACGTAGAGGTGACTCTTAATAAAGATGTTGTTGATCTATGGTTTGAAAAACATACTGCAAGTCTATCTGACAAACAGAAGGCTGATCTTAAACGAAAATATGCTAGAGCTGAAATGTTCCAGAAGGCTGACCAGATTATTTATATGACAGCATTTGATATTAGTGAACACTATAGAAACTATTGGCAGAATTCGGGCTTTAAGGCTCAACTGGTTGCTCCAAGTAGGGCGGCTGCGGTCAAGTATCATGAGTATCTTAAGGACATTGGAATGGTTTCATCTGAAATCATTATGTCAGCACCTGATTTACGAGATGGATTTGATGATGCTGAAGATGAGGAGCCAAATGATGAGGTAATCAAATTTTGGACTAAGATGATGAAACGCTATGGTACAGAAGAGGTGTATACATCAACAATTATTAATGGATTTAAAAACTCCGATGAGCCGGAGATTTTGATTGTTGTCAGCAAACTGCTAACTGGTTTTGATGCACCAAGAAATACTGTTTTATATTTATGTAGAAGTCTTGCTGAGCATACACTGCTCCAGGCAATTGCTCGTGTGAATAGAATCTTTGATGGTAAAGACTTTGGTTATATTGTTGACTACGCTAGTGTGCTTGGTAATTTGGATAAGGCACTGACTATGTATAAGTCACTTGAAAGTTTTGATCCGGCTGATATTCAGGATGCAATCAGTTCAATTAATGTAGAAGTTGAAAAGCTTCCTCGGAAATATGATGCGTTATGGAAGATTTTTAGTTCAATAAAGAAAAGTGATGATGAAGAGGTTTACGAGCAGTTTCTTGCTGATGAAGAGATTCGTGAGGAGTTTTATCATAGGTTGAGGGAGTATAAGAAATCTTTAATTATTGCTCTATCATCGGATCAGTTTTTATTTGATACAGATGATAGACTGTTGAAAACTTATAAGAGTGACTTTAAAAAGTTTGATAAACTTATGAGCTCAGTTAAATTACGTTATGCTGAAGTTGTAGATTTTAAAGACCATGAGGCTAAGGTTGAGAAGATGGTCAATCAGAATATTCAAGCTTTAGGAGTTACTCAATTGAATATTCCAACTTGCATTATTGAAAGAAATGATCCCATTGCCAATGAGGAAAAGAGTGGATATGATGAAGAAAAGACAATAGCTTCGCAGGCTGACTCTATTGCTCATGTTGCAAAACGAATTAGTAGTGAGAATTTGATGCAGGATAGGGAATTCTATAGGAATCTTTCAACTCTCATTCAACAGACTATTGATGATTTTAGAGCTCAAAGAATTTCTGATCTTGCATATCTTGAAAAATCAAAAGATTATTACAATAAGGCAGTGAATAAGATACATGATGATGTACCTGATAATATTAAAGGTCAGGAAGCTGCAATGGCTTACTTTGGAGATGTTAGAAATGTTTTCAAGGAGCTTGAAATTGCTGATGAATTGAAAGAGAGTATTGCTGGTGATGCAGCACTTGCTATTGATAAGATTGTAAAGTCTTCTAACAAAGTTGATTTTTGGAATGACCTCGATGCTAAAAATGATTTGGTAGATGCAATAGAGGATTATCTTTATGACCAGATTAACAATGTGGATAATGGCATTGAATTATCTTTAGAACAGATGGATCGAATAATTGAGGCAACTTTGGCAACAGCAAAGGCCAGGAGTAGGGCATGATGACTGTCGACACACAATTTGTTGATGGCAATTTTATATATGGTAAAACTACCATAAAGTATAGTTTGCTGAAAATGGATAGGGCAACTCTGGAAATAGCAGTGCTGCCAGATTGTTCAGTGGTCGTAAAGGTTCCGGCAGATACTGATGAACAACTTGTACAGCAGAGACTTCGCAAACGTGCTAGATGGATATTGAAACAACTAAACTATTTTGAGCAGTTTAATCCAAAACAACCACCCAAACAGTATATTCGTGGCGAAACTCATCTATATATGGGTAGGCGCTATCGTCTGAAAATTGTTAATGGTGAAACAGATAGTGTCAAACTTATGCGAGGATATTTTGTGGTCACCTGCAAAACCAATTCATCTCCTTCTGTGATTAAGAAGCTTATGGACCGCTGGTATAGGCAAAAGGCTATCGAGCAATTTGAATCAAGTCTTGAAGCGGGATGGAAATTGTTTAAGTGTGATGAGTGCGAAAAACCAGTGCTTGTAGTAAAAGCTATGAAAACACGCTGGGGTAGTCTATCTGAAAAAGGAACAATGACTTTGAATTCTGCATTGATAAAAGCATCAAAGGAGTGCATTGATTATGTAGTTGTTCATGAACTGTGTCATTTAAAGTTTAAAAACCATAATAAAGAGTTTTACAAGTTGCTTTCAGTATTATTGCCTAATTGGCAAAAAACCAAGCATTGTTTGGAAACAATGAATAATTAAGAATTAAGGCTCTGTCAAGGTTTGTGTGGACGAGCGTTTTTGTTCGACCCTTTTAGGGTCGTATTGTTTTGCTATCACTAACCCCGCATTGCATACGGGGCTACTAAAGTTTGACTACTCCGTAGTCTTGGAACAGCAAAGCTGTTCAACATTAATAGCATGTATAAAATACATGGTCAATTAATCATTATTTGTGTGACAACTGCAACGCAGTTGAATTTAAAGTATTTTGGCTCATCCACACAAACCGTGACAGAGCCAGAATTAACAATCTGTGTAAACCCGACCAACGTGAGAGAGGCTGGAGTTAGGCCATTACACTACGTTTCATTGCTATTGCAATCCCGCAAGGCGGGGCTTACTTTCCTTTGGTCGTGTGTGGTTAAAGCCCCTCTCGCCGGCTCGAGTCATGGTAGTAAAATCTTCTCTTTCTTGAATTTTTTTCATATGTGGATAGACTTCGGCATTGTTATAAGAATCATAAAACGGTAGTTTTCTTATTGTTTTGGAGTAAGCGTCTTGCAAAAGTCAAATTAATTGTTTAGTATCTTTGAAAATCAAAATTTAGGATAAAATAACATGAAAATATTTCCAATACCGGCAAGTTTACGAATGAAAAAACAAGAATATGATTACTCTGATAGTAGATGGATAAAGGTTTCCGACACTTTTTCTTATAATTTTAAGAAACAAGTTTTTACTTTTAAAAAGCAAATAAGCAAACATATTCATGATGATGTACAAATCTGTTCTGGAATTCCTCAAGCAGGAAAAATTCTTTTGTCCATTGAATTGAATGAGTCAATCTCAAAACCACAGAGTTATATTATTGATTGTAAGAAGGATATGATTGTTTTATCTGCAAGTGATGAGGCAGGAGCTTTTTATGGATTAGAGACTTTGTCTCAAATTATTCAAACAGAAGGTTTAAGTTTTCAAGGATTCAAGATTGAGGATAGTCCAGATTTACCAAATAGAGGAATAATGCTTGATATCAGTAGAACAAAGGTTCCAACAATGAATTCTTTGTATAAGACAGTTGATATGATGGCATCGATTAAACTTAATCAGCTGCAACTTTATACAGAGCACACATTTGCATTCTCAGGTCATGAAAGAGTATGGGCTGAAGCATCGCCGATGACTTCTGAAGAGATAATTCAGCTAGATGCATATTGCAAAGAAAGCTATATTGAACTGGTTCCAAACTTGAATTCTTTTGGTCATATGGGACGTTGGCTGAAATATGCTGAATATAAGCATATGGCAGAATGTCCAGATGGTTTTGTGACTCCTTGGGGAAGTAAGTCAGATTGCGGATCGGTCTTAAAACCAAATCAGACCAGTTTGAACTTTCTAGATTCTCTATACGAAGAGATGTTGCCAAACTTTTCAAGCGCATATTTGAATATCGGCTGTGATGAAACTTGGGATCTTGGCAAAGGATGGAGCAAGAAACTTGCTGATGAAAAAGGTTCTACAAGAGTTTATCTAGACTTCCTGCTGAAAATTGCTGAGTTAGTCAGAAAACACAATAAGAAAATTCAATTTTGGGGAGACATCATAATTAAGAAACCGGAGTTAGTTAAGGAGCTACCTAAAGATATAACCGCACTAGAGTGGGGGTATGAGGCAGACCATCCATATTCGGACCATTGCAAGTTGTTTAAGGAATCTGGTGTGCCTTTTTATGTATGTCCAGGAACATCAAGCTGGAGCACAATTACAGGTAGAGTAACTAATTGTCTGGAAAACATTGAGAATGCGGCGAAGAATGGTCTGGATAATGGAGCAATAGGTCTACTTAATACAGACTGGGGTGATGGCGGACATCATCAATATCTGCCTATTAGCTATATTGGCTATTTTGCTGGTGCCGCATACTCATGGAATCTTAAGAAAAATAAAAATGCAGATGTTGGAGAAGCTGTTAGTCGTTTAGCAGTGGGTGATGAGAGTAATACAATAGGGCAGTTGCTGTTTGAGTTTGGGAATGTCTATTTGACATTTATTTCCGATAAAAGGTCAAATTGCAATACCTTTGGTCATTTAACCAGATGTGATATGGAAAAACATAACTGCGAAAATATTACAAAAACAGAATTAAAAAATGCTCTGAAAATTTTTGCAAAGATAAAGTCCAAGCTTGATGCAGTACCAAGCACTTCAGAAGAAATTGAATTAGTTAAGTCTGAGTTCTCGAATAGTATTGCCATGGCATCTCTTGCTGTTAAAAAAGGTCTATATATTAAAGATAAGAATGCTTTTGATAAGGCAGAGTTGCTTGCAGAAGCTGCTATTGTTATTGGAAATCACCCGAGACTATGGCTGCAGAGAAATCGCATTGGTGGCTTGCAGGAAAGCAGTGCCATTTTAAAGGGTAACTTTAGTTTTGGCAAATAGCCGAAAAATCATGAATGCTGAGCCGTAAGAAGAAAGAGTTTTAGCCACTGATGAACACCGATAACCACGGAAAAGATAAGAGAAGAATGATTATAAAAAAGAGTTTTATCGACAGAATCATTTTCATGACAGAATCATTTCAGAAAGAGTTTAACTACAAATAATTATTCCCTAGCTTTGCTAGTCCCGCTCTGCGGGAACGGAAAGAAGAGAAGAGTTTTTACCACGAATCACACGAATCTACACGAATCAAGATATTGCAGTATTTCTATTTTGTTCCAAAATATAAATTCTGCAATAAGGTTGCCATTTCTTTAATATCAAATCGATAGAAGATTATTAAAAACAATGGGTGTAAAC
>Ga0209414_1001154_pt1 | contig 12678 bp, 11 predicted proteins | sample LakVidmifraction_4_FD_181154 | JGI IMG/M metagenome (GOLD analysis project Ga0209414, IMG submission 181154) | Hypersaline microbial communities from Lake Vida, Antarctica - Brine Hole Two &gt;0.2 micron (SPAdes) (version 2) | ecosystem: Environmental > Aquatic > Non-marine Saline and Alkaline >... | reverse complement strand
GCGACCGTGTCCTGCGTAGCTCGTAGAGCGAAGCATGGAAGCTGTTCAACATTAATAGCCATGTATGAAATGCATGGCAATTAATCATTATTAATGAACGACTACAACGTAGTCGAACAAAGAAATAATAAATCACCCACTCATTTTGAGAAAGAGCCTAATTTATTTATTGACAAGATTTTGCACTATGTTCAAGGCACTAGAAGTGCAAGGTTTTTAGCCTGTCTTGTACAAAAAGCTTGCAGATGAACTTCAATATAAAGTTTATACAATTTATGACTTTGTAATGCGATATAGGACGCTTCGCTACTGTCGCAAGCTCCAGTCTCGGCAAGCCACCTCGCAAACTCTTGCTTTGCAGCATGTTACCTTTAGAGACCTAAAGGCGAAAATGCTTTAAATCAAGATTTCACGAAGCAACTTGTTGAGACTGGAGCCTGCGACAGTAGCGAAGCGTCCTATCTCACATTAAACAGTAAGCCCTAGATAGATGTGGAACAGCTCTGCAAGTATATATAAATAAGTTGCAAGGCAACACAATCGTTTACAGTTTACCATTTACCATTTACCGTTTACCGTTTTGCCCACGGCCCCCGCAGGAGCTTGCCTCCGTGGAGCCATGATTGAACCTGACTACAGCTCCAGAGGAGCGACAGAATATAGCCACGGGTGTAAACCCGTGGAAGAATAACACGAGCAACGCTCGTATCTACCCACGGTAGTGCCTTCTTCCCAGATTTCACGAAACTTGTAATTTGGGGATATTACTGTTTTAGAGGTAATGTATTTAAAAAGCGATTTTGTTTGCTTTTGGGGTTGCTTTTTGTTGTTGCTTGGGTATATATTCGAAGAGTTTTTAGTGAAAGAGTGGGATGAAACAATATGGGGAGAGGAACAAGAACGCGATGATGTGAAGAAAAAACGTCAAGAATGGCTTGATCAACTACCAGAACTAAGACCAGACAAACTTGTTTTCATAGATGAGTCTAGCGCAAAAACTAATATGACTCTTCTGAGAGGAAGGACAAAAGGAGGAAGACGCTTGTTTGCCTGTGCTCCGCATGGACATTGGTGCACAACAACAATGATTAGCTCCATTCGTATTAACGGAGAAACGGCAGCTATGGAATTTGAAGGAGCATTAGATGGCATATCTTTTTATGAGTATGTTCGTCATATACTAGCTCCAAGTTTAAAAACAAATGATATTGTTGTTTTCGATAATCTTAGAGTTCATTACAACTCAGAAGCTCTTGAATTAATCAGAAAAAAATGAGCAATGGTTAAGTTTTTACCACCATACAGTCCTGATTTCAACCCAATAGAAAAAATGTGGAGCAAAATAAAAGAATTGCTGCGTGGTATATCTGCCAGAACACAAGAGGAACTATCAAAGGCAATTACAAAAGCTTTCTCTATGGTTACAGAAAAAGATGTAAATGGTTGGTTTTTTTCGTGCGGCATAAAGACATCTCATTCTTAAAATGCTCTAAGGTATTATTTTTGTATTACAGGTGTCATATATTGCTAGCCAACCCAGAATTTTGTTAAAAGTATAATATTATTTTGGTGTTTTTTTTATTAGGAAGGTTAATTCCTTTCTCTATTTTCCTTAGATTTCTGGGTGAGGGCAAGAACGTTTGTTTAAACCAATAAAATTAAGGAGTCAAGTTTTGGTTTTTATTTTTTTGGGTGATAAATATGACCCAGCTACTACATATGCAGGCTTTAGATTATAATTTCAGAGTGAATTGTTTTAGTAGTGGCTGGGCTCCCTTTTTACAAGACAATATTGATTTGCAAGTTGGGAGGGGCATCGTCCCCGATGACCGAAACTTCATTTAACCAGAAAAATAGGGTCTGTTTTTCTTTTGTTCTTGTTAAAATTGCCGTATTTTGGTTTAATTGGTTGTATGTTTTTTAATTTTTTAATGGGATATTTTTAATTATGACAGCTAGTAAGACTATAGTTGGTTCAATAGATAATAGTGTTTTGAATTTTACGGTTGGCAATGATCCAGTTCTTGACATGAATCTTGTTTCGGTTGACTGCATTGGATCTGTTGCACATGCAAAGATGTTATCTTGTCTTGATTTGGATAAAAAACTTTTTTCTGAAGCTGACTTTAATGCGGTAAGAAATGGATTGGTTGAGATTATTCAAGATGGTGATTTTTCAATTTCGGCTGAGGATCAGGATGTTCATATGGCTGTTGAAAGTCGTTTGACTGATAAGCTTGGTTCTTTGGGAAAGAAGATTCATACAGGACGTAGCCGTAATGATCAGGTTGCTTTAGATTTGCGTCTTTTTGGCAAAGAGCAGTTGATGAAGATTATGCAGTTGACGTTAAATCTTGCTAAAGGATTGTTGAAATTTGCAGAAGCAAATAAAAATTTACCTATGGTTGGAAGAACACATCTGCAGCCGGCAATGCCTTCAAGCGTTGGTTTGTGGGCTTCATGCTATGCAGAGGGGTTGTTGGATGATTTTATTTTGTTGAAGGCAGCATATGAGTTTAATGATCGTTGTCCACTTGGTTCTGCTGCTGGATATGGTGTGCCGTTGGCAATTGACCGCCATATGACATCTGACCTTCTTGGTTTTTCCGAACCAATTCAGAATGTTATGTATGCAAGTAACTCTAGAGGTAAGTGCGAGAGTGTTATTTTATCTGCTCTTTCTCAAATTATGATGAATTTGTCTAGGCTGTCACAGGATTTGATTATATTCTCTATGCCTGAGTTTGATTATTTTTCAATTCCTAAAGATTATTGTACCGGCAGCAGTATTATGCCGCAGAAGAGTAATCCGGACGTCTGCGAGCTCATTAGAGGGAAAGCTGCAAAAGTTCATGGTTATGCAGGCATAGCAAGAGATATTGTTACATGTTTGCCGGGAGGATACAATCGAGATCTTCAGGAAATCAAGCAACCTTTTATGGAGGGAATTGCAATGACCGAGGGTTGTCTTGATATTATGTCCAAGCTTGTTGAAAAACTTGAGGCTAATAAGGATGCGTTATACGCGGGATTTAGTTCAGGAGTTTTTGCAACAGATAAGGCAATTGAATTTGTGGTGGATGGAATGCCATTTAGGGAAGCATATGACAAAGTTAAAGGTATGCTTTCTGAATTGGAAAATATGGATATTATGGAGTCAATAAAAAATAAGAATCATTATGGTGCAGCAATGGGGTTGGACTTTGATGAGTATGCACAGAATGTTGCATCAAAGCAGAAATTTATTGATGAGGTTTGTTCGAAATACTGTTTTAAAATTTCAGAATTGTTGGGGATTGAATACAATTTATAGTGGTTAATGGTTAAGGCTCTGTCACGGTTTCCGTGGGTGAGACTTTTTTGTTCGACCCCTTCCATGCTTCGCTTTTCAAGCTACGCAGGACGCAGTCAGGGTTGTATTGTTATATTATAACTAACCCCGCATTGCATACGGGGCTACTAAAGTTTGACTACTTCCATGCGTCGCCTTCGGCTATGCAGGACACAGTCGTAGTCTTAGAACAGCAACGGTGTCCTGCGTAGCTCGCAGAGCGAAGCATGGAAGCTGTTCAACATTAATAGCCATTTATGAAATGAATGGTCGATTAATCATTATTAATGAACGACCCCGCTACCACTTTATGCGGTAGCAGAAAGTGGCGGCGGGGTCGAATTTAAAGAATTTAGGTGCACCCACGGAAACCGTGACAGAACCATAATTCAGAATGTGGGAAAAGCTTCGAAAGACGTTTTAAGGTCTAATAAAGCTTGAGATAAGAGATAAGAGTTAAGATTTGCGAAACTGGACTCGATGTGCACTATAGGACAAATGAGACCTATGGGACGGATGTTCGCGCCGTGGCGATTGCGGCTACAAGAGGGGTAATCGTTGTTCGGGTGTTGGTTAGATTGGAACTGATTGTTTTTAATAGGTTGTATAAAAGAATAAGATTGACTGTTTGCTATGAACTATTTATTATAGGCGATTGATGTACATAAAAAGAAAAGGAATATATAAATGAAGAAGTTGATAATGTTAGGTTTGATGTTTACAGGACTTTTAGTTCAGGCAGAAGAGGCTGTTAAACCGGTTGTTGGAGAGGCTGCAAGAATGAGCTGGCGTCAAGTGATTGAAAATGGTGGTATCATGATGTATATCCTTGGTGTTGTTTCGATTTTGACTCTTGCTTTTATTGTTTATTTGTTTGCTGTCATGCGTGTAAGAATGATTGTTCCTCGTTCTTTGTATCGAGAAGTTATGGAATCAGTTAAGCTTGGTTATTATGATCAGGCACGAAAAGCCTGTCAAGACAAGAAGAATGCTTTTGCATCAATAACTTTGTCGGCAATGGACTATGTTGAGTCTGTTCCTAATTATGACAATGCGATGTTGAAGGATACAGTTGAAGGCGAGGGTGGGCGTCAGGCAGCGAGGTTGCAGGGTGCTCCACAGGTCTTGATGGATGTTGGTGCAATTGCTCCAATGCTTGGTTTGCTAGGAACTGTCTTTGGTATGTTGACTGCTTTTACAGGTGTAGCCCAGAATATTGCCCAAGCTCAACCAGTTGTTTTAGCAGAGGGTGTTTCAATGGCATTGATTACTACAGCAGCTGGTTTGATTGTCGGTATTCCAGCAATGGCATTTTTCTCGTACTTCAGAACTCGTTCTGCCAAACTTATTGCCGTTCTTGAGGGTGTGTCCGCAGATTTATTAACAGGAATAATGAGTAGCAAATAATGAATTTTAGAGCTAAATTAAGAAATGATACTTTGGGGTTTCAAATTGCTCCAATGATCGATGTAGTTTTTCTTCTATTGTGTTTTTTTATTACTACGCAAATATTTTCACAATGGGAGACAGAAGTTGATATAACCTTACCAACTTCATCAACGGGCAATATGGAAGCACGTTTGCCTGGGGAGATTATAGTTAACATAAGAGCTGATGGAACTTTTGTGATTAATCAGCAGGAATTTGATGCAGATGGTCTTGCAGGAATTTTAACACAGATTGTTGAAATGTTTCCCGGGCAACCTGTTTTGGTTAGAGCGGATCAAACAACACAATATAAGCATATTATGAAGGTTATGGATGTGTGCAGGAGTGTTGATATCTGGAATATATCTTTTGCGACAACAGAACAGGAATGATTTCAAATTCGTAAATGCGAAAATTCGAAAATTCGAAAATGATTATGAATGGTTAATGATAAAAATTGAGAATGGGACTGATGGGACGGATCCGCCTTCGCAGTGCCTACGGCGTGACAAAGTGGGACGGATGTGTTTCCGCTGTAGCGGAATAGAAGGAAAAACCATTACTTAGCACTTAATACGAATTACTTAGACCTTAGAACATAGAACTCAGAACGAACAAAAATATGAAGATTGTAATTTTAGATGGACATGCAATGAATCCAGGCGACTTGTCCTACGCTGGTCTAAAGGCGTTAGGTGAGCTAACGGTTTATGATCGCACACTTGATGAAGATATTATTTCAAGGATTGGTGATGCAGAGGCTGTGTATGTCAATAAAACGCCTATTCAACGTGAGACACTTGATGCTTGTCCAAATCTTAAGTGGGTTGGAGTTTTTGCAACAGGTTATAACGTTGTGGATTTTGAGTACGCAGCAAATAAAGGTATTTTGGTAGCAAATGTTCCTGGATATAGTACAGATGCTGTTGCTCAAATGACTTTTGCTCTGTTACTGGAGATGTGTCAGCATGTTGGTGAGCATACTAAAAGTGTTCTTGCTGGCGATTGGAGTCGAAGCAAAGATTTTTGTTACTGGAAGTTTCCATTAATGGAGCTTAAGGGTAAGACTTTTGGAATTATTGGCTTGGGACAGATTGGCCTTGCTGTTGCCGCAATTGCTAAAGCTTTTGGAATGGATGTAATATATCATTCCCGAACAAAGAAAGATTTTGATGGCTATGTTGATTTAGATACGCTTTTTGAGAATAGTGATATAATATCATTACATTGTCCTCTGTTTGATAGTACGGCAGGAATTATTAATAAAGAGAGCATTGCCAAGATGAAAGATGGCGTGATTCTTTTGAATACTTCCAGAGGTGGATTGGTTATTGAAGAGGATGTGAAAAGTGCTCTTGATTCAGACAAGATTGCCGGATTTGGATGTGATGTTGCAACAACAGAGCCTATAAATGAAGATAGTCCTCTTTTATCGGCAAAGAATGTTACAATTACTCCACATATTGCATGGGCGCCACTTGAGACTAGAACACGTTTGGTGCAAATGGCGACAGAGAATCTTAAGTCTTATATAGAAGGTAAACCAATGAATGTGGTTAATTAAGAGATAAGATTTAAGAGGGGGCTTCCGCTATAGCGGAAAAGTACAGGAGAGACGCGATAAATCACGTCTGTACTAAGGGGCAAGATTTTTTGCTAATATAATTAAGAAAAAGGAACTGATTTGATAAGAAAATTAATAATAATTTTATTTTTGTGTAGCTTCACTCTTTTTGGAGCGGATTTAAGCTTGTCTGATAAGGTATTGTTTGCAGATGGTTTGTATTCGCGCAATATGTTTGAACTTGCTTCTAAGGAGTATGAATCAATTTTGACTGCCGACCTACAAGTCTCTGGCGCAGATGCAATTCATTTTCGTCTTGGCGAGTGCTATCGAATGATGGGTGAGGATGATAAGTCAGAGAAACAGTATAGAAGTGTGATTTTTGAGTATCCTGACAGTGCTTTGAAAGAGCGTGCAACTTATGCAAGAGCCAACTATTATAAAGGTCAGGGTATGGATAGTTCTGCAATTATGATTTATAACTCTGTTCTGACGTCTTCAAAATCACCAAAAGATATAAAGGCTGCATGTCTGTTTAATCTCGGCACTTTGTACCGCAAAGATGGTAATGTTACTAATGCGGTATCAAGTTTGGAAGTTTTATCTAAAGATTATAAAGATTCAGAGTTTCGTTCATTTGGTCAGCTTGAGCTTGCGGATATATATACAACATCATTTGCAAAAGATGCAGCGAAGCAGCAGAGAGCAATCGCTCTTTATAAGGAAATTATTGATAGCAAGGCACCAGATAAGGTAAAGATTGAAGCACTTTTTCGTCTGGGGTATGTATACTACGATTTAAAAGACTATCAGAATAGTTCAGCAATCTATCAACGTCTTGTCCTTTCGTATCCCACCTCAGAGAGAGCAAAAGAGGCTGAGTTACAGACGATATGGTCAACTTTTAATAGTGGACTTTATGCACAAACTTTAAAGATGATTGAAACCATGAGTAAAAATGATGCGTCTGTGGATATTTTATATCTTAAGGCAAATTGTGAGCGTCGTTTGGCAAAAGTTCCAGAAACGATTGCAACATATCAAGAACTTTTATCCAAGTTTCCAAGTTCTAAATATTCAGCTTCTTCCACATATGAATTGGCTCTTTTTGCATATAAATATGGCAAATATGATTTGACGGTTCAGTATAGTCAAAGTTTGTTGAATAACCCAGATTACCAGCAGGATGTCTACTGGCTACTTGCAGAAGTTGCAGAGAAAAAGTCAGATATTAATTCAGCAATTCAATATTATAAACTTTTAACTGAGAAGTTTGCCGATGCACCTCTTGCCCCGGAGGCTTTTTATAAACTTGCTTACTCATATCAGAAACAGCAGAATTATCAGTTGGCAGGTCAGATATATGAGGGTATTTACACCAAATATCCTACATATAAGCAGGTTGCCCAAGCACTCTTTGCTGCAGGCATATGTTATGAACGTGCAGAACAGTTTGCCTTGGCAGTTAAAAACTGGAAGCTTTTGATTGATAAATATCCAAATTCATCACATGTTGAAAGTGCGTATTATTATGTGGCTATGGTTGCATTGCGTATGGAAAATTATTCTGAGGCAAAATTCAGCCTGCAGACTTTAATTAGTAAATTTCCCAAATCGACTTATATGACTCGTGCTTATTATTGGCTTGGAGTCATTTCTGATACCGAAAAGAATTATAAGGAAGCGGTTGAGTCTTTTCAGAAATGCTTAGCTCTGAAACCAGTACAGGACGTTAAGATTGATGCAGAATATGGACTTGCTATGGTGTTTTATAAGATGGGCAAAGAAGATGAGGCCATGAAGCTCTTTTTGGCTCTTTTAAAGACTTCTAAATCGGACAATTATACAGAGGGATTGCTTCGTTGGTTAATTACATTATCATACAGTAAGGAGGCTTATGCTGAAACTTTGGAAGAGTGTGACATTCTTCTTGCCAAAACACCAGCCAAAGTAGTAGAGCAGTTTGCTCTTCTATATGCAGGTAAGTCAGCTTTAAAGCTTGGTGATGCAGCAAAAGGGAAAGCATATTTGGAACGTGTTGTCAAGGATAGTGTTGCGACCGTATATCAAGCAGATGCATATCTTGAACTAGCAAATCTTGAGTTCAAAGGAAAACTTTACAACAAGGCATTCGAAAGTTATTCTATGGCTGCAAAATTGGCGAGTGGTGAAGATCAACGCAGAATCAGGGCATTTGGTTATGCTGGCATGGGTGAATCATCTGAAATGCTCGGGAACGCAGATGAGGCTTTGAGATATTATATGAGTGTTGGACTGTTATTTAATGGTGATGACCTAGTTCCGAAATGTTTGAGTAAAGCAATTAAGATTTTAGAGGATAAGGGCGAAACAGAGAAGGCTGACAACTTGAAGAAAGAGTTGAAGCAGAATTACCCTGATTCGCCGGAAGCTAAAGCACTATAACAAATTCGAAAATGCGAAAATGCGAAAATGCGAAAATAGCAGGAAATGCGTAAGTTTGACTCGAGCTTGTGAGAGAGGCTTTAGCCATTAATGATAAACTAAATAGGCTGAAGCAATGAACGTAGTGAATGTCCTACATTCGAAAATAAGCCAAGAATTGAAAATTAAGAGTTAAGAACCTAAAAGGTTTTGTCACTTATCACATACTACGTAGTACGAATTTTTTATTAAGAAGAGAAGGAAAAATTAATGACAGAGAGTCAGATTGACCCTAAGAAGGAAAAAATATTTAAAAGGATAATGATAGGATTTAATATCTTTATCGTTGTTATATTGGTTTTATTGGCAGAGAGTTATTTTAGGAATAAATATAAGGCAATAGCTGATTCTTTAGATAATTGGGATGCAACACCAGTGAAGTTTTTTCAGTTTGATGAAGAGTTGGGATGGACGGGCGTTCCTAATGTTGATGCATATCACAATAGTGATGCATGGGTTACCCACAACTCTTTAGGATTTAGAGATATTGAATGGGATTTTACAGGAACAAAACCTAGAATTCTGGTGCTTGGGGATTCAAATATTTGGGGCTATGGTGTTGAAAGCAATCAGACCACGGTTGCATGTCTTCGAAGAATGATGCCTCAATATGATTGGTTTAATGGCGGGATGAACGGTTATTCAACAGATCAGTATGAATTGACCTATAAGAGGTTGAAGGATAAGCTTAAACCTGATCTTACCATTGTCGTGTTTGCTCAAAATGATAGATATGAGAATAGACATGAACGGGTTCGTGGATATGATAAGCCATATTCTGATGTCATTGATGAGAAAGCGGTTATTCAAAATATTCCACTTGCAGATGTTGACCAATATAAAACACAGGAAGTTCCTCGAGCTGTTAAAGTTTATCAGAAGACCCATTCATTTTTAATGTATCACATTGCACAAATGATTGATTCAAGAAAGTCACGTTCAACAACAATTGAGGCACATCAGAAGACAGATACCTCTGCTTATATTATAAAGCGTTTTTTTGATACTACAGATGGCAACTTACTGGTTGTAACAATTATGCAGGATAAGTATATGTATGGCTTTTGTAAGTCAGAAGGAATCCCTGTATACATGTTTGCTGAAGATGTGGCAATTCCCGGGCCATTAACGTATCCTAAAGGACCTCCAAAACACGGGCATTGGACTCCTGAAGGTTTTAGACGTGCTGCTGAAGAAATTCAGAAAGCAATGAATGAAAATAATTTAGGTACTGTCAAAAATTCTATGAAAGAATATGAAAATTAAAAATTTTCTAATGCGGACGCCGGGGACACAAAAAGTGTAAATGGTAAACGGTAAATGGTAAACGTTGGAATGCCTCCGGCGGTATTTTGTTAGAAGGGAGAAATTTGCAGGACAATATTGGTTTGCAAGTCGGGAGGGTCATCCAGCTATTAAGACTTAGTAGCTGGATGACCGAAATGAAAGAAAAACATAGGGATAAGATAGAATAGTCTGTATCCCAACCTGTCCGGCGTAGCTCGTAGAGCGAAGACTTAACTTGTCCTGCATAGCTTGAAAAGCGAAGCGGGATTGATTTAAAATATAATAGGGCTGAAAAGAAGGTAAAACTTTTGACAGAACCATAATTTACCGTAAGAGAAGATAGATGAATAGTGAATCAAAAAGAGCAATTGGTGTAATAATTGGTTTGGCTATATTTACAGCCTTATCAGTTATATTTATTGCTCCTCATGACAACCAACCACCAGTTTTTAAAGGTCACGAGATGGCTCTGATTAAGGCAGGTGAGTTTATGATGGGACCGACTGAAAGTGCATCTGCTTGGATAAAAGCGAATACGGGACTACAAGATTGGGCACTAAGTTCAAAAGCTTTTCCAGCTACAATTAGTAATGATTTTTATATTGCAAAGCACGAAACTACTGTTGCTCAATACAGAGCTTTTGTTGAGGATACAGATTTTCTGACATTGGCAGATCGAGGTCATTTCCCGGTAACGTGGGACAGGAAGAATAAGATTTGGGCAAGACAGCCTGGTTATTCATGGGCAAAGCCCGATTTTGATCAAGAAGAGGATTATCCTGTGGTATGTCTTTCATGGGGTGATGCAAATGCATACTGTGAATGGTTGACCCTGAAAGCTCGAAAAGCAGGGATAATTGAAGATGGGTGGGTATATCGTCTGCCAACAGAACAGGAGTGGGAGTACGCTGCCCGAGCCGGAGGCACTTCGATTTATGCATGGGGTGATGACCCAAATGAAGCACGGGTTTATGCAAATGTTCTTGATTCAACCCCAAAACCGGATGGAGAGGAACTGATAAGCCCTCATTTTGATAGCGAGGATGGCTTTGCATATACAGCACCTGTTGGTCAGTTTAGCCCCAACCCCAATGGATTGTATGATATACAGGGAAATGCCTGGGAGTGGTGCATAAATGATTATTTTGATTATCCGGAATGTAACACGGGTAATAAGTTTTTGTCAAAAGAGTACAAGTATAAGGTGCTCAGAGGTGGTTCATGGGATAATTATATGGGAAGTTTTGCCGTAACATTGCGCAGGGTTGAGAAATCGTGGTTTGCAAGTGATACAACAAGTTTTAGAGTTGTACTGGCTAAAGAAGAATAAAATATATGAGCTTACAGGCTACAAAAGGTTCAAGACATGAGGTGAAATATACTTTACCTCTATCGAAGGTGGATATCTGCAGAAGCTATCTTGATCATAGCTGTGCATACGATCCGGCTTTTTATGAGAATACAATAAAAAGTGTATACTTTGATACATTTACTTTAAGCCTTTTAAGACAAAAAGAGAATAGTACTTATTACAAATATAAAGTCCGATTGCGTTGGTATGAAGAGAAAGATGGTTCGCTCTCAAAAAATGCATGGTTGGAAATCAAAACAAAATTTGGAACACGAACCTTTAAGAAGAGAATAAAAATTGATATAGATGTAGATGTTTTGAATAAAGAACCATTGAAAACAGCTGAGAAACTGAACTTGTCGGATTATCTTTCGGACGAAGCTTTGCTTGAGTTTCATGGGATAATACCAGTTTGCTGTATTCAATATAAACGCTGCAGATATATAGATATGATGGAGGGACTAAGAATCTCTGTTGACTATGATATTGAAGCAACGGATATATCTGACTCAATAGCTTTGAAAGGCTACTCGGGTGCTGCCCCGACGGCGGTAGTTGAAGTTAAAGGTTCAGGAGCAAGACAGCTATCTAAGGTACTTTATAAAATAACAGATTTTGGAGGAAGAAAAGATTCATTTTCAAAATATGAAATATGCTTAAAAAACAAGATGGGGATAACATATGCCTAATTTATTAAAACAGTTGGCTTTAGAAGGAACACTTACTATAGATCTTAATGCATTTATATTTTGTATATTAGTAGCAATTTTAGTGGCTTGGATAACGAGTTTGATGTATCTGCTTTTTTATGAAAACAGAGCAACAGGTTCTCAGATTCATAGAGCATTTATGTTGATTTCACCATCAGTTACAATGCTTTTTGTTTGTGTACAGCTTTCATTGCCTCTATCCTTGGGGTTGCTGGGTTCGCTATCTATAATCAGGTTTAGAACACCAATTAAAGAGCCGGAAGAGATAGGTTTCCTGCTGTTGTTAATTTCATCGTCAATTGGTATTGCAACGTTTAATTTTGCTTTTGTTCTTGTTCTTTATGTTTTCGTTTTTATTGCACTTTCAATTAAAAAACTCTTTGAAAAGAAGAGCATTTTCAGCTCGCCAAAAGGGGGAGTGATCTTAGTTAATCTTCCTGAGCGGGAGTATGACGAAAGAGGTAGAACTCTCGAGCTACATCTTCAGCAGGATTTTAAGGGATTGCGTATGGAGAGTGTTGTTGCAACAGAGGGAACTGTTAGT
>Ga0209414_1001152_pt1 | contig 12697 bp, 14 predicted proteins | sample LakVidmifraction_4_FD_181154 | JGI IMG/M metagenome (GOLD analysis project Ga0209414, IMG submission 181154) | Hypersaline microbial communities from Lake Vida, Antarctica - Brine Hole Two &gt;0.2 micron (SPAdes) (version 2) | ecosystem: Environmental > Aquatic > Non-marine Saline and Alkaline >... | reverse complement strand
GTCCGCGATTACGTGGCCGTCGCGATTACGTGGCCGTCGCGATTACGTCGCGCGAGCGCGCCCGGACGTCGCGTACGTAACCGATTCCCGCCCACCAATACACCACCGCGGAGCCCGCGGCCCCTATCAGAGCGATCGTGTAAAGCACCTCCCACCGGTCGTAGCACAGATAGGTAATGGGAAGCGTGACGTACAGCAACAAGGTTGCGAGCTTGCCGATAAACGTGACCTGCGGGGTATGGACTCCCCGTCGTTTGGCGATCGCTAAGGCGGCGCCCACGACCACGTCCCTGAGCAGGAGTACTGCAACGAGCCACCACGGAATGATGCCGCGAAGCGCGAGTCCCAGCACGACGGCTACCGTGAGAATGCGGTCGGCAGCGGGGTCTAAGACTCTGCCCAACGCGGTGACCTGATTCCACCGGCGCGCCAGGTAGCCGTCCAGGAAGTCACTGATTCCCGCGATGGCGAGCACCGCAATCGCCCATCCGTCACGATGGTTCGCGAGTAACACCGCAAAAACCACGATGAGAACGATGCGCAAAGCCGAAATTGCGTTTGGGATAGTCCAGACAGCGTGGCTAAGTTCTAATCTCGCCAATTCCTGCGGGACGGCTTGGGGCCTTACGGCATCGCGGGGCGCGGGCTCGCGATTCTCACGGCTTACGTCGGCGGCGTTGCCATCCGGTCTTGGTGTCGTCACACGCCGAGTCTAGAGCCACGCGTGTGCCGTCTGTCATCCGGCGGGCTTGGCGGCTGCCGCCTTCTCCATCACGGTATCGACGGTGGCAGTCGCCACTCTGGTGGCCTCGTCTGCACTCGCACCACGGGCCAGTTCTCGTGCGCGAATCTGCTCAAAATGGTATCGGCGTGTCTCGGTGGCATTCTGGTCAGTCATGACGCACTCCTTCGACTCGGGTGATTCCCTTAAGGTTACGTCTGCCGGGGTTACCCGCGCGCATTGTGGCTATGTATTCACTCGGGACGTCACGAACCTGTCACTGATGCGACGAAGACCAGCGTTCGATGCGCGACGCGGTAAGCACGACGTCGCGTCGCTGCTGGGAAGATCCGCTGAGGGAATGTGGGCCATCCGCAACGTCGACACGCTTGACGACCTGGGCGTCGACTTGCCACTCCGACGACAGTGATAGTTCAGCAACGATCTCATCAGCACTAAACCGATCCGCGCGGGGAGGGCCCGGGAGTCCGTCGGGCTCGTCGGGAGAGTGACCCACGATCAACAGCGTGCCACCGGGTGCCACCGCTGCCGCGGCGCTACGCCAAGCACGACTACGGACTGCCGCCTCCTCGTGAAGGAAGTGGCACGTGACCAGGTCGTAGGGGCGGTTTGTCGTCCACACGCTGAGGTCTGCCTGGATCCAATCACAGCGGGACTCGTACCCTGCGTCCTCGACGGCCTGCGCAGCGCGCGCCAGCGCCTCTCGCGAGAAATCGACTCCGCGCACGCGCCAACCCTGCGACGCTAGCCACATCGCATCGCCACCCTCTCCGCACCCCACGTCCAGAGCAAGCCCTGGGGTGAGCCGGTTCGCGCACGCCACAAGAGACTCGTTAACCTCGCCGGACCATAGGGGGTTCGCGGCGTAACGCTCATTCCACTGGGAAGCGCTAGGCATGGGCATCACACGAGATCCGGGTCGACGTGCACAAAAAGGCCATGCGACAAGCCTACGGCGCAGGGAGTCACTGATGTCACCACTACCGCTGGAGGGGTTCAGGGACTCTGGCGGTCCAATATTTTTGGAGCTGCTCACGCCTTGGGACGGTTTTGCGGGTAAAGTCCGGGCATGGAAAGTGGAGCGGCGACTGACGAGGCTCTCAGCTCGGTTGAGTGGGCACAATGGCGTGCCTTCGCATTGATGAGTCGACGAGTGATGAGTGCGGTGGAAACCCGGTTACAACGAGACGCTGGGGTATCGGGGGCTGACTTCGAGATCCTGGATGCGCTGGAACGCTCTGCGAACGACAAGGCTCGGGCTAAAGACCTCGCCGAGATGCTGTCCTGGGAAAAGAGCCGTATTTCCCATCAGGTCACGCGCATGATGGACCGGGGTCTAGTAAAGCGGACAGACTGCGAACAGGATCTTCGCGGTAGCTGGATCCAGCTCACAACGGACGGTCTCGCCGCACTCGTCACTGCGCGCCCCCACTACGCCGCTGTTGTTCGGAGTGTATTTCTCAAGCAAATGGATGAGGATCAGGCCGCGTCGCTCGCGATCACAGCCATCAAGGTTGTGTCGGGGACGCTGGCAGCCAAGTGCCAGGTTGAGGTTGACCAGCTCGCCAAGGCGCTAGGGCAGTAGAGCGCTACCGGGTGGTAGGCGGACGGATGTCGAACCGCGCTACTGGTCAACCGCCGGAAGCGTGTCGTAGCTCGCAATAGTGGCGCGAATCGTATCAAGTGACTGCTCACTGAGGCCCCCGTCCCCCGTGACTGCGATCCAAGCCTCCATGGTGAGGGTCCCGTATTTGTGTGCCTGGTCGTCCGGAACTGCGGTGCCCATGGTGAAGTCGATGACCGCCTGTAAACCAGTGACCACTGGAATCCAGTGCATGTCGGGAGAGACAACTGGGGAACGCTGGCCATTCTCGAGCCACTCGGGCCGCTTCCAAAATATCGATGCGCTGAGCCACGCCACTGGGTCATTGCCGTGCTGCAGGTACGCCACGCGCGGACGATCCCACGTCCCCGATGCCTGGGCGAAATCCTCCGGTGTGGCGAACCAACGTACTTGGCGGCCGCCGTCGAGCACGGGCAGCGTCACCGGACTTGGCTGGTCACGTTCGGCCGCCAGCGTGTCCCGTAGCCCGGTGCGCGCGGGCGTCCCGACAAAGACCGCCCCGTCTGACCGGTCGAGCAACGTCTCGAGATCGGGGAAGACCGACTGCATCGCATACGCCCCGAGGCTTAGCCCATAGACAATAAGTTGCGGCCTGCGATCGGCGGGCAATGCGCTCCACCACGCGTAGATCGAATAGAACTCGGCGCTCGCCCCCTCCGCGGGAACGTTGGGGCTCAGCATTCTGGTGCGCCAACTGGGCTTGTCCGTGTACTCGATGGCAACGAGAGCGGTGTCGCCCCCGTGGACGTACTCGATCGAGTCGATGGCCTGCGGATCGAGCCAACCCGTGCCCGTGGTCCCTGCCACGACTAGGACTGCGCGACTCGCGGCTCCAGTGCGCTGGAGTTCGTTCACCGCGATGGCGGATCGCTCCGCGTAGGTGGGCGCCGCTGCGAGGCCCACGTATACCCGAATCGGTTCCTTGGCACGGCGTCCCGTCAGGGCAGAGATTGCGACAGGGTCTGGACCGGAGGCGACGATCTGGGATCCTGAGAATCCGAGTTCGTCCCAGGACACCAGACTGCCAGGGCCGCCCGAGCGTAGCGAAGACGTCGGTGGGGTCAGGTCGGGGTCTGGCATTGCGTTCGATTCGCTCCATCCATGATCCAGTACGCGTAGACCGAGGATCACGGACCCCGAGGCAATGACCGCTACCGCTAGGGTGATCGCGATCAACGCGGAGGCGTCGGTTGCGACCCCGACGCTACGTGCGTGAGTTGATGAGTCCGATCCCGCCACGCGACGCATCAAGATCCCGCTACCTTTCTCCGTCGTTCGGTACGCGAGGCGCAGCGCGCGCCCCAAGGCAATTACCGCGAATGCGACGCCGAACGCCACCGCCAAGAGTTGGAACCATGAGTAGCCCGGAATGGTGGGAAGTCCAACGGTGGTGCGGATCCCGTTTTGCCACCCGACCACAATCGGGGTCAAAATAATGCCTCCGGTGATAAGGATGATCCCCAGAACGGGCCAGCCTTTTCGCACGAGGATGGAGTTGCGCCAGCGCACCGTGCGGCGCACGAGTGCCCAGACGACGACGCCCACGCCATAGCCAAACGCAAAGCTCAATCCAGAGATGCCCCCCTGTGAGATCTGGGGGCGAGGCAACAGCGAAGGCGTGAGAGACAACGCCAGAAAGACCACGCCCAACACCACGCCGCCGTAGTCGAGCGCGAATACTTCGCCGAGCCGTGCGCGCCTACTTGCCCGGCAGTTCGGTGAATGGCTCACACTCTCACCCTAGCCACGAGGCGGCCGGAACCGCGCTGGCTCAATTCACTCGATACAGGAGGTCCTCACCTTTTTATCTCACGCCACGCACACAACCTCCGTGGGAAGAACACCTAGGCCACGTGACGCCTCAGGTCTGTTTGGTTCAACCGCACGCCAAACACAGGGCCCCCTGCCTGCAGTACACCGGAGGAGTGCAGTCCGCCTGCGTCAACGGCGTCGAAGCCGGTTCGTTGAACCATCTCAAGCACCAAGTCAACCGCTCGCCGATCGTCTCCGGAAACGGCCAAAGCCCGGCGGTGTTCTTCACCCGGCGCGCGGTGATCGGACTCGATGTCGTGATATCCAATGTGGTTAAACGCCTTCACCACCGTCGCCCCAGCGAGCCTTGCCGCAACAATCGGTGTCGTAGCGTCCGAACCGGCAAAGTCGGCAAGCCTTCCGTCAACGGGCTCCCAGTAGTTCATCACGTCGACTACGACGCGTCCGCGCAGTAGTTGCGGATCAATTGAATCGAGCTTGTGAAGTGGTATCGCGAGGATCACGACGTCCGCCTCGGCGACAGCATCGGCCGCATCCATGGCAATGGCGCCGGGGGCCAGCACGCTCACGATGAGCTCGATTCCAGTGGCTGGACCGGAACCCACCACGCGCACCTCATAGCCTGCTCCGAGAAGCACACGGGCTAACGCCGTGCCCACTCGGCCGGCGCCAAAAATCGCCACAGTCCGGTCCGCGCGAGGCCCATCCTGCGCGCCACCAGCATCTACCTCCAGTACCTCGTGATGCGCGAGAGTGGCGTCACCCTGCCGTGATGACAGCGGAGGGGAATACACGCTTGGCCTGGTTGTTGACATATCAACTGAACGCGCTCCGAAGTGCCAGTATTCCGGCCCGCGCGGCGGCCACCAAGTGATCCACCGATGGAAGGATAGGCGATGCAACTAGGGGTCATGAGTTTTGGCGACAGGCGCTTGATTCCGGAGACCGGAAAGCGGGTCCCGGTCTCGCAGGTACTCAAGGAGCAACTCGAGCGGGTCGTGCTCGCGGACCAAGTAGGCCTGGACTTTTACGGGCTCGGCGAGCACCACATCGACGCGTACGCCATCTCGAATCCTGGCACCGTACTCGCCGCGGCATCGTCGCTGACGACGCATATCACCTTGGGCACATCCGTCACCGTACTCAGCACCGAGGACCCCGTGCGGCTCTTTCAGCAGTTCACCACTCTCGACCAGTTGAGTGGGGGGCGCGCCGAGGTCATGGCGGGGCGGGGTTCATTCACCGAAAGCTACCCGCTGTTCGGTGCCTCGCTGAACGACTACGACGCACTGTACGACGAGAAGGTGCAACTGCTCCTGCAGCTCAGCGAGCAATCGCCCACAACATGGCGGGGTCGCTTTAGATCGGGGCTCGATAGCGCGCTGGTGCTCCCCCGCCCGTACGGAGACAAGCTGCGAGTCTCGATTGGCACAGGCGGCAACCCGCAGTCGTCAGTGCGAGCCGGCGCACTCGGTGCCCCAGTGGTCTACGCGATCATCGGCGGGCACCCAGAACGCTTTGCTCCCCTGGTGGATCTCTACCGTCGCGCATCGGAGCAAAGCGGTCATGCTCCTGAGTCCCAGCACGTGACGATGACCGCTATCGGGTTAGTCGCGCAGAATTCGCAAGACGCGAAAAACACCTTTTACCCGTACTGGAACCAGATGATGCAGTATGGCGCCGATGCGCGCGGCTGGTCCGTTCCCGGTCGCGACGACTACGACCACATGGTCGACGGCGCCGCCATGATCTTCGCTGGATCACCCGATGAGGTCGCCGAGCGACTGATCTCCGTGGGCAAGCTCACAAATGCCGACCGTTACTTCTTGCAGATGGACTGGTCGGGGGTACCACACGAGCACGTCATGAAGGCGATCGAACTTATTGGCACTCGCATTAAACCCCAGGTAGACGAGGCATTCAGCCCGGATCTCAATTGACAACGACGCCGATTGAGTGCACTATTAGTTGAAGCCCGAGCATCCCTGAAGCCATCGCTATAGTGACCTTCGTTCACCAGATTTAGCGGGTGCGTGTTGCTTCTGCCTCGCCCAACAGGCGCCGGGTGAGCAAAGTGGCTCCCGCAGTTGCCGACGGCATCGCGAGCACCGCGCCAAAGGGGATGAGGAACAACAGAAAGACCGTCACGCCGAACCCGGCCGACACTGAGCGCTGTGTGGCCAACTGGTGGCGCCGGTGGCGCAAGTCCGTGTGGCCGCGGCGCGAGAGTGGGTAGGCCGTGAGTTCGAGCGATAACAGCCAGCCACCAAACACGGCTCCCATGACGAACGCGGTGACCGTCCCGGCCACCGGAATCAGGCTGGCGAAGAATAAGCCAATGGCTACCACGGCGGTGAGGGAAAGCAGCTTTGCGAACTCCGCTAAGCCGCGCAATGTGCTGCGCCACCAGCCCTCTTCCGCGGGCGCGTCAGGCGGTCCCAACTCATCGTCGACCAGGCGGGAAATTCTTTCGAAAAAAGGCTGGCCCACAAGGAGAGTGAGAGCCGTGAAGGTATAGACAGCGGCGAGCAGAGAGCCCGCCACGAGCGCGATTGCAACAAGCACTGACAGCGCCGTCGCGAGTGGACCCGTCGCACCCGAGGCGACTCGGTCAATCACCCAGCTCGCGGCATCTCCTACGTTGTAAGAAACTGCAACAAATGCCCCCACCACGAGGAGGAATGTTGCGGCGCCAGGAACCAACCCCCATGCCATCAGCTTGGGGTTGCTGGACCACGTACGGAAACCACGCCATACGTACGACGCACCCAGGCCGAAGCCTGAGACCGCCGATCCGCCTCGCATTTTCGATCCGAATCTCACGGAACGGGACATGTCGTGGCGGAGACATACGTCTTGTAAGGCTGTGGCGTCATCGCTACAAGGTATCTCAGCACGTCCCCGGCATTGAGCGCGCGCTTCCAAAATACCGGGAACGGATGCCCAGGCCGGGGACCTCTGAGTGCTAAACGGACACTTGACTGTTCAAGGTGTCAGTTCAGTGTGACGCTACCGAGCGTGATCTTCACGCCGGCCAGCGCCTGAGACACGGGGCAGTGATCCTTCGCGTCCTCAGCGAACTCTGCAAACTCGTCGGCACTCAAGCCGGGAACCGTTGCCACAACCGTCAGAACGCTGGTCGTCACGCCTTCGCCAGGTACAAACGTTACCTCGGCGTCCACCGACAGTTCAGTGGGGGCGGTGCCATTGTCGCCGAGACCCTTTGACAAGGCCATTGCAAAGCACGACGAGTGTGCCGCAGCGAGGAGCTCCTCGGGAGTCACTGCACTCGCGCCCCCAGCGGAGCGGGAATTCCAGTTGATATCGAAGTCGGCGACACCGGACGAAACGAGCGACGTGTGACCTGAGCCACTAGGAAGGTCGCCCGACCAGTTGGTATGGGCCTTGCTGGATACTGCCATGGTGATCTCCTTGATGTTGGTGTGAATGTAGGATCTGGCACGTGTCCAGTGACCCTAAAGAAACTAACAACGACGCGCCCACAATGGTTCCCGTGGTCGAGGCCAACACGGCCATTACTCACCCCGGAATCGACCCAGACGAACTCGCGACCACGCTGCGCGTGCTGGCCAGCCTCAACGAAGTGGATGAGACGCACGCAGACTTCATGGCTGTGCGCCACGCCACTGCGCGCATGATCAAGGCCGTCAAGCAAAACCGCCGGAGCGAGAAGCGGGCGGCGGTTGCGCAGGCAGACCGCTCCGTGGTGGCGAACACCGCCACGGGCGCGCCCGATCGCATCGACGACGAGACGCGCGGACTCGCCCTGTCCGCCTCCGCGTCGGCCGCGACGGCCGGCACTTTCGTCAAGCCACGGCCGTGCTACATCTGCAAGCAGAAGTACAGCATCGTCGACGCGTTCTATCACCAACTGTGTCCGGCGTGTGCGGCGCTCGGCCACGCCAAACGCGAGGCGCGCGCGGACCTGCGAGGCAAGCGAGCCTTGCTCACCGGAGGCCGCGCCAAGATCGGCATGCACATCGCGCTACGCCTGCTCCGCGACGGCGCCCACACCACCATCACCACCAGATTCCCGCGCGACGCGGTACGCAGGTTCGCCGCGATGGACGATGCCAGCGATTGGCTACATCGATTGACGGTCGTGGGCATCGATCTACGCGATCCGTCCCAGGTAGTCTCACTCGCCGATGCCGTGGCAGCCCGGGGACCCCTGGACATCCTCATCAACAACGCCGCACAGACCGTGCGCCGTTCCCCCGGCGCGTACGCACCACTGGCAGACGCCGAGGCCGTGCCCATCGAGGTGGGACTGTGGCCCGAGGGCGAGGGGCCCGCGATGCTCACGTTCGGGCACGCGAGCGACGTCCATCCCCACGCTCTCAAGGAGTCCGTCGCGGCTCACCCGTTGCTCGCTTCTACTCATTCTGCGGAGGTGGGCGGCAAGCCAGCGGCTTCCGGCCCCACACGCGTCGTGGAAAAGGGAGCCAGCGCCGCCACTCCTTCGACAACCGCCTCGCAGAACGCCCGACGCCTCACCGACCTTGCCCTCGCGGCTGGCTCCTCGTCCCTAGAACGGCACACTGACGGGAGTGCCATCGACGCTGGAGGGTTGGTACCCGACCTGCACGATGTGAACTCGTGGGTGCAGGCCGTCGGCGACGTCGATGCGCTGGAACTACTGGAGGTGCAACTGTGTAACAGCACCGCGCCGTTCATTCTGATTAACCGCCTACGTCCTCAGTTGGCAGCCGCGGCCCACGGTTCCGCCGCCCGCGGCGCTGGCCGCAGTTACGTCGTGAACGTTTCCGCCATGGAGGGCGTGTTTGCCAGAGGTTACAAGGGGCCCGGCCACCCGCACACCAACATGGCGAAGGCCGCGGTCAACATGCTCACACGCACGAGTGCGCGCGAGATGTTCGAGTCCGACCACATCCTGATGACCAGCGTGGACACCGGCTGGATCACAGACGAACGCCCGCATCCCACCAAGATTCGCCTCGCCGAGGAGGGATTCCACGCTCCGCTGGACCTCGTGGACGGTGCCGCGAGGGTGTACGACCCAGTAATACGCGGCGAGGCAGGCGAGGATCTGTTCGGGATATTCCTCAAGGATTACGGTCCGTCCGCCTGGTAGCTGGGCCACCCCAAACTTAGTGATAAGCCGCGGAACACATCTTGCTTGAATGGTGTTGTGTGAAGCATGAGCAACAGCACCGCACTCGGATCAATTGAACTGACCACGATCGACGGCACGGACACTACGTTCGGCGCGTATTCCGACAAGGTCCTCATGGTCGTCAACGTCGCGTCCCGCTGCGGGCTAGCGCCTCAATACGAACAGTTGGAGAAGCTTCAGAAGGAGTACGCCGACCGCGGATTTACCGTACTTGGTTTCCCGAGCAATCAATTCTTGCAGGAACTCGGCTCGACAGACGCGATTCAAGAGTATTGCTCAACTACCTGGGGCGTCACCTTCCCCATGTTCGAAACAATCCGCGTCAACGGCAGGCACAGGCACCCGCTGTATAAGAAGCTCACGGAATATCCGGACTATGATGGCAAGGCCGGTCGCATCAAGTGGAACTTCGAGAAGTTTGTGGTGACGCCTGGGGGCAAGGTAAGTCGATTCAGCCCCAAGACCAAGCCCGATGCGCCGCAGGTCATCGCTGCAATTGAAGCTGGTCTCACCGCCTAAGCGACGTGACTCGCGTCAGCTGGCGCCCCGGCGTGCTTGCGCCGCTTGCGCCCGCATGAGTCTGGCATCCGTAGGTGATGACAAAGCCTCTAACGCGCGTTCTTCGGCGTCGAGAGACGCGGCGTTGAGCGCTTCCGCGTGTACGGGAGTGGCGATCGCACCCAGAGCACCGAGGACGCTCTGCAACCGAAGGCCAACTTCAATCATCGCAGCACCGTCGCGAGCTATAGGGCGCAAGGCGTCGTCGACCATGTCTGCGAATCGAGTCTCTGGAACGTGCACGTGAGCGTACTCCACGCCTTTCTCGCTATCGGTCGTCATGAGTTGGGTGAAGACGCGCTGAATCGCGTTCAATGTCTCGATGGCGGTGCCGGGATCGTTGGTCGCTGGTGAGAGCGCACGGCTAGCAATTTCTGACAGCGCCACGAAGCCGAGCCGCGGATCCTGCTCGTAGGTACGATGCGCCTCGACGCGGAACGCACGAACCAGCCGCCCGCGCGCATCATCGGAAAGGTGTCCCTCAACGTAAGCGAGCACCGCGCCGTGGTCCACCGCGACACCCGGTATAAGGGTGACGTGAATCCGGAGATTTCCATCCTCAGCCACGGACTGAAGTTGCCCCACGAATATGCCGGTGAGCAGACCCACTTTCATTGAGCCGACCGGGGCCGCTCCTGCAGGAATATCCACCGCGACGGCACCTCCAAGGGTCGGTCGGCGGGCGTGTGCAAGGGCCGCGCCGGTTGCGGCGCGCTCTACCCGATCAATGACGTCAGCCATACGCCCAAATGCAGTCAAATGACTGATCCACCGCATGAGCGTAAAGACGACAACTGCGATGACCGCGATCGTGCCGAAATAGAGAATCGTCCGGCCTTTTTCTCCGTAGTAGCCGGTCGACAGCGCGGCGATTCCGACGATCGCGAAGACAAATGATCCGAGAAAGCTGGATAACGCATTCTGGGACGTGCGGTCGGCGGTGAGCAGTTGGGTAGCTCTAGGCGTACCTCGAGCCGCCGCAGACCCGTAAGCGGACACCATTGCCGTGAGAGAGAACGTCGTTACCGCAAGCATTGATGTAGCAAGAATCTGCAGGATCGTCGGAACCGAATCCTGTCCAAAGTTAACTGACAATGCTTGAGGTAGCAACGGTTCCACGAAGCGAGCCATGAGTGCGAGCGCTACGGCCCCAGCCGTGAACACCGCGAGGCGAAACCAAATACGCTGTGAGAGCCGGGTGAAGAACGTTCGTATGCTATACATCGTGGACCCGCAGTCCGTCCAACTCCGTGACCACAACAATACGGTCTCGGCCGGCCGCCTTAGCTTTATACATCGCTGCGTCAGCGCGGGCCAACGACTGCTCCACTGGGACCCGACTGGGCGCAGGAGCCACGCCAAAGCTCACCGTGGACACCGTCACTCCGTCGCGCTTGCCACGGGTGGCGAACTCGTCTGCTAGCGCACGCAGTCGCGTTAGTACATCGTCGTCGGCTGCTGAGTGCAGCAGCAGGGCGAACTCTTCGCCACCCAATCTTCCCGCAAATTCGCCCTCGCGGAGTGTGCTGTCCACCAAGGTGGAAAAGAGTTCTAAAGCCCGGTCTCCAGCCGCGTGTCCGTGTTCGTCGTTGATGGCTTTGAAGTGGTCAAGGTCGGCAACGACGAACACCCGCTCCGTGCCGAGTTCCCGAGGCTCGGCAGTCGCAACGGTGACGCGCTCGAAGAATGCAGTGCGCGCAAGGAGGCCGGTAAGGTCGTCGAACGCGACGCGCCTGCGTAGCACCTGCGTCTGCTGATCGAACCCGAGCGCGGCGGCAGAGAATGTAACAGCGACCAACGTCACCGTCAACGTCACAGCGGTTGGCCCGCTCCCGACAGTCGTCTCGAAGATCCAACTTTCATGTCCTGCGGTCACGTACAGAATGGTGCGCCACACATAAAATATCGCGAGCGTCGTTGAGGCAAGAGCACTCACCATCAGCGCTACTCTCGCTTCCCCGTCATCCTGCCAATTTGCCGACACCCTACGGGTACGCCAGGCAATCCACATGTCGCGCGCGGCAAGCGTAAAGAGTATTCCCAGCACCGCGAACAGAGCGGCGTTTCCAGCCCATCGATTGGTGGACGGATTCTCGAGCAATGACGCTACGAGAACCACCGCTGGCGCCGTATAGGCGATCCAAGGCAGCGGAGACAAACCTCGCAACGACCGTGTGGCGAACCAGATAAAGGTGGTACCCACTGCGGTGATGCAGTTCGACAATGGATTTGCTACGACTTGAATCTCGGTGCCATTGAACAGGAGAAGTAGCGGACTCACGGCGGCCGCGAGTAGCGCGAGTGACCACCAGCCAGCGAACGCCGAACGCGTGGGACGGTAGACGCCCGCGTAGAAGAGCAATAAGACTAGCAACGACAGCACCGCAAGGATGAAGCGCAGCGTCTCGATGTCGAACATGGTTAGAGGTTACTTGCTCGCACCGACAACGGCACCGTACGTGTAGGACATGTCACCGCGTTCAGGTGCAACGACGCGTCCACGCGGCCCGCTCCGCATACCTCCTCGAGATGAACAAGCGGCAAGGTCACGCCGACTGGCGTCGTCGCAGCGTCACCAGGATGCCACCCAGCGCGATCAGCGTGAGCGCCGCGCCCAGTGGTGCTTGAACGTCCGCGCCCGTTGCCGCGAGCACGCCACCTGCACCGTCTTCGCTGCCATCTTTCATCCCACCATCGTCGTTCTCATTCTTGACTCCTCCGGTACCGTCCTCGCCCCCTCCACTCTGTGGAGTGGGTTCAGGGGTCACACTGGGATCCGGGGTGGGGCTCGGATCAGGAGTCACACTTGGGTCAGGAGTGGGGCTCGGATCAGGAGTGGGGC
>Ga0209414_1001151_pt1 | contig 12700 bp, 10 predicted proteins | sample LakVidmifraction_4_FD_181154 | JGI IMG/M metagenome (GOLD analysis project Ga0209414, IMG submission 181154) | Hypersaline microbial communities from Lake Vida, Antarctica - Brine Hole Two &gt;0.2 micron (SPAdes) (version 2) | ecosystem: Environmental > Aquatic > Non-marine Saline and Alkaline >... | reverse complement strand
ATTCGCCCGCTGATCTGGGAAGACTGGGTGGGTACCGTGCGCGCCGCCCAGGACCCCGCCTCGCTGCCGTGGCACGCGCTCGCGTTCACCGCCATCGTCTACGCGGCCGCTACCGCCATCGAGCTGGTGCGCGACCGACTCGTGCAACGCCCCATGATGGCACTTGGCGACCGAATCTTCGCGCCGAAGCCTGCCGCCGATGCGCCGCGTGAGCCCGGTATCCCGTCGAGGGGTCCGGTTTCTCACCGATAGTCTCGACTCATGAGAATTGTGTCGGTCAATGTCAACGGAGTCCGAGCCGCCCTCAAGAAGGGCATGAGCGAGTGGATGGTCGGCGTGGAGGCCGACGTGATCTGCCTGCAGGAAGTACGTGCGCCCGATGACGTGGTCACCACTGCCTTCCCCGAGGGTTGGCACCTCGAGCACCAGGCATCGGAGCAAAAGGGCCGCTCCGGCGTCGCCATCCTGTCCCGCACGCCGCTGACTGACGTGGTGTACGGGCTTGGCGTCGCTGGCGCTATCCACACCGAGGCAACCCACACCGGTCGTTGGGTCGAGGCGACGGTTCAGTCGCCGTCCGGTCCCGTGCGCATCGTGTCGACGTACGTCCACTCCGGCACGGTCGGCACGCCCAAGATGGACGACAAGTATGAGTTCCTGGAGTCCATGACCGCGCGCCTGGCGGAACTGGCCGGCGCTTATGAGCGCGTGGTGGTGATGGGCGACATCAACATCGCGCACACCAATAACGACATCAAGAACTGGAAGGGCAACCTCAAGTCCGCCGGCTTCTTGCCTGAGGAGCGCGCCTACCTGGACGCCTGGTTCGCCGCCGGTTGGGTGGACACGCACCGCCGGTTTGTGGGCGAGCAGGAGGGCCCCTACACGTGGTGGTCGATGCGTGGGCGGGCCTTCGACAACAACGCCGGCTGGCGCATCGACTATCAGCTCGCGACGCCGATGCTCGCGGGGTCGGTCACGGACGTGCGTGTGGACCGGCAGGCATCCTGGGATTCGCGGTGGACCGATCACGCGCCCTTGGTGGTCGACTACGACCTGGGCAACGTAGTCGACGTCTGCTTTGCTGCCGACCGAGGGCATCAGCCCTCACCACAACCTAGGAACTAAACCCAGTACGCTTCACTCCGCCGTGAGAGCGACTTCCATCCCACGAACCGACTCGTCCACAATCGCCTGCATGGACCGCGCGGCACCAACCGTGTCGCCGGACGCCACCGCCTCGGCGACGTCGGCGTGCAGGCGGGTCGCTGCGGGATTCGGGTGACCCGGCATCAAGTCATGGCGGATCCGACCGGCGAGCACCTCGCCGACGACGGATGCCAGGGCCGCAAACATGTCGTTGCCCGAAGCCTCGAGCAAGGTGCGGTGGAAGGCAACGTCGTGCTCGAGGTACGCAAGGCTCGACGCGATACGTACCCGCCGCGGGCTCAAGTGGGGCGTGCCCGCGATGCTCCTCGCGATCCCGTATCTCTTCGCCGCGAGCACTTGTACGGCTCTGATCGACGGGGGAGCGGCCCGCTGGCTCTACGTCGTTGCTCTCGTCTGCATCTGGAACGCGCTCAAGTTCATCGTGATCGGGCCCGTGTCGGCCGTGTTCTTGCTCCGATGCAAGCGTGCTGAAGATCGGGCCAGGCGGCGCAGCATGCCGCCGCACGTTCATGCTCCGGCGTAGAGCGACCTCGCGAGCGACGGATGCGACCAGCGGCGCCATGATCTGCTCACCACAAGCGGTGGTCTCATAGGATTGGGACAATGTGACAATCGAAACGAGGAAGTTCCTGCGTGTCCGTTGTCCAACCAAGCGCAGGCAATGCTACTTGGCGACGGAAAGCCAGCTCCACCAGATATCGCGTACGGCTCACGAACCTTCTACGGGACATGCTTGCGATGCAGTAGGTGTCTTTTATACGCCCGCTGCTGCTGACGCAAGTAGTGCTGCGGGGTATTGCGGTGCGGCGCGCGGATTGCGCCCAGATGCGGGCGCTAGAGGTCATTTCCTGCATATGACAGGCCAAAGCTCTTGTTGACCAGTGGGAAGTCCGGCACGATGGTCTCGGCGAGGGCAATGGGTACCGCAGGCCAGTTGAAGAAGGACGGATCAACAACCTTGAGTCTGGTGACAAGACCCTGCTTGCCGATTTCGACCCGATGACAGAGGGTGCCGCGAGTTGCCTCAATAAGCGCCAGGCCCTGACCGGGTTTGGCCACTTTCGCACTCCGCGCGGTACCCTGATTCCCGCCGAGTCGCCGGATGATGTCGATCGCTACTGCCGCCGACACCGCAAATTCTTCGGCTCGGACCCGGTAACGGCTTAGCACGTCCCCGCCTGTTTCGGTGACGACGTGAAAGGCGGGTCCAAGGTCTGCAAAGGGGTGATCCTGGCGTGCATCGTTGCTACCTCCTGATGCGCGGGCGACATAGCCGAGCGTGCCCAGAAGAAGCGCCTGATCTGCGGGAAGCGTCCCTGTGCCGGTGAATCGGTCCTTCACGGTGGAGTGGCCGAGAGTGATGTCCACGATCTCCTCGACCTCATCGGCAATGCGACCCAGGTCGTCGGGATCCGGGAGCAGCTTAACTATCGTCCCTCCGATCGTTAAGGCTCCCCGCAGAAAACGGTGGCCGGTAACGCTCTTGTTGATGCGCAGTAGGCTTTCGCGGAGTCGGCCAGCATACGAATTAACGACACCAAATCCAGCATCGTTCGCGAGGGCGCCGAGATCGGTGACGTGGTTGTGCATCCGTTCCAGCTCCAGCAACAGGGCGCGCAGCAACCGGTCGGGTTCAGATACTTCCGTCCCCGATGCCGCCTCGACGGCCATGACATAAGCCAGCGAGTGGCCGATAGCGGTGTCCCCGGCGATGGCTTCGGCGAGCTCGATGCCCGCTGTGGGGGTGCGTCCTTCGAACAGTTTCTCAATGCCACGGTGCATATACCATTGGCGGGCTTCCATCCGAATAATGGTTTCGCCGACGACGGAGAATCGAAAATGGCCCGGTTCGATGATGCCGGCATGGATCGGGCCGACGGCGATCTCGTACACGCCTGGGCCCTCGACTTCGAGGAAGGGGAAGGACTCCGTATCGGGTTCGAAGGTGGGAACTTCGTTCGCGTCGTGACGCATCGGATACCACCCGGTTGGCCAATGACCGTGCCGCACCAAACGGTACGGTTGCGGATGGTTGACGGGTCGCAGTCCGTAGAGGTCGCGCATTTCGCGTTCGAAATTCCCTGCCGGGTGCGAAAGGTAGGCAAGGGATGGGACCCATGGGTCGTCGCCGGGAACGCGCACGATGAGCTCGCTGACCTCGTGCGGGGCGTCACGGGTGAAGGTGTAGACGACACGCAGTTCGGTGTCATCGTCGTGGCAGGAGATCATGGCCAATCGGTTTCCGGCAGCCAGGAGTGCCGTGGCTTCGGGGAAGAGGTGGTCCCGGTCGACCGAATGCGCGTGCAGTGTTGCGTGCTGATGGTTGGGCATGTTCATCAGTGGGTCCTTCCCAGCGCAGCTGCCGCGTGGATGAGGATGGTTCCGATCGGCTCGGTCAGGAATGCGATCACAGCCGCGGTAGCGAGTGCGAGGAGAAGAGGCAGTCGCGGTCCGTGGGCGGACCTGTCAGGGTGCACGGTGCCGTTGAGATCGGCAGGCCCGAGGTCAGCGGATCCAGAATCGGTGGGTGCGAGCTTGGGGGATCCGAGGGTCATGGTCACGGTGGTCCGCACGAGTGCGGAGAAAATGACCAGTACAAGGAAGAGGGCGATGCCGACGGTGATGCCCATACCCGCCGCCCAGCCCGCAAGAATGATGGCCACGATGGAAAAGAAGATGCTGAATGGTGGGAAGCCGAGGATGGCGGCCATAGCGACCAACCAGGGGACTGCAAGCCCTGGGCGGCGCTGCAGTAAACCGCGCACGTCCGCGATGGCGGAGGTCCCTTCGGCGGTGAGGATCCGGCCGGAGAGAACGAACAGCACGGCCTTGACCAGACCGTGGCCGAGAATGTACAGCAGCACTGCCGGAATCGCTGCGGATCCGACAGCGGCGCCGAGCGTCATAATGCCCATGTGCTCAATGCTGGAGTAGGCAAGCATGCGCTTGTAGTCCCGTTGCCTGATCAACAGTGCCGCCGCTACTGCCAGCGACAGAAGGGCGCCGACGGCCAACATTATGCGGAGGAAGTCGGGTCCAATAATGGGATCGACGATGGCTTGGATGCGCAGGATCGCGTACAGAGCGACGGAGAGAAGCACCCCGGACATGAGGCCGGAGACGGGAGCAGGCGCCTGGCTGTGGGCATCCGGCAGCCAACTGTGCATAGGCGCGAGTCCCGCCTTGGTGGCGAACCCCAGCACAGCGAGTGCACCACCGGCTCTGACCAGGGCAGGATCCAACGGGAGGGTGTTATGGGTGAGCGACAACCAGGACAGGGTTGGCTCACCGGCGCTCAGGGATGCCGCATAAATCAAAACGATACCCAAGAGTGCGATGACGACACCGACAGAGCCAAGGATCACATATTTCCACGCAGCTTCCAACGATTTTCGGGTGCGCTGGTGCCCGACGAGGAATGCGGTGGCGATAGTTGTCGCTTCCACCGAAGCCCAGATCACCCCGATGTTGTCAGCCAGAACCGCGAGTGACATTGCGGCCAGAAACACACACAGCAGGCTGTCGTACCCGCCGGGGAATCTGTTGTGTTCGGTGGGGACGGCGCGCAGTCCCCCCCAGACCGAAACAAGGCCGACGGCGCCGACAACAGCGAGCATGTATGCGGAAAGCGAGTCGGCGCGCAGAACGCCGCCGAACGCGGTGGGTACCTGGTCGTGCTCGGTAGCGATGATGAGGAGAACACCGGAGGTCAGCACGATGATGCTGGCGGCGATCGGCGCGAATCGGGTCACACTGGCTAGGCGGTGCGGCACGCTGAGGCCCGCCAGCAGAAGCGGCAGAGCCAACGGGGCGAGGAGAGTGAAATCCATCAGTCGTGCAACTCCCTGAGGGTGTCAACGTCAGTGCCGCCGAATTTGGTGCGCATCCGCCCGGCAAACACATACAAGATGACCACGACCAAAAAAACGTCCAAGGAGATCGCCAACTCCAGGAAGAGCGGGACGCCGCCGGAGGTAAGGAAAGTTACGGTGGCAATGCCATTGTCCAGCAGCAGGAATCCGATCAGTTGGGAGCCAGCGCGTCGCCGGGTAACCAGCAGCAGGAATCCGATCAGCACCATGGCTAAGCCGATCGGTGCGGCGTCTGCGGTGACCGTATCGAGGTCGACGAGGATGCGACCCAGGATGGCGTAGCTGAGAATCGTCAAACCGGCGACCAGAAGCAGCGAGGCGGTCGGGTTCAGGTGCGGCGACTCATTGATCGTCCGAGTGGTCGCCTCTGTCTGACGGGCAAGAATCCACGGAAGGGCCACACCCTTGATCGCGAAAACCAGGGCGGCGGCGAGAAGAAGTTCGGCGTCGTCGGTCTGGGCACCGATCACGGCGACAAGGGCGGCCAAGCCGGCCCCCTGAATCGCGAGGAGACCAATGGATGCCAGCAGTGAGTGGCGCCAAACCATGAGCAGGGAGGTCAACAGGAGGATCCCAGCGCAGAGGCCGATGATTTGTGGGTAGTTGTTGGTAGTCATGTGACTCCTAGGCGACCAGGTACGAGGCGGTGACGGCCAGAAAGGCGAGGACGAAAGATCCGGCGAGTAGCTCCGGTACCCGGAACAAGCGCACCTTGGCCATGAATACCTCACCCACGCTCAGCAGGGTTCCCAGCAGCAGAATCTTCACCGTCACCGCGACGATCCCGATCAGGACAGACCAGATAGTGAGATCAGTGAGAACCCCCCACGGCGCAGCGAGGTTACTCAGCAGGCCGAGGAGAACCGTCAATTTCAGCCACGAACCCACCTCCAGCCACGCCAGGTCTCGCCCAGATGCCTCCAGGGCCATCGCTTCGTGCAGCATCGTCAGCTCAAGGTGAGTGGAGGGGTTGTCGACCGGAAGGCGCCCCGTTTCGGCCATAATCGCGATGGCCAAAGCAACCATCGCGAGCACGCTCACGGGGGAGATAATCACGGCCGGGGTGTGCAGTCGGGCCTCAACGATCTTTGACAGGGTGCTGGTGCCGACGGGAATAGACAGTGCATATATCGCCAGTAGCACTGTGGGCTCGACCAGGGCGGCCACGGTCATGTGTCGGCTGGAGCCCATCCCACCGAATGCGGTGCCGGAATCCAGTCCAACGAGGGCAAGGGCCACCACCCCCACGAGCATGACCGAAACGATGACAAACAGATCGCTGGGGAGAAATGGCAGGCTCAGTGTCCCGACCAACGGCAGTATTACGCACAGCAGCAGGCTCGACAGCAGCAGCGCGATCGGGCCGATCGTCAGCACCCAACTGCTGCCCTCAGCGTGCACGGGATTTTTGGTGAGTAGTTTGCGCACTTCCCGCCACGGTTGCCAGATACCGGCGCCAACGCGCCCTTCCATCCTGGCACGAACTTGGTGGATCACCCCGACCAGTACTGGTGCGAGGAAGAGGAACAGCGCCAACTGGATCAGCGCGACGACGACAGCCGCTGCAGTCATAGGGCCACCACCACCAACACAATCAGTAGCGTGACGAACGAGTAGGTGAGGTACCGGTGGATGCTGCCGTTCTGTGCGTGGCGGGCGAACTTCCCGAAACGTTGCGCGCCATTGAGCACAGGGCGATACAAGCGTGTCTCGATGACGTCGGTGACGCGCTGGTTCACCTGGAGCCGCTCGATCAGGTACCGGGATTCACCGAGATGGGTCACCTGCACATCCCGGGTGGGTTTCAGCACATCGTCGAACACGCGCACGAGCGGCTCAGCATAGGAGGTGGCGGTGTATTGCATCCGAGGCCTGGCACGAGATCCGCCACCGCCCCACGGTAGCGCGCTGACGCGGATGGGATGGCGGCGGGAATTGAGCCGGACAATGATCAACGTCGGCACCAGAAGCAGCGCCGCAAGCACAACGAGGGTTGCCGGATCCAGCAGGACACCGATCCCGGGAATGCTAATCCCCCCGGCCCCCACCGTCCGTACTGTTGGGGATCGGTTTGCGGGGACGGTTGAGGCGAGCGCCTCGGCGATCGGCCCCGGCAGTATCCCGACCGTGAGAATCCCCAACGCCCCAACGACAAGGGCTATCCGCATGCTGGCCGGAACTTCCGCGGCGGCGGCGGCCTCAGCGGAACGCGGGCGGGCGAGGAACGCGATTCCGAATGCTTTCACGAACGTCAGTAACGCCATCCCGGCCGTCAACGCCACCACCGCGACCCCGAGAGGCATCGCCACAACGAGCGCTAAGGCTACTGGCGTTCCTTTGATGCCGGAACCGTGGATCAAGGATTGTAGGAGGGTCCACTCCGCGACGAACCCGGACGTGACCGGCAGTGCTGCAGCGGCCAGCGCGGCCACTCCGAAGCTGGCAGCGGTCCACGGCATGCGTTTGAGGAGCCCGCCAAGCCGATCCAGGTTGGTTTCTCCGGTGGCGTGCTGGATCGCTCCCGCACCAAGGAACAGGGTGGTCTTGAACAAGGCGTGGGAGAGTGTCAACAATAGTGCCGCGAGAAGAGTGGCGTCGGCGGTTGTATCGGCGTGGTAGGCGCGCAATAGCATGGAGGCGCCGATGGCGAGGAACACCAGTCCCATGTTCTCTGTCGTGGAATGGGCAAGGAGCACTTTCAGGCGGCTGTTCACCGACGCCTGCACTATGCCGTACACGGCAGAGACGCCGCCGAGCACCATGATCAACGCTCCCCACCAGGGCGGCCCAGATGGCAACAACTGAACGCACACCAGTAGCACCCCGTACACACCCATGCTGACCATTGCGGCGCTCATCGCTGCGGAGATGTGGCTCGGTGCTTGAGGGTGAGCCCGCGGCAGCCAGACATTCAGCGGCACGAGCCCGGCCTTGCTGCCGAATCCGAGGACCAGGAGAACGACCGCGATGCTGGCTGCCCACGAGTCTGATTCCAGTATCCGCATCTCGGCAAAACTTGTGCTGCCCGCACTGGTCGCGAGTACCGCGAAGCCCGCGAGGATCAGCAAGAAACTCACTTGCGACATGGCTGAATACCACACGACCGCGGAGTTCACTTCGTGACGTCGAACATGCTCCGTCAGCAGCAGGACCGTCGAGCCCAATGCCATCACTTCCCACATGAGCAGAAACGACACTGCGTCCGCGGCAGCTGGCACCAACTGCATGCCCACCAGGAACACGGCGAGGGCGGCCCACGACATGGGCGACGCCGTGGCACCGTGTGCGTAACCGATTCCGTAGATCGACACGAGGATGCCGACGATGGAGGCCATCAGCATGAACAGTCCGCCGAGCTGCGTAGGGGCGAGCTCCACCGGATCCGCTGACAGGGCAAACGGGATACTCAGGCTCCCGTGCCAGCCGGCGAGGGCGAGAGCGCCGGTAAGCGCGCCAGCCGTGGAAGTCAGCGCACAGGATATGCCGCTGGCGAGGGAACGCGCCCGAGCGGGAACGCTGAAGGCAACAATTATCGTGGCGAGTGTCAGCCCGAGCTGCGCCATCAGCCCCAAACCGAGAGCCGTCATCGTCCGGTCATCCGCCGCAACGCCTCAACGATCTGCTCCGGTTTCGGCGGCGCGCCTGGCACGGTCAGATCGACGTCCACTACTGATGACACGGGCCCGACCACGCCGTATCCGTCCCTCGTGACGCCACCGTCGATCGCGCAGTCACCGACCGCGATGATGAATCGGGGTTCTGGGGTTGCCTCGATTGTTCGACGCAACGGTTCCAATAGGTTGTGGGTCACCGCTCCGGTGATCAGAAGCACGTCCGCGTGCCGGGGGGACGCCACCAGCCGGATGCCATAGCGTTCCACGTCGTAGACGGGCCCGAGCGCGCTTGCCACTTCCAACGCGCAATCGCTGCATCCACCCGCACTGATGTACCGGACGTTGACACTTCCGTGGAATCGTTCTGCCCCAGCGGCACGGGTAGGAGCAGGCGGTGCAGTTTCGGCGATGCGGCCCGTGCGGACAATCAGACGGGTCAAACTCTTCGCGCTCATCAAAACTCTCTCTGGTGGTCTCGAATGGCAACGGCCCTCGGCGAGATGAACGGCAAGGTGACACGCATACGTGGTTTCCCAACTGAGTGATGGTCATTCGTGAACGTTTATGGAGAGTCTTAGGTGCGTACCCCGACATTCGACGCGGATGGCGATCGCATGCCGGGCTATTACGGTGAGACGGACGGTGTCGTCACCGTCTCACCAGGATCTGCATGAAGCTGCGGAACTGTGACGTTCGGCAGGTTAACGGTCGACACCAACTGTTGCTGTGTGGTTTCGAGAATTTCGATCATCAGCGACCGTGCCGCGGTCAACAGGTCCGCCACCCGCGGGTGCGCGAGCCGGTAAAACACCTGACTGCCCCGACGCTCGGCCATCACCAAGTTGTGCCGACGCAGCACTGACAAATGCTGCGAAAGGTGCGACGCCTCGAGGCCCGTATCGGCCAACAAATCTGTGACGGAAACCTCCGCGGTTGCAGCGAGTACTTCCAGCACCCTCACCCTTACGGGGTGGGCGAGCCCTTTGAATAAATTGGCCTTAACCTCGTACAAGGGCCGACGCGTATCCCAGAAATCTTCCATGTCCACACTTCCCTGACCTGACCATTTCATCAACTCGTATCGGAATGTCACTGCGCGCGGCGCCCGATCTCACGCGGCATCCCACCAATCACGAAACCATGAATTAATAATTCCATCATCTCATATAATCGAGATCTGTGCCAATGGTGCGCTCTGGTGTACGCGGTCGTCATCCCGATGTGGCTGGCAGTCACCCTGACCAACATGGCGGCCGGCCGTGCCGGGGCGCTCCTCGGCTGGGTCCCGTTTTGAGCCCGGTCGGCTAGATCGGCATCGCCGCCGCGGCTCAGTTGCAGCTCAGCCTCTTCACCAGCCGCCTACACTGAACCCGACACAACTTTCAGGCAAACCCTGCTGGATGACCCCTGCCCTGACCTGGGCATTTGAGGGTGCGACACGCCGTGTCGGGGTGGTGGCACAGGCGCGGCCCTTGCCCGGGTGCCCGATCCGCGCGACCGGCGTGGGGTGAGGTACCCGATCGTCGCGATGCTGATGGTCGTGGTCTGCGCGATGGCCGCCGGAGCGCGTTCCTATGCGGCGATCGGCGAGTGGTGTGCGGACCTGGACGCCGCCAGGCGTGCGGGGCTCGGGGAGGGTGTCAGATTGTTTGTGTAAGGGGTGGCGGGTCAGTCCCCAGACCGGCTTCGACCAGCCGCTGCTGTCGGCGATGTACGTCAACAAGCGTCTGTCCGGCGTCATGGCCGTCCAGACCCTGTCACGTCTGAACCGTATGTACCGTACACCTGCCGGGGAGAACAAGGAGAAGACGTTTGTGCTGGACTTCGTGAACGACCCCGAGGAGATCCGTGAGGCGTTCGAGCCGTACCACCTCGACGCGCATCTGGAAACCGAAACCGATCCGATGATCGTGTTGAAGTTGGCGAAGAAGTTGGAGCAAGCAGGCGTCTACAACGAGTCGGATGTCGATGCCGCCGCCGAGACCAACGCCGTCGCCCACGCATAGGCACTCGCTGCGTGTGCCGCTGAGATGGCGTACCGGGCTGAGCACGCGTTGGGCAAGGCGGTGCGGGCCGCGTTGGTGGCCGGGTGGTCGTGCGAGATCGGAAGACCAGTCAACTCTTCGGTCCCTGCCAGGAGCGGTCACGTCTGTTGACGAGGAACGACATATCGATTGCGTGGCCAGTTGTGTGCCCGAGTTCTCCCCGGCGACTCATCCGAGCACTGGCTGGGTGCGTGTGAGCGTGTGAGCGTGTGTCGGTCCGGGCGCGGACGTCGGCGGCGGTAACTCGGCCGGAGTTTCCCCCCAGGGCCTGACAACTACCCAAAGCCGCACTGGTCGAGCGACACGCAATGCCTACGCGTCGTCGTCTTCACACGGAAGATCGGCCTGTTTCTGGGCGCGTCCGCTTGCCTCGCTTGTGCGCCTAGCGGACGCATCGTCGCGGTTTTTGCCGGCCCGTGCTCGATTCCTCGCCTGGACTTTTCGCTCAGCGGTCGCGCGGCTCCGGTCGCTCTTTGCGGTGCGTCGAGTGGAATTTGAGTCGCTCCCGCTGAGGGGCCTGCCGGAACTTCCGCTTGCACGCTCTGGGTCGTCTGCGGCATGCTCCCGCTCTGCTGCGACCGCGTCCCGCACGTCGGCGACTTTTTCGCGTTCATCGGCAGTTGTTTCGCGGCTGTCGGCGGTGGCGTCCCGGGCGCTGGCCTTCGTGTCCCGGGTCGTGGCTTTCGTATCACGGCGGTCGGCGGTCGTATCGCGGCTATCCGCAGTCACGTCTCGATCGTCAGCAGCGTCGCCGCGCTTCCGTGAGAGCGCGGTCGCGGCCTCGCCTGCGGTGGGAAGGATCTCGGCGGGAACGTAGGCGTCGAGCCACGCGGTGAGCGCCTCCATGTCGGCGGGCCTGCTTAGCAGGTATCCTTGTGCGTAGTCGCATCCCATTTCTCGTAGCAGGGCGAGTTGTTCGTTGGTCTCTACCCCCTCGGCGACTGACTGGAGGCCGAGGGAGTGTGCCAGGGCGATGGTCGAGGCCACGATCGCTGTGTCGGCGGCGTTGACTCCTAGGCCCGCCACGAAGCCGCGGTCCACCTTGAGGCGATCGATGGGGAGGTTCCTGAGGTACTGCAGTGACGAGTAGCCGGTGCCGAAGTCATCGAGGTCGAGGCCGACGTCTAGCGCCTTGATCGCCGCCAACGATGCGGCCACCGTGGTGAGATCGTTGAGAAGGACGGATTCCGTCACCTCGATGACGATCGTTGACGGTGCACATTTGCCCTCCAACATTGCCTCACGCAGTGTGGCGACCAGGCTCGGATCGAGCAGTTGGCGGGCTGAGATGTTGATGCTCATCGTCCGCGGCCCGCCCGAATGGTTGCCGAGTCGCAGGGCGTTTTTGCATGCGGTGCGCACCACCCAGTTGCCCAAAGGGATAATCTGCCCGGTGCGCTCGGCGGCATCGATGAAGGAATCCGGGGCGAGTAGACCAACTCCGGGACGTTGCCACCTCACCAGTGCCTCGACGCCCGCTATCTCGTTGGTGGCAAAGTCCATGATGGGCTGGTAGTGCAGGCGCAGTTCGCCATCCTCGATCGCGCGGCGCAGGTCGTTCGCTAGCCTGAAGGCCGATACCGCACGGGCCTCCATCGATTCTTCATAGTAGACAGCGCTTGAGCCCTCGGTTTGCCTCGCGACTTGCAGCGCATCACTTGCGGCCGCCAAGAGGTCGCCGCGCTCGACGAGAGTGGTGGTGGCGAGGCCAATGTTGAGGGTGAGCCACACCTCGTCGTCTGCGGCCGCAAGCGGCTCTTCGAGCGCGCCCGTCAAGGCGGTGACGCACTCATTCAGAGCATCCACAGGGTCTATCGAATCCACCATCCAGACGAAGACGTCTGCGCGCAAGTGCGCGAAGGTGCCAGGGGTGTCGAGCGATCTCAACAGCGCAGCGAAGTCATTCAGGACGTCATCGGCCTCATCCGGCCCGTGGGTGGCATGGATCATGGTGGACACGTCGATGTCAAACACGGCGACGCCGCGCTCGAGTCCCGTG
>Ga0209414_1001150_pt1 | contig 12707 bp, 17 predicted proteins | sample LakVidmifraction_4_FD_181154 | JGI IMG/M metagenome (GOLD analysis project Ga0209414, IMG submission 181154) | Hypersaline microbial communities from Lake Vida, Antarctica - Brine Hole Two &gt;0.2 micron (SPAdes) (version 2) | ecosystem: Environmental > Aquatic > Non-marine Saline and Alkaline >... | reverse complement strand
CGTCCCCTGAATCTGTGATGCCATCCCGCCAAGCAGCTTCTCGTTATCCGCCCAGCCGGACGCAAGGCCCTTACCGAGCCCGCCCATGATCGCGCCGCCCTCGTCGACCAGAAGCTTCCGGTCGACCTGTATCGGTCCTTTCAAGTCCTTGATCTTGCCGCCGAGCCCACCGACCCAGTCGGTCACGTCCGACCACTTGTCCTTGAGCCCGGTCCACAGCCCGCCGAGGATGGCCTTACCGGCCCCGAGCAGCATGGTGCCGAGATCGCCGAGGCCACGCAGGATCTTGCCCGGTAGCTCCTTGACCCAGCCCACCAGCTCTTCGAACTTTTCGACCGCACCGTCCTTCAGGTCGCCGACGAACCCGACGGCCTTGTCCTTCATGTCCCGAAACGCCTGCGCGACCGCCGCCTCGATCTCGTCCGACTTGGCCACCGCCCGATTCCACAGGTCGACGAAGAACCCGATGACGGAGGTGACCCAGCCGGACACGGTCGTCTTGACCCTGTCGACCATGCTGGTGAAGAACCCGGTGACCTTGTCCCGCAGCCGTCCGACCAGATCGACCGCCTTGTCCCGCAGGTCGGTGAAGAACCCGACCACCGCAGCGACCGCCTTCGACGTCGTGTCCTTGATCCACGTCCAGGCGTCGCCGATCTTGTCCATCACCCAGTCGAACGCCTTCTTCGTGAACGCGACAACCTCGTCCCAGTTGGCGATGATCAGCGCGACCAGTGCGACCACGGCGACGATGATCCAGCCGATCGGGCCCATCGCGATCACCCACGCAGCAGCCATCCGGGCTGCCTGCGCGAGCGACTGGGCTGCCATCGTCACCCATCCGGCGACCGTCGCTACGACCGCTGTAGCGAGCGAAGCCAACGCCGTAGCGGCGCCAGTGACGTGCGACACGACCCACGACGCCGCCATCTTCGCAGCGTTGACTGTCGACGTGGCCGCCATCGCCACCCAATGGGCAACCGTAGAAGCAGCCGTCACCGCCATCGAAGCAGCCCACGACACGGCCGACGCCACACCGGACGCCATCGACGACGCCATCTTCACGAGCTGATCCTTAAAGATGAACCCGACACCGGCGATCGCCGGACCCACCGGCTCCAGCACCGATCCCATACCTGCCGCTGCCGTCGCGACGTTACCGAGCGCACCTGGCGCCTCAACAACTTTCGCAAGGAACCCTTCGACGCCACGCGTGAACCCCGCAATCTTGGTGGACGCATTGTCATTGAGAGTGTCACCCATCCTGTCGGTCGCACCCTCAACATCACCGAGGCCGCCCTCCATCCCGCCGAGAGACTCAAGGAACGCCGGGATCTCCGACGTCCCGAGGTCCTCGAGCGGAGTACCGAACAGCCCGATGGCCGCGTTCGCCTGTTCGGTCGGGTCCTCGATCGACAACAGCCCGTCGATGATCTGACCGAACGCGTCGTTGGCGCTGTCGCCGCCTTCCAAAAGCTTGCTCGCCATCTCCTCCGCAGACAGGCCCGCAGCGCCATACGCATCGACGGACGCGGTCGACATGTCGGTGCCACGAATCGTAAGTTCTTTGAGGGCGTCACCGACCTTGTCCATCGCTATCACGCCACCGTCAGAAGCCGCGACGATGATCTCCATCGCTCCCTGCCCGTCGATCCCGAGCGACGCGAAGTTGCCGCCGTACTCCTCCATAACCGGAAAAATTTCGTCACGCATCGCGGCCGGAACGGACTGGAGGCCAGTCGTGATCAGGTCGAACGCCTCATCGGCATCGCCGACGAGGTCGTTGCGGAGCATCACCCCGGCCGTAGTCACAGCCTGCCCCACATCCAGATCGAACGCGGACGCAAGGTCGAGTGCTTTGGCTGAGAGTCCCTCTACGTCTGCTTCGCCGAGGCCCCCGAGCGTGGAAACCACCGACCCGACCGCATCGTTGACCGCTCCGAACGAGTCGCCGTACGCGCCTGCGTACAACGAACCGGCGATCTGGCCTGCCTGTGCCGACTCCTCCGCTGAGAGGTCGAGCTGCGCTGCGAGCTTGTCGCCCAGCGCCTCACGCTCTATGCCTTCCAGCGCACCGACGACCAGCGCAGCGGCGGCCGCCACACCGGCTGCCTTCGCTACCGGCGCAAGCTTCGAGCCGAGATCCTTGAACTTGTCGACGATCCCGCCCGTGGCATCTTCGGCCATACCAGGGACCTTGTCGAAGTCTCCGGATAGCTGGGATGTGTCAGCGCCAATACTAACGCTGAGGTCCGCTAGGTTCGCCACAGCTAGCCTCCTACGACCGATGGGATAGGGATGCGACGTGCAATAGCGGCACTGGCCGCGACGGTGCTGCTAGCGGGGTGCAGCGGTGACAAGCCAGCCGCGGTAGCGGAGATGCAGTCCTCCGCGACTCGCATGGACACGGCCGACGAGACCGCCTACCTCGACGGGTTACGCGCAAGAGAGCCCGAACGGATGGCCGAGTACGACGAGGCCGAGATGGTCGACCTCGGACTCGTCGCGTGCGACCTCACCGACGGGTACGTGAGCGGCGACGAACCCAACCCAGGCGACGAGCTCCTCGCAGAGATGGTCGAACGCGGGCACGACGAGGACGTCGCCGAGTCGATGACATCCGACATCCGCAACGCCATGGAAGGCACTTTGTGCTATGTGGACCGGTCGCCTACCGGTTGACGTCGCCGCCATGCTGCCGGGTGATCGCCTCCGCCAGCATCAGCATCTGACGCCACGGCTGCACCGGCCGCCGGTCCCACTTCGGCAACAACTTGTCGAGCTTCAACTTCTTCGCCCCCAACGCCGAACAGATGTAGTAGGCCGTCATCGCAGCCTGCACGTCCGCACGTTCGCCACCCAACGGGCCAGCCACCTGCTCGTAAGCTGCCCACTCAGTCAACTCGCGGGCCGACATCCGCGACAGCATCTCGCCGTGCGGCAACCCTAGATGGGCAGCTAGCCGGAAGGTGAATCGTCGTCCGGGGCGGTCCCGAAATCCTGGGCGGCTTTCTCCTTCGCCTTGTCTCCCATCCCGGACAGTCGCCGGACCACATCGAACACCAGGTCAATCGCCTCCCCGGACTTGGCGCCGAGCTTGCCGACCTCCTTGTCGGTAAACAGGCGCTTCCCGTCGGCGTCCACCAGGCACCACCCCACAATCTTGGCGCGGACCTCGACCTTGTCCGGCGAGTCCTTCACCGCCGCGAGGTAGAACTCGAAACGGTCTCTCTCGGTACCGGTGAGACCGCGGACCCGGACGGTCCCACCCCACGACTCGACCTCCACATCCTCGAACGGCAGGTCGTCCGCACCGAGGATCGCATCCTTACTGAGATAGTCGGTCATCAGGCGGCCGCCGTGATGACGGGCTTGCCGCTGACCTTCATGGTGATCGATGCGGTGAGATTGCCGTCGTACGGGGCGTCGGGTTCGAACCCGGTCAGGATCGCGCCGAACGCCCACACGGTCCCGTCGGGAAACGCAACCTCGTAGTCGATCGGGGTGGCCACCTCGAAATCGGCGACCAACACGTCATGGACAGACGGCTCATAGTTGACGTCGAAACTGACCTCGCCGGCGTCCTTCAATCCGCCGATGAACTCCATGTACCCGTCCGGGGAGTCGTGCGCGGTGACGTCAAGCGTCTCCCGCGAGATGCCGGGAGGGGTCAACGCCGTGATGTTCGCAATCGCGGTGAACACCTCGGGTTCCGCGCCATCTCCACGCGACAGGGACGTCCCAAACGCATCGGTGCCGGCCATTTTGGTGCCTTTCTGCCGCTCAGCGGCACAGAAACGTCCGCACCGGACGGCACGGACGAGAGGTAGTACAGGCCGTCAGGCGGCCTGATATTCGGTCTCCAACGCGAACCTGGCGATCCCGTGACGAAGATCCGCATCACCGGGGTCCCGCATCGTCACAACCTGCTCGAGCCGGACCGCAACCGTGGCATGACCGTCCACCACCACCGTCTGGTGGTCGATGATGCGGACCAGATCGTCGAGCAGCCCAGCGACCTCCTTCATGCCGTGATACGTGCCCCAGGCGTGAAGGGTGATCGTGGTGCGTGCCCCGAACCGGTCGTGGGCACCCTGCGGGGTCAGGGTGTGCTCCCCGATCACCACATAGGGGAACGCTGCACCTTCGGGGACCTCGTCGTACACGCCCGTGATTTTGCCCGACAGGGCGGCGTCGCCGGTGAGCAGCGCATAGATGGCGGTCTGGATCGGCCACAACGGTGACGCGTTCGGGCTAGCCATCGACGGCACCCTTCACTGCCTGCGCGACACGGCCCGGCCAGCGTGCCCGCGACAGCTCGGCCGCCGGGACCATGTACGGCTGCCCCGGCCTACCCTGCCTGCTGAACTCGTTCGTGTTCGCCTTGATCGATAAGTTCACAGGATCGAGTTCCGACGCGGAACTGCGCGGACGGACCTCAACCGTCATCCCGCTCGCGAAGACGAACGGTGTTATCGACTGTTGCAGGTCGCCCGAGTCGACCCTGACAAACGAGCGTGCGTCGGCCTGGACCTGGTCGCCCTCGTCAGCCACAGCCTGCACAACCCGTTCGGCGACCTGGCTGCCGACACGTTCCAACGCCGCCTTCAGATCGCTGACACCGGAGACGATAACCGACGGCACAGTCAGCCCTCAGACTTGGGCTTGGCGTCGGCCGGCTTCTTCGGCGGCTGCCCGACACGCTCCCAACCCTCCGAACGCTCAAGCCGCGGATTCGGCTGCGAATAGGTCGCCGTCTTCTTCGAAGTCTTATTCCGATACGTGACGCTGGCCATGATGGCTCCTTAGCTCAGAGAGGTTCGTCCCACGGTTCTTGCTTCACGGTCGCGCGTGCGACCGACGAATGGGTTGCGGTCAGCGGGTCCGAAACCAGCTCCACCGTGACGTCGCCGATGACCAGCCGATCGCCACGACGGACCGTGGTTCCCACCGGCAGGACAGCCGTATGGGTCACCTCAACGCCCTGCTGTGCGGCCGTCTCACGTTCGGTGTCCGACGGCGAGACAAGCTGTACATCGACGGTCACGGCCTGCTCGACCCAGGTGACCGTCTGGCCACCGCCACCATCAGCCACAGTCTGCTTGCGCCACACCGCACCAGACACCATCAGCCGGCCGACATAAGTACCGAGCGTTTGGAGCGGCCCGGAAAGTTTCATGCAACCCGCCTACGTGACGTGAACCGGCGGATGTCGGCCTTCTGGGCGTCGTCAAGTCCGAGCCCCAGACCGAACGTCGCCGACACACCGTCGGCAGTCAACGACTCAAGAGCCTGCGGATTCGCGGCCACCCGCGCCGCAATCTCTAGGCTGACACGGCGGGCAACACCAAGCTCGGGAGCACCGGCCGGGAACCCGGACGTGTAGGCCACCTCGATCACGCTGCCCGCTGCCCAGACATCACCGATACGGGTCAGCCATCCCGACCGAGACCACGTGTAGCCCCCGTCGGCGGTCAAAGTGATGCCGTCCACCTTGACGGAGGTGACCTCCGACAACGGCCAGTCAAGCCACAGTGTGGAAGCCCCTGGGCCGTCGAACGTTTCGACACGTGCCGTCTCGGCCAACGGCCGTCCTGCCCCGAGGTCGATCTCGTCTGCGACCAAATCGAGGAGCAGGGCCGCAGTGGCGAAAGGGATCTCGCCCTGCACGAGCGCGTCGAGGTCGATGGTGTCGGCATAGGCCATCGTTAGGACACCGCGTCGATGATCTCGGCTTTGGTCAGGCCGTCCGTGTCAACGTCGAGAGTGTCGGCATAGGCGACCCAGTCACCCTTCGGGGCAGACCCGGATGGCGGACCGTCGTCGTCGGATGTGGCGTTGCCCTGACGGATCAACGACGCTGCCTCGTCGTCGGACACCTCGACCGTTTCTCCGGCCTTCGGCCACGGCTTGCCGTTGCGTGTTCCGGACACCTGCCGCTTCATTGTGACCTTCGGCATGTTCTCTCCTTCGCGAGTGAAGGCCGGGGCACCCGTCAAGGTGCCCCGGCTTTGGGATCAGGCCGCAGCCTGGGCGAGGTGCTTCACGGCACCGGTGGTATCCACGAGCTTGCCATCCGTTCTCATGATCGACCTAAAGGTCACGAGATCAGAGCTGAACGCGAAGTGGTCAGAACGTTCGAACCGCATCGAGCCGACGTCACGGATGTAGTAGCCGGAGAAGTCGCCGAACAGCACCGTCTTGGCGTTGACTGCCATGTCGGCCATGTTGTGGTCGGTGATCACCGGCCGACCCAAAATCCGGTCCGGAGAACCATTGCGCAAGCTCGACTCCCACAGGTAATCCCCGTTGGAGTTCTTGAGCTTGCGGACTGCCGCAGCAACCGAGTCGTTGAACAGCCAGAACGCATTACGCCGGTACGGCTCAATCACAGAGAAGTACAGGTCGATCAGCTCGTCGGTCGTGACCGCACCGGACGCAGCAGCCGTAACCCCGAGAGTGGAGTCACCCACAACACCGGACGGCTTCGAGCTGCCATCGCCAGTGACATAGTGGGTTCCGGTCGCTTCACCGAGCGCACGGCCCGCGTCGCGGGCGATGAAGTCGAGCAGGTTCACACCCGTGTCGGCGATCAGCTCGGACGAAAGCTGGATGAGCTGCCCATACTTGTAGGCGTCCAACTCGGCCTGGCCGAATGCCGCGTCGTCCTCGGCGATGGCAGCACCTTCGGCAACCAGTGCGGCACCGCCGTGGCTGGTTGCCTTGGGGATCAGCATCTTCTCACCGGACTGGGTGGTGAGCACCGTCGCGTTGGTCTGCCGGATCGCGGACCGTTCGGTGAGGAACTCGTAGAGCCGCCCGACGAACGTTTCGGGGACGGTGAACCCGCCTGCAGTGTCGGTCGCGACGGTGAGGTCACGGCGACGTACGTCGCCGGCGTTGTAGTTGACGGTGACGTTGCGGCGTTCGCCGCGAGCCAACGCACGAAACTCGTCTTCCAGAGTTTCGCCGTCGTCGTCCTCGACATTGGGAATAGGGTCGACTGCGGCGTCACGGTCACGCTGCTCGGCCTGCTCCTGCCGGACGATCCGGGCAGTGGAACTGGCGATTTCGCCGTCGATCCGGCTGTACGTCTCGGTCTCGGTCGCGTCGAGGTCACGGTTTGCGGCCTCGGCAGTGTCGATGAGTGTGCGGGCCTCGCCGATCAGACGGGCCCGTTCCTGCTTGAGATCTACGACGGACGGCATATGCGTCCTCCTTCGTGTTGTTCGGTTTCGGGCCACACCTGCCGGCTGCCGCAACAGACGGTCATCGCATGGGGTCCGGACATGACGACGGCACCTGCCACGACAGGTGCCGTTCGCCGTGCCCGTGAAGTTGTTAGGCGGCCTCGTGGAGTTTGAGTCGGAGCTTCGCGAGCGCCAGCCGGGAAGCCGCCGGGGGTTCCTCGTTGCCGACGGTCTCGGTGGCGCGCAGTCGGGCGACGGTGTCCTCCACGATCCGGGCGATCGCGTCATCGTCGGGCCGCCCGGTGCGGACCTCGGCGAGAACCTCGGCGAGCGCGCGGGCCTGCCGTCCGGACTCGACCAGCGCGTCACCATCCATCGGGATCGGCACCGCCGAGAACTCGAGCAGCTCCCACCGTGCCGGGACCCCGAAGTCGTCAACGTCGTACACGTCGAAGCCGACGGAGACCGCAGACATGTACCGCTGCCGGTACTTGCGGTCGATCTCGGCGCCGGCCGGATCGTCGAGGTCGAAGATCGCGTCGGCCATCAGCCGGCCGTCCTCCACCGTGACGTTCTCGGCCCGGCCGATCGGGAGACGTGCGTAATCGTGCATCGCCATCACCACCGGGTTGGCCTCGTAACGGGCCAGGTCTACGTTGCCCATCTTGAGGTCGATGCCGTCGCCCTTGCGGCCTTCGGTGGCGATCACGAAACGCAGCGGGCCGTCCGGATCATCCGTTTCGGCACGGTGGGCCATCCGGTACTGGATCATCGGTCATTCTCCGGTCGTCGTTTCATCCGGTCACGTGGCGGCCGAGCGATCTTCCGGTCACGTGGCGGCTTCGTTTCGTGTTCCTGCTCATCGGTCGGTTCCTGCTTCTCATCGTTCATGCGCTGACCTCTGTGTCGCTCACCCTGGCGTGATATCGCAATCGCAGCCGGGATGGAGCGGCGGAGTGAACCGGTTGCGTTTCGCCTCCAGATCGTTCTGCCCTTCACCGCCAGGCAGCTTGTCTCCGGCGGTGATGAACGGCTGCTCGATCCCGACGACCTTCCCGTCGAGGTCGTCGCAGATGTCGCAGTTGTCGCCCACCGTTGTCCAGACCAGTTCGCGTACACCTTGGGTACGCCACGTCTCACGGGCAGCGGAACGCGACATCTGTGTGGACTCCCACCGGGCCGTCACCGCAGGACGGTCAGCGACCCATCCTTCGAGCCGGGAACGGACCGCGCCGGCAGCGTCTTCGGCGGCCGTGTCGGTGCGGAGCTTCGAGATCGACCGGCCAACCTGGAATTCGGCGTGCGACGCGACGTAGGCGCGCACCCACCGTGCGAGGTCGGGCGGGTCGCCCCCGCCGACCTCATCGGCAGCTTCGACAGCGATGGCTGCAGCCAGTGCGGCGAGCGGCGGGGTCCACAGTTCGATGATGTTGTCGCGGACGCCGCCGTTGTAGAGCTGTTCGATCGCTTCCATGAACGTGCCGGGCGACCGGTTGCGGTCCACTAGGTGGGCTTGGACGAGACGGCCGACCTGTTCCTGTTCGTACTCGGCGACCTCCCGGTCAGCATCGGCGATCAGGCTGGCGTACCGCTCGGCAATCTTCCGCCGCGACGCGCCCGACCGGACCTTACGATGCGAACGGTCAGGGTCGTCCGGCGAAGCCTCAGCAATGTCGGCAGGAACCATGTTGAGCGGCTGCAAGTACACATCGCCGCCCTCGACCGGGTCCATGTCCTCCAACGTGCGAACGTCGTTGGTGGACAGCCAACCCCAGGTCCGCCCGATCGCATAACCCTCGTAACGGGACTTGGTGTCGCCACGCTGCAACCCGTCGACCCGGACCTTGTAGCGAAGCCGACGGTCAACCGACGCGAGCAGACCACGACGGGCAACCCATTCCAGGCGGGTAATCCACGGCGTCAACGTGTAAGTCACAAACCCGATGCCCTGCTCCGCGATCCCCGACCCCCAGCTGGTGGAACGTTCCACGTCGCCGATCATGTGCGGCGGAACACCGAACGCACGGGCGATCTCGACAGTCTCCCACTTCTGCGTTTCGATGAACGCGGCGTCGCCAGGGTTCAGCCCGACCGTCTGCCACGTTGCGCCGGCCTCAAGGATGGCCATCATGTGTGACCGCTGGACGCCCTGGTGCGACTCCTTCCACTGCTTGTTGAGCCGCTCGAACTGCTCATCGCTCAACTCGTCAGGAACCTTGATCACACCGCCGGGAGAGGCGTCCTGCCGGTAGAACCTGCCCATGTACTCCTGCGCCGCCAGACTGGTGGCGACCGCTTCGCGGACCTGACGGATCGGGGACAGCCCATACAGCCCGGTCCCAAACGCCTTGTAGTGCAACACCGACTCGGGACCGAGCCGTGCGACGTTGAAACCAAGATCCGGATCGTCGCCCGCGAGGCTCACGTTGTAGTACAGCCGCCGGGACGGAGTCCGCCCGACGGTCACACCAGTCGTCGGCAACGGCCACAACGCCGTCGGCATCCCGTTGCGGTCACGCTCCACGTACACGTAGGCGTCGCCCTCAATCAGCATCCAACCCATCACCGTGCGCCACAGGTCCGGGGCGTCCTGCTCCTCGTTCGGCTGCACGGTCAGCAGGTCGGACAGCGGCCCGTCCTGCGTGGTGCGCCTGTTCCCTTCACGCAGTATCAGTGAGGCAGGCAGCGACGACACCGACTCAGCCAGCAGACGCACGGCCGCGTACACGGTTGCGACCCGCAGCGAGTCGGACGGGGTGACACGCTTGCCGGTCGCCGTCACCGACGGCTCAAAGATCGTGTCCCACGGCGAGTCGGTCGCGTTGATCGACCGGCCCATCAGACTGCGTAGGAGCGGCATCAGCTACGGCCCACGTTGCCAGCCAGGACCAGAACCAGCCCGGCGGTGATGATCCCCGCAGGCAGATAGACCAGCGCGACACCGGCTGCGACCAGCACGAAACCGGCGAACTCTGCCGCAGACTGGCGGTGCTTCTGGAGCGCCGTGACGGCGCGGGACAGACGGTTCACGTCACGCTCCTAAGACTCGGATACGGGGCTCTGGTTTCTTGTCGCGCGACGAGAACGCCAACGTGATCGCCATCAGCGGGGTGACACACGCCGACGACGTCGACCTGGACCAGACAAACCGGTCACCGACCGGCCTCTTCACGACACCCGCGACCGCCTCGTCAAGCTCCTGAGACGACGGCCGGACCCGCACGACCCCGTCCGCGATCGCGTCAAACATCCGTCCGCAGTCATCCGCAACGTCGGCGCGCGACCGGCGGATAACCTTCACACGCATCGCCTCAAGCTCGTCCGCGATCGAGGAAGCCGGACCCGAATCGTCGATGACAACCGGACGGCGCTTCCGGCCGTCATTCGCAGAGAACCACTCCACCGGACGAAGCCCGCCATGATCGAGAACCTCGACAGACTCGCCGTCCGAAGCCGCGATCGCCCAAGTTCCGCGCTCACGATCCACGTCCAACGCGAACGTGGACTTCGCGCCCGGTTCGGCGGTGGGGTCCTGGACCTGGTCCCACAGCTCTGACGGGATCAGGCGCTCGCCCAACTTCGTTTTCTGGTTCCCGAACGCCCGACGAAACTCGCCGTCAGTCATGGTCTGGCGGGCGTGAGCCACAGCCGGCTCGGTGATCGTGTACCCGAGCGCGGGCATGTAATTCCACCAGACCTCCGGGTCGTCGAGGTCCTCGTCCTCGGGAATGGAGTACTCGATGTACGCCACCCCGGTTCCGACATCTTCGACCGCAGCGGTCCGGCCAGTCTCGACCTTCCGGTTGAGGTACGTCGACGCGTCGGTCCCCATCGTGGAGAACCCGAGCATCTGCGCCATCGGACGAGTCACCATCGCCGGAAGGATCGCTTGCTCACGCCGATCGTCCTCGTCCTTCCACGCCTCATCGATCACGCCAAGATCGAGGGTGCGACCGTGACCTGCAGACGGTGACGAGCCGAGCACGTCGATCGACCCGCCGGTCCCACCGAAGTTCGCGCCCCAATCGCCCTGCGCCCGACGGATACGGCCGCCGCCAGCCTTCGTAACCAGCTTCCCGAGCGGCGATGCCTGCAAAATCGGGACCTGGTCCTCAAGAAATTTCGTCTTCGCCTCCCAGCCGGTCTGTGCGGTGTAAACCACCCGTTGCGGCGACCCCCACACCGGGGCGATGCACCGGTGGACCTGCATCGGCAGCGCCAGCGTGGTCTTCCCGGACTGGCGCATCACCGAAAACCAGACCTCGCGGTAGGCGAGCAACCCAGTCTCGGGGACAACCTCCAGGGCGATGTCAGCCACCAACTGCTGCCACGGCATCAACGGGGTGCCGAGCAGCTTGGCTACCTCGCCGACCTGACCGCCGTAGGTGGGTCGTTCAAGACGTCTCCGGGTCGCCCACCGAGGTTGCGCCCGCGATCTGCGCGAGCGCGGCGGCGAGGCCGTCATCAGCATCGTCATCCGCCCTCGTCACCTCGTTCAGCGACTCACGAAGCTCGCGCCACATCTGGCTGTTGAAAGGGTTCTGATCCAGAGATTCGGCCATGGACATCAGCGCCTGGACCCGTGCAGCATCCACCGCCTCAAACCGGCCGAGACGCTCGAGCTCGACCAGCGTACGTCTCATCGCAGCCACCATCGGCGTACCGGCAGGGACAGAATCGACGGCACCGCCGGAGTGCTTGTTGCGACGATGCGAGCTGAGCCCTTGAGCCGAATTCGCCTCGAAGCTGCAATCACCACAGCTGTTCATCACCACTCCCGCGACGGGCCCACCGGACCGGACTGTGCGTGCTGGCGGTACCAGTCCTCAACGAGCGCGACCCACTTCGCCGGTCGGCCTGCGGCCCGACAACGGGCCAGCACCTCGTCCCGCCCCGGATCCACCAGCTCAACCTTGTGATGCGGGAAAATCGTCTCGGCCTTCGGATTAGCGGACACGATCCACGCGCTCGGGGCCTTCAGTTCACCTCGCTGGATCTTGCGAATCACCGCGTTCCGTGCAGCACCTGCAACCTCGCTGTCGTGATCGTGGGTGACCTTCGACCCCAGCGCCTGCGCGATCCTGTCGAAATCGACGACCACGTCCTTCGGTCCGGCACGCTCGGCAACCAGCGTCGACTTCCCGGCACCAGGTGGGCCGATAACCAACACAATCAGCGTCCCTGACCGGCGCCACCCTTCACGGTGCTTGGTCCGCGCCGCCCTGGATGAGTTGCATGGCTGGCATGACGCCCGCAGGTTGTCCATGTCGTAGATCGGGCCGCCGGCCTCGATCGGCACGATATGGTCTGCCGCGCCCGCAGTGACCTCACACTTCCTGCCCATGATGCGACAGCGGTAGCCGTCACGCTCAAGCACAGCCTTTCTGGTGCGCTTCCACTGCGCCGTGTTGTACCGGAAGCCTCCCATCAGGCCGGAACCGGCAACTGGGAGTGGGAGGTCATGTCGTCTCCCTGGTGGCCGCGAGACCGAAGTGTCTCTGGCGGGGGGATAACTGC
>Ga0209414_1001146_pt1 | contig 12715 bp, 11 predicted proteins | sample LakVidmifraction_4_FD_181154 | JGI IMG/M metagenome (GOLD analysis project Ga0209414, IMG submission 181154) | Hypersaline microbial communities from Lake Vida, Antarctica - Brine Hole Two &gt;0.2 micron (SPAdes) (version 2) | ecosystem: Environmental > Aquatic > Non-marine Saline and Alkaline >... | reverse complement strand
TCGAGACGAAGGCGTTCTTGAGCCACGCCTTGTCGAAGATTCCCGGCGTCACGAAGGAGGTGAAGTTCGATCCCATCCCGTTGAACCACGGGAAGAACGCCCGGTGCATATCCCGCGGGAGATAGACCGCATGGAGCCGCGCTTCGGGGTGCTCGTCGGCCACCAACGGCCACGCCGTCATCAGGTCATACGGCCACTTGATGTAATGCGGGTTCTCGGCGGTGAAGACTGACGGCTCGCCGGCGTACTTGCCTGCGGTGACGCCGCCCTGCCAGAAGCTCAGGTCCACGCCCATCGGCAGCACGTCCGTCTTTCGGGCGCCGGTGGTGAGCATCCGGTCGTAGATGTAGGCGTGGCGGTCCCAGAACGTCACCCGCGCGTCCGCCGTCTTGATCCAGTGCTGGGTCAACTGGATGGCATCGCCATGCCCGTACTGCCCCTTCTCCATCTCCTGCACGGCACTCTGGAATACGTGGTCCGGTGTGCCATGCCCCACCCACACGAGGCGGAGGGGCTTGGTCAACCGTTTCTTCATCGTACACGGGAAGTGGGTGTGGACGACATGGACATCGGCATCCACATACTGCTCCCACGTCTCCGGCAAGTTCGGGTCCGCCAAGACACTGTTGAGGCCGAGTTTGACTTCGGCTTCAGCCAGCGACTCCGCGACCCGGTGCATCCCGCTTCCGTTCGTAATCGTCCAGTGGCAGCACTTCACCTTAGAGTCCGTGGCGCGTGGCACGGCTCTCGGTCACACTGACCCGACGCCCCGCCGAGTCGGCCTTGCTGTTCGCGGTGCTGGACAAGAGGCCCACGCTCACGGCCTTCGAGTCTGCCGTGGAGGTCACGGCGAGGACACTGACGCCCTTGCTGTCGGCCGTGCTGGTATGCACCGCGAACGACTCGGCCTTGGAGGTCGCGGTCGAGATCGGTGCGGACGCGCTCACGGCCTTGGAATCGGCCACGGATCGAGACGTACCGGCAATCGCCGACGACGCGAGAGAGTGCTGCGCGGAGACGAGCGTCGACCCGCTCAGGGCCTTGCTGTCCCCCACCGACGCGGCGGTGCCAGATGACCCGCCCTTGGAATCGGCGGCGGAGGCGAGGAGACTGACGGACACGGCCTTGGAGTCCGCGATGCTGGCGTTCCCCGTGACGGCGGTGGCCTTCGAGTCCGCGGCGGACGCGGTATTCGTGACCGTATCGGCCTTCGATGTCGCCTTGGAGATATTGGTGGATCGGCGGAAGGTGCTCATCGGTTATGCCGACTGACTGGTCAAGCGCGACTCCAGCACCGAGGCCCGCGTGCCAGCCGAGACACCCTTGGAATCGGCGGTCGAGGTCAGCCCACTCACCGACACGGCCTTGGAGTCCGCGACGCTGGTGTTGGCTGACGTGGCGACGGCCTTGGAGTCGGCGGCCGAAGTCAGGACGCTCACCGACACGGCCTTGGAATCTGCCGTCGAAGCACCCACCGCAGACGATACCGCCTTGGAATCGGCGGTCGAGATGGCCGCAACACCAGAGGTCGTGACCGAGGTGGCCGAGGACGTGGGGCCGGACATACTGACCGCCTTCGAGTCCGCGACGGATGCGCGCGTGCCACCCGACACGCCCTTGCTGTCGGCGGTCGAGACGCCGATCGCGGCCGACACGGCCTTGGAATCGGCGGTGCTGGTGACGCCGGATGACGCGGTGCCGGCCGACACGGCCTTCGAGTCGGCGGTGGAGATGTTCGCGGAACTGGCCGAGCCTGCACTCGTGGCCTTCGAGTCCGCGGTGGACGTGTTCCTGCTCAGGATGGAACCCATTGTACGACCTCACTGGATGATACACAGAAACGCCTGTGTGGCGGAACGACTACACCGGACCCACGGGTACTACGGAGACAACAGCCCTGCGAGATTACGACCTGCACCTGCGGCACGGCGGGAGCCACCAGCGACCGTCGCGCTGTCAAGCACCCCGCCCACGCGCCCCCCCACGCCAGCGCCCCGCGTGCCCGCCTGGCGCATTGCGATGTCGCGGACCCCGCGATCACGCAGGAAGTTCACGAACTCCGGTTGAGACTGGCCGGGCATCTTGGCGATGAGTTCGTCCACCGCCGCCTGCGCGGCCTTCGCCTTCACGGACCCACTACTGGTCATGTCGCGGAAGGCGCGCACGAGCGTCCACGTCCATCCCGGCGCGGCGGCGGAGGCGATTTGCTCGGGCAAGGTGCCATCCTGCGGGGCGCGGCCGGCCAGCCCCGAGGGAAGCACGAGGTCTCGACGCTCCGCCACCTTCCCCCACGCCGTCTCGACCGCGGCCATCGTCTCTGCTGACAGGTCATCTTTCGCCGCGACGGAGAACTGCCTCGCGCGTTCGGGGATGCTCAGGTTCAGCCACTTCCCGGCGTCTAGGTCATCACGAAACGCCGCTGCCGCGCCTTCGCGGAGTGCGGTGCGGTCCCGGTCGGACATCCGGGAGGCTTCGCCCAAGAGGGAAGGCAGCGACCGCGTGGGGCTCCCCGGTGTCGGGGCGTTCGGGGTCTGCCGGATACCGAGCCCCTCGATGGCCCGGTCAATCCGGCTGGTGCGGGGGATCTCCCCTGGAGCCGGTGGCCTGATGAACGGAGCCACCGTGGGGCGAACAAACGGCGTGGCATCTGGCGTAGCGAGCCGACGGGCCAGCCGTGCCGGCGCATCGGCACCGAAGGCGAGTGCGACTTCACGGGAGAGGTCGCTTTCGGGGTGCGTCAGGAGTTGGGCGGCTCTAGCCGGAGACAGCCCCGCACGGAACCGCGCGGCGATCGCGAACTGCTTGCCCTCACGGAACCGTATCAGTTCCTCGGGCGACATACCACTTGCCTGAAGCTCCACCGCATTGAGTGAGGTCTTGAGTGACTGCTTCGGCGATGGGTTCCCTTTCGCGGTCGCCAAGCCGACCCGAGACGCATCGATTAATCGCGAGTCGGCGGCGTAGACCGCATCGGCCTGCCGCAAGATGGGGTCAAGGGTTCCCACCACCACGGAGAACTGCTCCTTCGCGGGCTGCGCGAGGGTGGCGGTGATGCCCTCTGGGGTGGCCGTGCCGGCGTCCATCTTTGCCGCGTCCCTCAGGTAAATCTTCATAAACTGCCACGCCTCGGCATCCGGCACCGGCCCCTCGGTGAAATCCCCAGCGGCGGTCCTAGCGAATCCGCTAGGAAGCGCGCGCGATGGATCGTAGCTCACCACGTCTGCACGGCTACGCTGCGCGGCTTTCCACGCGGCCGCGCCGGTCGGACTCTGGAGGAACGATTCGGCCTCTGGGGTTGACGCAACCGCCTTCCCCTTTGTGGCCTCAATGAAATCGCCATAGTTCGCCCTGGCGGTGGCGGTGCGCGTTCCGACATCTGACCGCAGGTTGTCAATCGCGTCCGGGATGCTGCCACGCTCGGCGCGCAAGGCGTCAATGGCATCGGCCATCGAGCGGGGTTCCGGTGCTCCGGGCTTCTGCACCGCCCGTGCCGCCGCCGCGGCCTCCGCGTGTTGGGTCTTGAGTGTGGCAATCTCAAGGTCGTACGCGGCTTTCTGCGCGACGTTCGCCCGCCCCCGAGCCGTTTCTGCCGCACCGATTTCGCGCGCGAGGTCGTCGGCCGATTGCCTTGTGGTTCCCGTCGCCTCGTCGAACGCCGACCGGAGCGCCGCAGGCATTTCCTTCTGGCGGGCGTTGAGCGATTGGCGCAAGATTTCCCGCCCCTCGGCCGATGCGGCCGCGCCCCGAACCTCACCCAGTTGGGCAGGGTTCATCAGGTCCATAGCAATCGGCTCGGGCATCCCCGTGACGGGATCGGCTGACCGTAGCGGCTCGGCGGGTAACCGCATATGGCTCGAAGCCCCACCCATACGCGCGCCCGCCGCGTCCGCCGCTTTCTCGGCCAATCGGCGTGCCTTGATGATTGGACCGCCCGTGTATCGGCGAAGAGGGTCGAGCGCGGCGGCGAACCCGACCTTCTCGATTCGTGCCGCCGCACCGCCCGCACTACCGCCCAAGCCGAAGCCGAAGGCCGACCCCATCGCGACCTTCAGTGGGTCCACTCCTGCGGTCGTCCCGATGTCCTCGCCAGCGGTTACTGCGCCACCGAGAAGTCCGCCTGTGATGGCGGCCTTGCCCGCGATACTAGCTGTCGTCGCGTTCTTGGCGGCGGGCAGCAGCCCGAATCCCGGGATTGCCGCGCTCGCGATGCCGCCCGCAAGACCCGCCACGAGGCGTTGGCCCGTGGAGATGCCTTCTCGGCGTTCCCTGCGGGCGTCACGGAAGTCGCGGAACGACCCCGGCAGGACGGCGGCAGACGCGGCATCTCCGGCGATACCCGACAGGCCGAGCGTGAAGTCGTCCAACGCGACCTCGTTCATCGCCAGCAAGTCGCGCAACGCACTACGCGGCTTGGCCGGAGGGGTATCAGGGGTCGGAGCGGTCTCAGGAGACGGAGCCGCCTCGCGCTCTCTGACCCGCGCTCTAGCACGGCGCGCGCGGGCAATCTCGATGTCGCTGTCTAGGTGCTGTGGCATCACCGGCTCCGTGGATTCTTAGCAATCCATGCCCGAATGTCCGCGTTACTCGCGTCCTCCCCGAGTGCGTCAAGGGCGCGGTCAATGTCCGACTTGGCGGACGGTGCCGCGGCGGGGGCGGACTCGCCCCTCCGCTGGAGGACATCGCTCAGTGTCGTGGTGAAGCTATCGAGCTTGGCTCCGATGACCGCGGGCTTATCGTTCATCGTCGGCAAGAACGCTTCAAGGCGCTCGAACTCTGACGGAGTGATGGCACCGCCGGAACGCATATTGCCCACCCGCGAAGTCAGGTCGCCAATCAGCAACGTCAAATCGCGGCCGGGCGCCCCACCCAACTCAAACTGCAATCGCGCCCAGTTCGGGATGGGAACGACGCCGAAGGCACGGCCGCTGACGCCCTGACCGCCCGCGGCGAGGGGAGCCTTGGCCCGCTCCATAATGGACATGATGTCCCCGATGGCATTGTTACGCTCGTTCCCGAGCGCCGAGCCCACCAGTGGCGGCTGCACCACCGCTTGTCCGGGTGCTTCGATCCGACGGGTAAAGATTGGTGTTCCGTCCGGCCCGACGGTGGCAACGACCCCGAACTGTGCGGCGGCGCGGGCGGCACCCGTGGACTTCGCGATTGCCGCGGAAATACCCGCAGGCGAGCTGGGGTCGATGTTGCGCTCCGCCAACGCCGAGGGGACGGGCGGTTCAAGCCGCTGGGCACCGAGCGACGCCTGTGCCCCCTGCGGCAATCCAAGTGCCTCCGCCCGACGCGCCACGTACTCCAGTGCCCCCTGCGGGTCGGCAATCTGTGCGGCTTCCGCCTGCACCTGCGCCCACTGTTCCTGCTGTGCGGTCGCCGTCTCCCGCCCCCTCTGCTTGTCCTGCAACCCGAGCAAGCGTGCGGAACGTTCGTCCATGAGGCTCTGCGGACCCTGGCCCTTGAGGATGGCCGCGCCGAGGGTCCCGAGGATACTGGGCTTGGCGCGTCGGGCCTGATCGCCCGTCAACAATGCCCGTGCCTCGGGACTCATCCGGTCGATGCCAAGCAGGTGCCTGACCCCGCCTCGAATCCCCCCCCCGTGTTCGTGGGCACTTGCCTCGTCCTCGAAGCTGAAGTTCGCGTTGGCGACGTTCGCGGGGTTGTTCAGTTCGGGCGTGTTCCGGTTGGGCGCGAAGCCCATGAGGCCCGGCTGTGTGTCCTGCGGCCCGAGCAAGCCTTGTGCGGCCGGCGCGGGCGCGGGGGCACCCACCTGTGGCGGTCGCGCCTGCACGCCGCCGAGAAGCCCTGATGGGGCTTGTGGCGTGATGTTCGCGAAGTGGGGGGGCGGTGGGGCGTTCGGGTTGAATGGCACGGGCGTGGGGAGCTGGTCGTCATCCTCCACGCCGAACTTGCCGAGCAGTCCGCGAATGAAACTCATTAGCCTGTCCGGCCGAAGTCGCGGCTGCTGCTCCGCTGGAGCGGGTTGAATCCGCGCTGCAACTGTTGCAAGCGCCAGAGTTCACGGTTCCCTGCCGTCATGCCGAGGTTGGCCCCCGCGCCTGCGGAGTCGAAGCCCATCCCCGCGACCTGACCTGCACGGTTCATCGAGTTGTCGAAGCCCTGATTCAAGAGCCCCGCAATCTGCATCCCTTGGTTGCGTGCGTTCTCTCCCAGCGCGACCCCAGTAGCCACCCCGTGCCGCGAGCCACCGAAGGCATTTGACTGGGTGGCGGCGTCGTTCACGCTGTTCTGGGTCATCTGGTTCTGGACCCCGAACTGGGTGTTCATCCGGTCGATGACCCCCGTCTGGAACGGGTTCATGAACTGCTGTTGGGCGGCGGCGTTCCCGGAGAGGGCGTCAATGCCCTGTTGCCCGGCGGCGGTGCCTGCGCCAAAGAAGCCCTGCGCTTGGCCGACGGCACCGGGAATCGGCGCGTTCGCGGCATCCCGTGCCGCCCGGGAGATTTCGATCTGCCCCCGCGTGGTGTTCCGGGTGGGGCCGCTACGGGAACTGTTCAGACTTATGCCCATTATATTGCCTTCTCCATGATGACGTGATCCAGCACCGTCCAACCCGTGCGTGGCAGAAAACTTTTGACCCATCCCTTCCGGCCCACCATCCGTGCGGTCCCGCATCCTTCCTCGCGCCCCCAGGCCATGATGCCGTGCATCATCGCCTCTAACTCGACCTGATGGCCTGACGCGATGAAGAACTGGAGAATCTTCCGGCGCGGCTGGTCGTCGATTTGCGTGACGATGCAGGAGTGGGGACCGGGCCAGAACTGCGCCTCGCCCTTCTCCACCGCGTCCACCACGTCGTCGTATGTATGGGTTCCGCCCGCGTAGACCAAGGCGGCCTCGATCAGCGTGCGGTACTCGGTCACGGGTTCACCCCGATGACGCTCCAGTTCGCGCCGTCAGATTGCACGGTGCGCGAGTGGTATTGCGTGCCCAGCACGACAGTCGCGGCCCCGTCGATTGTCTCCGCGCCATTGGGGGTAATCGTGACCGCGTTGCCAGAGGAATCCGTTTTCTTGATGGTGTAAACGCCGCCAGATTGTGTGGCGGCGGCGGGAAGGTTCACGATACACGCCCCCGCCGTGGCGTTCACCCGGCAGAGTCCGTTGGCAGTCACGAGCGTCACAGGGGAGTCCGCCGTAGCCACGTTCCGCACGGCCCGCAACGACCCGCGCTCCACCACACCGACCGACTCCACGCTACGATACGAGTAGTTCGGGGCGGTGGCGCCACCAACAATCTGTATCGTGCCCACGGCAGGCTTGGCGGCTTGCGTGCCAGACCATGCGCCAATCGCGAATGGTTGCGAGCCCGTGGTCACGAACTTGCACGCATCAATCCACCCATTCGCAGGCTTGGACGTGTCCGTCACGGCGTTCGGAGCGGGGGGGTTCACGATGATCCCCGTGCCATCGGCAGAGAACCCCGCGTTATCCTGAAACGTGCAGTTCAGAATCGAGAAGCGCCCTCCGGCCTGCACAAGCATTCCGTGCCCGGTTACGGTCTGGTTGATGTCCACTCCGTCCACCACCAATCCCAGCCCGTTGTTGCCCAGCGCGGCCTCGGTGTACCCCGTGCCGACCACGTGAATGCCGTACCCGGTCGCCAAGTAGCCCGACTCGTAAATCTTGCCGCCACGGATGGAGATGTTCTGGTTGTTCTTTGTCCATGAGGTTCCGTCCGCGTAAAACAGGCGAATCCCGTCCGCACTGGATTGAGCCAGCATCACGTCGCTGATCTGGATGTCTGCTGATTGCCGAATGTCAATCCCGCGGAAGCATCGCCGCGTCGTGACTTGGCTGATAGTGCATCGCGTGGTGTCGTTGATAATCTGCACGCCCATGTGGCACGACGAGGCTTGGAGCCCAATCACCTGTGCGTAGCTCGTCTCCTCCAGCCGGACACCCGCCCCGAGGGACGTGTTCGCGTTGTCCTTCGTGTTGAATCCGATGACCTGTGCGCCGCGCTGGTAGCGCACCTCGCATCCCGCCGTTGCGTATGAATTGCTTTGCCAACAGTTCTCCACGACGCACCCGATGCAGGTGTCTGCGTCGGACGTGCCCTTTGCCACCAACCCGAACCCAAGGTCATAGGTGTCATGGGCGTAGCTGTCTACCACGCGACTGTGACTCTGCCCGCTGTAGGTCGCCACCGCGTCATTGATGACGCCGCCGACGACATAGCCGAGGTGCGCGTGGTAGGTCTCGACATTCGACACCCGCGTATGCACCACGTCATTGCCCACGACCGCGATGTTGAAGTCATAGGTCTGCGTTGTGGGGTCGGCGGGATTCCAGATACCCGACGTGGACAGGTCGGAGAGCGCCGCGTAGTTGCCCGCGAGGCGGACACCGAACAGCCGGAGATTGTTCCCCTCCGGGCCGAGGGCCGTGCGCCGAAGAAGGGTCGCGCCCTGCCCCGCCCCACAGAGTTCCACCCTTGCAGCGACGGTCAGCCTCGTGTATGCGTAGGTGCCAACCGGCGCGTACACCTTGCCACCACCCGCCGCACTCGCCGCGTCCAGCGCCGCTTGAATCGCCGCCGTGTCGTCCGTCACGCCATCACCCACCGCGCCGTAGATCGGGTCCTTCACGTTGATCATCCCGTGCGCCCCGTACTCCACGTCGGTCAGCGTCCGATTCGTGATCATCGCCGCAATCTGTGCGCCCGCCGTCCACGTCCGCGCCGTGGTTGATTCCTCGGCACGGGTAATGGTGAAGGTGTCTGACACAACCGCCGTCACGCGCACAATCTCCGCGTTCGACGACAACGGCTGGACCCCAGCGGGCCAGATGGTCGCATTGAACGGGGCCGCAGGGAACAGCGCCCCCTGTCCCGCCGACACCGCCACGCTCGTTCCGCTCGTGCCGGTCGGCGGAGTGGTCACGGCCGAGTACGCAAAGTTCTTGTGTCTATCCATCCATGTCCTCTGTGTAGGAGACCCACGGCGGGCGCTTCATGCCGCTCGGCCGCTTGCTCGGGCGCATCGCGCCGGTGAATCGACTGCCGGGCATCGGCGTCACGGGGGCACCCCTCCACCCACCACCCGTGCCGACCCTCGGCACTTCGGGGACCATCGCGGGGGCCACTTGGCCGAAATACTGGGCGCCGAACATCAGACCGGCACCACGGAGCCGAACTCGAAATCGGTGATAAACACCGCACCGCTCGTGTACGCGGTGATCGTCACGTCGAGCGCGGCCCCCGTGCCGAGCGCCATCGCGAGCGTGTAGGGCGAGGCGGTGATCCCCGAGGCGGTCGCACTGGCGGCCGTCGTCGGCGCACCGGCGGTGGACACGGCGGTGATCGTGAACGTCGCGCCAACCGGCATATTCTCCCAGGCGAACACGATGTCGACCTCGCCGCCGCCGTCGCCAGGCGTAAACCCGTCCGCGAGATAGCCCGACGTGATCGCCGGCACCGCGGGCGGCGTGGCGAGCTGCGGATCGATGCGGACGGTGCCGCCAGCGGGTCCCCCGACATCGCCCACCGCCGTCCGAAAGGTGTGCGCCACCGACGCGCCACCCGCCGCCGGGCGCGTCACGATGATCGGCGACGCCGGCGGCGTGCTCCAACTGCCGCCGTTGATGCTGCGTTCGACGCTCGGCGCGCCGTCCCAATAGATCGTGACCGTCGTCTCGCCCACCACGTCGCGCAGATTGAGCCAGGCCGCGACCCCTGAGGCCACCCCATACCACGTGCCCGTGCCCGCATACGCCGCCCCAACCTTGGTCGCCACGAATCTCGCGAACGCGCCCGTAATCAACGCCGGATCGAGCGTGGCGGTGAAGCTGTAGGTTGCGCCCAGCGTCGCGTTGAACGAGGAGGGGGTCGCCACCGCTGCGGCCAAGGTGTTGTTGTACAGTCCGGTCAACCCGTTCCACGTCACACTCACGAGCGCATTGCCGGACAACACCGCCGAGGGATCTGTCACCACCAGGGTGAAGGTCGTCGTGACGCCCGACTGTGCCGTCTGCTCAATGGCGAGGGACAGCGTGGGCTGAATCACAGCCACCGCCGCCTGCGCGTCGTACTTCGCGCTCGCGGACCCCGCCCCGTCAATCGCCGTGAACCCCATCGCCGACAGGTAGAGCGTGTTCCCAAGGGCATAGGGTCCCGCAAACGACAGGTCCGCCCGCGTGGCGTTGGTTGCGGTCGCGGCGACCACCGTGGCCGTGGTCGGGAAGGCCGTCGTGCTGACGGCCGCCTTCAGGGACAACACGGCGTCGTTCCCGACCACGGACACCTTGAGCGACCCGTCATGCGCGAAACTCATCACGACCGACAACACCACGGCCCCCGCCGCCCCGCCCTGCTCGAGCTGGGTCAGCTTTTGGGCGAGGCGCTGCCGGAAGACGCGCTCGTCTTGCGCGTTGTACAGTTCGGGTGGACGGGACGAGATCAGTGTCATCGGCGGCCACTCGGCGACACGCTGAACCGGAGCACGCCCACCCGCCACGCGACCGCGACGGCCTCGGTCAGCTTCACGCGCACCTGTCGCGCCTTCACACGGAGACTCGTTTGGGCCGTCAAGGTGTAGGGACCATGCGTCGTTTCGGCGGTGTCAGGGTTGGGTGCGGTATACAACGTCAGGGACACATCCCCCACCGTCTTGTCGTCCGGGAACAAGCCCTGAATCGACATCAGTTGGTCCCCGTCGCCAATCTCCATCGGGCCGCTCTCCACGCTCGGCGTCCCCTCACTGTTCCGGGTGAAGCCCGTCTCGTGGTCGAAAATCTGCCGCGAGGCGTTCACCAGGACCGGCACCGCGTTCGGCGGGATGGACGTGACGCCACAGGTCCGCGTCAGGTCCCCGCGCACCCAGTGGTTCTCCATGTAGTTGTACGTCACATAGCGGTCGGGGACCGTGGACGACGCGGAGGGATACCACCACGTCACCTCTCCGAACGCGGGGTTGCTCAACGCCCATACCAGATGCGCGTAGTCGCGATTGAACGACCCGAACACGTAGTCGTGCAGGTCGCAGGGAATCGGCTTGGCGAACCCATCGAACATGAAGAACTGTTGCTGCCCCATCCAGAACACCGCCGTATCCGTCACCGTGGCCGCATGGGCGGAAATGATCCCGCAGTGCATCCCGACGCGATCGAAGCTGTAATAGAGCGGCGCCCCGATATAGTTCATCGCGTGCAGGTCGATCGTTGTGAACAGCAACGTGCTCCCACGGACGCGGACACCACACACCAGTGAGCCTTCCGTGGTCAGATTGAAACTGCCCGCCGAGTTCGTCGCCAGCGGGGTCCAATCGGTCGTCGATTCCTGCGACGGCCAGAAGACCGTGCGGCTGGACGGGACCGTGGCGAACTCGGGGTTCGGGTCCACGCCCCCCAGCTGTGCCACGAACCGCTCGGGCGTGGTCACAATCGCCTGCGGCCGAATCGGTGCCCCACCCATCAGGACCGCCGCGACCGCCGTGTCACACTCCCACCGATACGGGCCGAGGCTGGTCGCGTAGTTCCCCTTGGTCATCGCCGTCGCAATCAGGTACGCGCCGAACACGTCGAGGGACCAAATGCGGTTCGCATTGTTGCCGGCGGACACCACATCCGAGGGGGTGATGTCATAGACGACGTTGGTGCTCGACACCACATACAGGCCCGTCGTGGTCCCAATCGCCAGCACCGGAGCCTGCGCCGTCCCCACCCGATCCGGCGTCCACGCGAGCGCGGCGTTCGGCGTGCCGGCCATCGTCGCCCCCGTCAACGTGCGGAGCGTCCACCCGCCAATCGGCTGAATCGTGTCCTGAAAGAACCGCACGAAGTTGCCCGTGTACCACCGGCCCTTGGACTGGTAGACCGTGCCGGTGTTCCGCATCCCCGGCGGGAGCTTCAATGCCACCAAGGCATCGTTCATCCGAACACAACAGGGAGGCGCATCTCCTTCGGGCCACCACCGTAGGACTCGCGCTGCCGCATCTCGTTCAACTGCTCAATGGCATCATCGAACTTGAACTGCCACAGGCCCATCCGCTCGTCGTGCTCGACATACGGGGTCGCCTGGAGCAACGCGCCGTAGAGGTAGAGGTCCGGCGCTTCGGTCAGCACGGCGTTGGTCGGGTTGGCGACCGTCAGCGGCGTCAACTGTTGGGCGTAGAGCAGGATGCCGTCATAGGACTGGTCGGGCGTGGGCGCGAACTGGAGCTGGCCGTCGTAGAACGCATAGTGCGTCGGACGGCCCGTGGTGGCCTTCCGTGCCCTGACTTCGACCAGCATCTCCGGCGTGGCGAGCCTGAGCGGGATGTCGCGCCCCGGACTGGCCGTGGAGAGCGACAGGCTGATCGGCTCTGCCATATCGCTCGGGCCGTTCATGTTACCGGCGCTGATGTAGATGGTCGTCGATTCCGTGGCCCGGCGCAGCCGACGCTTCATCTCCGCTTCCGCGAGCGACACGAAATCGGGGATGACCGTAGTGAGGTCGGTGCGGTTGAGCCAATCCGCGACGGCCGCCAGCAACTCAGTCCTGTTTGTTAGCGCCATGCGCGGCCTCTTGTGTCATGCGTGCGTGAGGCATCCCGTAGGAGAACTCCCCGAGATGCAAGACTGCCTCAGACAGTGGGCCATCAATGAAGATGGGGAACCCTTCCTTCCGTGCGCGGTCGCAGAAGAAGGTGTCCTCACCACTGTAGTCGTCATCGACCCGGCTGTAGCCGAGTGCGAAGTACGGTTTGCCG
>Ga0209414_1001145_pt1 | contig 12722 bp, 7 predicted proteins | sample LakVidmifraction_4_FD_181154 | JGI IMG/M metagenome (GOLD analysis project Ga0209414, IMG submission 181154) | Hypersaline microbial communities from Lake Vida, Antarctica - Brine Hole Two &gt;0.2 micron (SPAdes) (version 2) | ecosystem: Environmental > Aquatic > Non-marine Saline and Alkaline >... | reverse complement strand
TACCAATTTTGATGGAGACACATCTAGCTTCATAGGAAAACCTAGCAATATGAGTTCTGCTTTCAAAGATGCTATTAATTTTAATAGTGGTTTAACTATGTTAGATACATCTTCTGTTACTAGTATGTATGCTATGTTTTGGAATGCAGCTAATTTCAATGGAAATATTACATCTTGGGACACTTCTAGTGTTACTAATATGAAATATACGTTCAGAGATTGTTATTTATTCAATCAAGATATTGGTGGGTGGGATGTTTCTAGTGTTAATAATATGGATCAAATGTTCAGAGATTGTGATTTATTCAATCAAGATATTGGTGGGTGGGATGTTTCTAGTGTTACTAATATGTTTGCTATGTTCTTTCGAGCATCTGCATTTAACCAAGATTTAAATACTTGGGACACTTCTAGTGTTACTAATATGAAATATACGTTCAGAGATTGTTATTTATTCAATCAAGATATTGGTGGGTGGGATGTTTCTAGTGTTAATAATATGGATCAAATGTTCAGAGATTGTGATTTATTCAATCAAGATATTGGTGGGTGGGATGTTTCTAGTGTTACTAATATGTTTGCTATGTTCTTTCGAGCATCTGCATTTAACCAAGATTTAAATACTTGGGACACTTCTAGTGTTACTAATATGGCTCAAATGTTCAGAGAGTGTTATTTATTCAATCAAGATATTGGTGGATGGGATGTTTCTAGTGTTAATAATATGGATGCTATGTTTTTATCTAATACTAGTTTAAGTACAGGTAATTATGAATCATTATTAATAGGTTGGACTGGATGGATTGGAGGAAGTGCTACAAAATCCCTTCAGTCCAATGTTCCATTCCATGGAGGAAATGCTACATATAGCATTGGTAGTGATGCAGAAGATGCTAGAGATTATTTAACTAACACTTTAAATTGGACTATAATAGACGGTGGTGGAATTTAAAATATATAAAGAAAAAAAATAATTATGAATAAAGAAATAAAGAAAGAATCTGGAAAAACTTGGTATGTTGCATATAATAACAATGGTGTAGTGCATTACGGATTTGTTGATTCGAACCAAACAATGACAACAGGTCAACCATTTTTAGACAAATTTACAACAGAAGAAGATATGATATTAAAAGTTGATGAATTAAAAGGTGACGGTTGGTATGCTTCACAAGATTATGATATTAAATGAGAGTTAGATGATAAAGCCAAAATGATTAAATTTGAAAAAGACAATCCAATTAAACCACCAATAAAAGGAAAGATGAAATGATAGATTTAATATATAAGTTAGTACTATACTACATAAGGAAAAATAAGTTTGGAGGAAGCCCTTCTGATATAGAGTTTAATAATCTTTGCGAAGTTGAGCAGTTAAATATAATCAAGCGTTCGGTCAAAAATAAAGGGAATGAGATTTACTCAATAATTAATGACGAGATTTCTCATATCAAAGAGAAAACAATTATTAATGTTTCGGGAGGAGACTTTGATAAACCAACGGACTTGCTTTATTTATTAGGTCTAGAATCGCTGAATATTATTGATGGAATAACCACAACTTATGATATTGATGTTATCAGCACAAATGAATTTAACTATCGTAAGCAATCTTCCATAGTTAATGCGGATATATCTTTCCCGATAGCCAATAGTTTTGCTTCATCGTGGGCAGTTTTGCCTGATACAATAAGTCAAGTGAATTGTACGTATTTAAAGATACCACCTAAGCCAGTATGGGAATATACTATAATTAATTCAAGGAAAGTATATGATGCAGGATCTTCGACCGACTTTACCTTACCCGAAAGCATGATAACAGAAATAGCTATGGGGATACTTCAACAAATGGGAATTAATGTTCGAGAGAATCAAATAATTGAATACGCCAACCAAATACAAAAGGAAAATGAATAAGAAAAAGATAGCAGAGCAAATCCACAGGATATTATCAGAAGGCGACCCGATAAATGCAAGCACTTTTGACCCAAGAGAGATAGAACTTTCTGTTGGGGAGAATGCAGATATGCTCATGCAGCAATACTTATTTGCCATAAACAAAGGGAGGGATGTAAATAAATTTACTGTTCCAAGAGAGTTTTTAAGAAAAGTAGCCGTTCCGATAACCAATAAAAAAGGAGTTCTTTCGGGCAAAAACTTCCCTTTAACATTAGTTGGAAACAAAACCGTATATCAAGTAAGGACAGACGATGAAACGATTGACGGCTGTCTTATTAGAGGCGAAGAAATGCTTCCGATGGTTGCGCCCGATGGAATACTAAGTGGGCTTGAAAGTAAAGGGATGGAAGGCTTATATGGTTATTATCTTGATAGAAGCACAGGAGACAGGGAAGTAGAAATAGTTTTAATGAATACAGGCGAAGCAGTTATAAATTCCGTATCAGCTTTTGTAGTTCCAAGCTCTTATGGAGCGGCAAGAGAAGATGAATTATCATTCCCCGCAACACTAACTTACTCATTAATTAAGGCAACAGTAGAGGAGTTTTCTCCGAACATAAAGATTCCAGACGAAGTGAAACAAAAAGAAATAAATATTTAAAACATGGTACAATTTAAGTTAATCGACATAGTAAAACAGTTCATGAGCGAAATAGACCTCCCAACCACACATGGAGTGGAGAGATATTTGCAATTGGGAATAGATGCTATCAGAGAAATGAATATGGACGTTTCTGGAGCGCCAACTTGGACTGTACTAGAAATAGACCATAATACTCAAAGAGCTACACTTCCTAGTAATTGTATTAGAATACTTACAATCGGAGAACTTACCAATAAAAACAACGTAAGAAGTCTAATTACTGATAGAAACATGGTATTAAGTAGCGGAAGTTCAGAGCCCTTTAGAAGCCATATCTTCGGCGAAGGACATAGTTATGGAAATACCGCAATATCAGGAGCTAGTTATCGAAATGATTACAAAATGGGACAACTAAAAGTTTCTTCGGGCATCGCTTCTGATTGTTTATATCTTGAGTATCTTGCAGACGTTGAACATTTAGACGGTAAATACATGGTTCTACCTTACGACAAGCAAGCCGTTATATCTTACATAAGATGGGCAAACGTAAGAAGCAACCTTGAAGTACCACAGAACGCACGAATAGAGTTCAAAAAGCAATGGTTAGACGACAAGGGTATAGCTGGGCTAAGAACAAATGCAATGACACTAGATGAATGGCTAGAAACTCATTACAAAGGATTGACAGGAACATTAATAATGTAGTAGATGGAAATTACCTCAATACCAAAAAACGGAGGACTTAACCTCGATGATGATTTAGAGAATTTGCCTAAAGATGATTATCAGGTGGCAGAGAATCTTATGATTTCGTTGGGTAATAAGGCGTTTAGTAAATTATACGGAACGAAAAGTATTCACAGTATTAGTGGAACTTGCTTTGGCGTTTTTAAGTTTAGAGATTATGTTGCTTTATTTGTTAAAGAAGGAACTGCTCCAGTTTATCATAAAATATATTTGATTTACGATGACAATACAAAAGAATTAGTATTTAATCATAAATTCGACTTAGACACTTCAATTCATCTTATTTCCTGCAAGCTAATTAACGAGGAATTGCTTGTATTTCATAATGGAGTAGATGAAGTAATGAAAGTTCATTTAGGGATGTCAAAACTAACCCTTGGGTACGACTATGATTCAGGTGGATTTAGTATAGTTGGATTGCAAGAGGGTTACATAAAGGCTGATAGATGGTATTCGGATGGATATTTATACATAAAAGGTAACCAATCAATAATTACTTCCACTAAAAGCGTAATTGTTTTTCAAGTACAGCCAATAACAGCTTTACAACGGTACTTGCAATTTACAAATAACATAATAGAAGGTTATGTCCAAAACACAAATGAGTTTGTAATAACTTCTAAATTTGCAAGTGTAAATCCTAATACATTCCCATTCCCTTCAAATTGCGTATTTAAACCATTTACGGAAGAATATATAGGCTACAGAAAGAAGTCAACGCTAGATTATTATTTAATAAATACACCCCCACTAGACCCTCCATCCACTGCTTTTATTTCAGAGGCAAATAGAGCCGTTAATAAACTAAAAAACGGAGTATTCCAGTTTCAGATTAAATATGTCTATTGGGATAAGTCAGAATCTTCTTGGTCTGAATATTCAGAATTACTTGTTGATGATAGCGATGGATTCCTTCAATATAATCAGAATAATGGAGTTATAATAACAGCTATCCATCCTACATTGTATGATAGAGATAACGTTAAAGAAATAATTTTTGCAGTAAGGAGGAATGCTGGTATTTTATATGAATTTGATCGAAAAACAACGATAAACGAAGAGTTTTTTCCCAATCCTTATGAAGCCCCATTGGTGGTATCAACTACATTCTATAACGATGAAGTACTATTTGCTATTTCGGACGATGATGCAAAAAGTCAATTCGATAGAATAGGAACGAAGGTTGGAGACCTTGAATTAGTTGATAATTCAATCCTACTATTAGCAGATAATAAACTACCAAACGAGCCAGTATCTCCAAATGTAGAACTGTCTTTTACGAATAAATTATCAGAAGAAATTAGTTACACAGATTATGTATTTTCTTATAGGCACGTGTATTTTGCACTAATTTCAATTGGAGAGATTGACGGCTATTATGTTAAAGTACCAAACGTTTATCTATCAGAAGGTATTTTTTATATGTACCGTGGTAGAGATGATAGTATTATAAAAAAGAATAGACAATATATTATATCAAGAAATTACAATTCTAAAGGGGGATCTATAGACCCAATTGCGGATTCAGTAGAATTAGAAGTAACTAAAGCTATCGGAGAAGAAAGCAGGGGTAGAGAGTTTGTGCTTGGGAGAGCCTTCACTTATTTCGATTTTAGTCCAACTCAAACCATAGGAACTGTTTATAAAGTAGATGTAAAGCTACTTAGACGAGAGCCAACAAAAGGTCAATTACAATTAATAAGAGAGCGTAATTCGGACTTTTTAGTTAAAACAACCAATACTTCGGACTTAATAGATGAAATTCAAACTTGGGTCAATACAGATTCAGGGCTAAATTCATTTGCCTACGGAAGTACAGGAGGCACAATAACTACCAAACTAAAAAAAGCAGGTAGTTTTATTGCAGATATAGGAGGGGTTACAACTGAATATAGCAGCAATAGCGTCCAAATATCATCAGGATACAGTTCTGTAGTGGGGGGTAATGATTATCATTGGTATCAAGTTGATAAATTAAGAGTTACAATTGAAAAAGTTAATGCGCAAACATATTTAAAAAAGACATTCAAGAATCAAGTGGAACATCCATTTGGATTGAGATATAAGGATAAGTTCGGGCGAATATTATCAGACGTAAAGATTGGCTCAATAGACCTTTCTGCTCAAAATAACATCAATACATATTACGAAGGATTGATAAATATTAAACATCTAGCACCTAAAAGCGCAGTTAAATATACTTTATTGTACGCAGGAAATAAGAACTACAAACAATTTATTTATGCAGTAATAGGAGAAGTAAACCCAGACAGCTTTTCTTCAAGCACAGAGGTTAAATTAAAATTAGACTTTAAAACATACAACGAAGCTTATGGAGCTAAATTATCCTACACATTTACGGAAGGAGATTTAATTCAGAAGGTAATTGAGAGCGATAATGGAACTCCTGCTAATTTTACGGAATCTTCAAATAAAACCCCATACAGGGTAATAAGTGGAGATGTTTTAGATATAATCGTCCAAAGAGACCTTGATAATATATTCCTAGAAGGAGAAGTTGTAGTAATTTACACACCTAAAAAGACTATTGACGAAGATAATTTACTGTACTACGAGAGCGGATATACGTTCGACGTAGTAGATGGAGCGCATAAATCAAACCAATTATCTCAAGAATTTGGCAAATTAATAGGTTATACAATATCTTACGAGAATGGAAGTGCAGACTATTATACAGAATATTTAGGAAACACACCCTACCTTGTTTTTAAAATTGATACAGCTATAACTCCAGCTCCATCAAGCGGAGGTTTTGCTATCCTAAATACTAAATATAAAGGTACTTATGATATAACTCAAGTTCCTATTGGCGGGAGCATTATTGAGATATACGTATTAAACTTATCAGTATCTCCTGCGGAAGGGATTAACTTTGCGTCTCATGATATTTATTTAACATGGACTGGCGGATCAACTACATTAGTTACAATAGATGAAAAGTACGCAATCATAAGTCTTAAAGAATTCGGAGACGTTTATTTAAGATACAAAGGAGCTAATTATGATAGCTTAATTGAATCATCTTCCATAAGCGATGAATACGATAGCGAGTATTGGGGTAAAGGCAGACCAGTGATTGTAGGCGAAAACGACAAGATAAATTCAGGAGGAATGATTTATTACAGTCGGCCTTACTACGATAACACTAATATCAATGGAATATCTACTATTTATGGATCTAATTTTGAGGAATACAGCACAGTAAATGGAGATATTAAAAGGATTGTAGAGAGAGGAACAGACTTAGTTGTGTTTAAGGAAAAAGAAATATCTAACATTTCTATTGCAGTTACCGATATTGAGACAGGAACAGGAGATATACTTCAAGCATTGTCAGGGAAAGTAATTTCTCCTAATGAAAAAAAATATCTTTATGATGGAGGAATAGGAAATCAAATTTATTCAATAGAGAAGTTTAAGAATAACCTATATTTCGCAGATCCGACCAATAAATCATATAACAGAATAGCGCAAAATGGAATAACTCCTATTTCTGAAATAAAGGTTGACAGTTATTTCAACACTTTATTCGAGGATAGTTCAGCGTTAATCTTCGCTACATTCGATAGAGAAACATACTCATTAATATTACATATCAAGTCGAACACATTAAATAAGCAAATGATTTGGCATGAATCAAGAAGCCGATGGGTTGGTTATCTAGGAATATCGTGCGAAAGAATGATTTACAGAAATAGATTATTGACCTTTAATGAAGATAACCTATACACACATACTGAATCAGACAGAAATGACATTTATGGAACACAAGTGGAAAGCAAGCTAACAAAAACATTCAATATTAAGGATGGAGACGTTAATTTACTAAAATCTTGGCTATCTATAATGTTAGACCCATTGTTTTTAGATGATGATACTAAGGTTTTAATCAGTAATGAAGAAGGACAAGAGACTGAGATATTGAAATCAGACTTCGCAAGAGATGGAGCAGGATATTGGGCGGAGATATTGAGGGATAAAAATACCCCGAATCTAACATACCCTATACTTGATGGGGAAGTAATGGAATCAAAATACTTAACTGTAACGGTAAGTAGCAAATCAAAAGTAGATGAAAAGTTAAACATTATAGAGCTTAATTTCCTGCCAATTGAAAACCATTGATTCCAACAAAAGAATACAAGCAAGTTTTATTTGTACAAATGATTATTTTTGTGTAGTGGAAAGTGGATTAAACGTAATAAAAGAAATAAGCAAAGAAGATGGCTTGCTATGGGAAAGACTATCTGTATTTTCTAAATTCCTTAAATCTCAACAATGTGCGATAATTCATCATACAGAAGAAATGCAAGAGACTTTTCCTCTAAAACATCATATTGAAGGAGGATTATATACTAGAGAGATATTTATGCCGAAAGATAATATTGTACTTAGCTTTATTCACAAACAAGACCATCCATCATTTTTACTTAAAGGAGAGTTGAGTTATATTAATGAGAAAGGAAATTTGGAGAAGATTAGCGCACCTTATACAATATTCACAACAAAAGGAACGCAACGGATATTTTACACTCACACAGACTGTAAATGGGCTTGTGTTTATAAAGTAAAATCAAAAACCGTTGAAAAAGCGGAAGAAGAAATATATACGGAAGACTACAGAACACTTCCTATTTCAGTAATTAACAAAAACAAAAAGCTATGGCAGGTATAATCGCAGCAGCATCAATCGCAGCCTTATCGGGAGGGTACAAAATATACCAAGGAAATAAGACTAGAAAAAAAGGAGAAAGGAAAGAAGACTCTTTGAGTAGATACAAATACGAGATTCCAAATGAGATTGGCGATAACCAAGCATTATCTCAAAATTTGGCTAACCAAGGAATACCCGATGCTGAAAGAAATGCTTATTTGGATGATATTAATCAAACCCAAGCTAATTCAATCAATAATTTCAAAGGAAGAAAAGGCGGGCTTTTCGGAGCGGAAGTTGTAGGAGGTCAATCACAAGATGCTTTAAGAAAATTAAGATTGGATGACACAAGGGAAAGATTATCTAATTTAAAGCAGTTAATGATTTCAAATCAAGTAATGGCTGATTACAAGGACAAGCAATTCCAATTAAATGAGATTGACCCATACCAAGATGATTTAAGCTATGCAAGGAGTTTGCAAGGAGCAGGAAGAATGTCTATGAACAACGGACTTGATTCAATAGCATCATCAGCTAACTCATTTATTCAAGGGTATGCTTCAACAACTCCGCAAAGCGATGCAGCAGAGACCAAAAAAGAAAAAGAAAGAGAAAAAAAGAATAAGAAAAAAATTGATAAAGATTAGAACGAATGTATCAAAATACAGGAGCTAGAATAGACACAAGAATAGGCACAGGAGAAGCCATTGTTCAAGATAAACTAAACTTAGATTTATCTGAGACAGGAGCTGCAGCTGCTAGAAATTCCGATGCCTATAAAAAAGGAGAACAAAAGATTGAAAGAAATAAGGCTGTTGGAGAGATACCATTTGAGTTTGGAGATGTAGTAAAGCCACAAAGGCAAAGATTGGAATTTAAAGCTCAAAAATTGAAGGATTATTTGTACAATCCAGATACATATAACGAACCCGATTGGCAAGATAAAGCAGAATTAATGAGTCAAGACATAGAAAAGACTCATGCTATTTTCAAAAACGATGCTACTGCGGCTAAAGAGAAGTTGAAGGCAATACGTAAAGAAGGGAAAGAAAGCGTAACTGGAGCTGAGGATTTAAGAATGATTATGAACCCTAACTTTGATATTGGCCCATTTCAAGAAGACTTGTCTGACGCAGATATTAGCGCAATGTTTTATGATGCAGTATCTAAAGTACAACCACTTAAGAACTTTGATTACAAAGACTTAATTAAGACATATCCACTAGATTCTTATTCTGATATAACTGTTTCAGGTGGAGTTGAGAGTAAATACCAAAATAAAACTCTCTCTCTAACCAACTTGGCGGATGCTAAAGTGAATGGGAATGTTTTCTATGGTTCGGGCGAAGCAACAGAAAATGAAACCGCAAGCGTACCAAATTACGAAGCAAGACAATTATATAGAGATTCAAGAGCTTTTGTTTTGGATAAATATAAAAACGAGATAAACAATATACCCGACCCCGAAGATAAAGAGAAATTTATTAGAGATAAAGCGGTAAATGATTGGTATGTAAACGAAGTAAAGAACGAGAGCGAAGCGAACATATCCAATGCCAATACACCCGAAAAAGACAAAAACAAAGGAGATAAAGACAAATTAGATCCTTCTCAATACGGAGTAACAACAGAAACAATACCAACTGATGTAGAAGGAACTAATGTTGGAACAATTACTAGGGGAGTTTCTAAAGTTCCCGAAATAGATGTTCCAGTTGAATATCAAGAAGATAAAACTTCAGGAAAAATGACAAGTACGTCAGGAACTACTAATAAAATATACTTCGATGGAGATAAGAAAATGGTTTCCGTTACAGTTCTTATAAAACCCGGCAAAAATAGCATCCTAAAAAATAGAACTTCTAAACAAGAAGAACCTTATGAAGAACTACGAGGATCTATGAAAGCAAAAGAGATTGAGATATTTGATAAATTATATCGAAAGATAGAGGATGAAGGGGTTGACAATGTAGATGGATTAACGAAGAATGAAGTAAACGTCATTAAGAAATCATTATCTAAGAATCTAGGAAGGGGTTTCAACCATGACGCTTCCGCTAAAAAAGTAGCAAATGACGCATTTGGAGATTTAGCTACAAATGTATCAGACCCTGGATCTACTAACGACATTAAGTTTACATTTAAAGGTTATACGTATAAGTTAAACATAGACGGCAATGACGAGGATAAGGCTACCTTTTGGAGGCTTGCGGCACAAGCTAAGAGAGGTAGATATAAGAAAACAATAAACGCTGCCGATATAAAATCTAAGGCTGATTCTTATGGGTATTCAGAAGAGGAGTATAGGTTATTATTGGAAAAGCACGGGGTTGAAATAATTGAATAATATGGAAGGTAAAGTTGACGAATACGGTATTCCAATAAAAGAACAAAAAACTTCAAAAACTTCAAAAGAAGTTGATGAGTTTGGTATTCCTATAAAAAAAAAAGAAGACACAGAACCTTCTTCTCAAAATTCAGAGACAGCTGTTCAGCCTTCTATCGAGAGTGGTCAAGGGATTGAAATACCAAAAGTAGATAGCCAATATCAATCAGAAGATGAAACAAACATAAATCAAACATTCGAGGATAGCGATGTAGGATATTTTGATAGTGCAGAAAAGAATCTTAAAGAGACTTATTCTAAAATAAACAACAATCTAGCTAAGATTGATGAAGAAGATAGGATTAATCAAGAAATTGAACCAAATGCAATCCCTCCGCAAAATAGCAAAGACTTAGAGTTTAGATTAGGTCATCATATCCAAGCTTTTAACATTAGAACCAAAAAGCTACAAGAGCAAAGAGATAGAATCGAGAAACTAGCTGTTGATGACAGTAAAATTGATACTCAACAGATTGACGATTTTATATTGCCAATTCCTAGAAGGATGGGCGATAACGAAGAATTCACCCAAAGAGATAAAGAGGCATACAATGATTATAGCTCTCTAATAAATAAGCACAATAGTAAGATAGTCTCTAAAAAATCAGATTTTGACCAACTCGTAAAAGAGTATCAAGGAAATTACGCTCAATTACAGACCGATATAGTTACTTTAGATTCTTGGTATGCCAATAATAAGAAGAATTTAGAGCCACTAGAATTAGATAGTCCAATGCTGTCGGCATTAGCCGCAGGCTCTTTAAGAGTTTTAGCTAGTATAGATAGGTCGCCTAATTTCTTATATGATTTAGGAGCGAATGCCTACAACTTAATGTTAGAAGGGCAAAATCACTTGTTACCAGATGCCCTACAAACTGATGGAAGATTAGCTACATCGAAAGAACTAAATGCTCCTGTATTTGGCGCTGAGTTACTTGAAAAAACGGCAGGGAAGATAGAAAACGACATAGCTCAATATCAAGTTCCTATATGGGAGAATATAAAAGAGGGAAACTACCAAGAAGCAGCATATTCTACTGCTATATCCATTGCTCAAAGCCTCCCATATACTTTAGCTATTATGGTTCCTTCTATTTCTGGAGCTAGTACAGCAGGATTATTTGCAGCATCTACCATAGCTGTTGGAGCGCAACAGAAAGAAGCCCTATCCGATAGGGATGATTTGAGCGAAACTCAAAAGAATGGAAGTGCATTAATGTATGGCGTATCTGAATCGCTAGAAGTTTTATTAGGAGCAGGATCTACTGGTAGGGTTATAGGTAGTATAATTAAAAAAGAAGGAATGTCTGCCGGTAAGAAGTTTGCCGCTAACTTCTTAGATAAATTAATGAAAGTAAACCCTGCACTTCAAATATTTCAAAATGGAGTAGAGGAGTTTATGAATACTTGGATGCAGAATCTAAGCGATATTTATATTAATGGAGAAAAGAAGTCTCCATACAAAGGAACTCCCGACTCTTTTATTATAGGAATGAGTATGGGTGGAGGATCTGCAACGGTAACTGCAATTGTAAAGGCAAACTCAAAAGATAAAACCCAAAGATTAGAAGCATTAAATTCAATTGCTCTTAACGGAAAGATTAAACAAGCAGTCTTATCAAACATTGATGGAGAGGTTCTGAATGGAACGTTAACAGAAGACCAAGCAACAGAAAAGAAAATACAACTAGAAGCTGACTTAAACGCAAACTTTGAAATTCCCGAAGTAATTCAAGGCGAATCAAGAGTAAAGGCGCTTGACTTACAGAAAGAATACAATTCAGTTAAAGAACAAAAAGACAAAGCAGGCGGAGCCTTTAAGGCTGCATACAACATTAGACTAGAAGAAATAGAAAGCGAACTATTAAACATATATAATGAATCAGTATCAAGACCAAGAGGAAGCGATGGAGAATCTGCCGAGCAAGTTCCAAACAAAAATAAAGAAGCAGAAGCCAAGGAAGCGAAAGAAACCCCCGAAAGGAATAAGCCCGAAATAGTTGAAAACCCAACTGATGAAGTTTATGCGAAGGTAGATAATGGTAAAGGAGAAGAAACTCTAACTAAAAAAGAGTTTAAGGCTTATGTGCGAGAGATTAGTGAAGTAGACTTGTCTAATATAGACGAATCCAACTTAGAATCAGACGAAGCGGTAGAAACCGAATCAAAGCCAATTGAAGCTTCTGACAAGGAGATTGACTCAATGAAGGAGATTTTGGATGAAACGGAAACCGAGCAAGCCGAAAAATCTGAACTTGAAAAAATTAATGAAGCAGAACAAGAAGCTTTAAATGATACAACCACTAGTACTGGTGCTCTATCCACTAGGGCAAGTACTGACCCAACAGGAAAGTTTTTTGGCGTACCTGTAG
>Ga0209414_1001144_pt1 | contig 12724 bp, 11 predicted proteins | sample LakVidmifraction_4_FD_181154 | JGI IMG/M metagenome (GOLD analysis project Ga0209414, IMG submission 181154) | Hypersaline microbial communities from Lake Vida, Antarctica - Brine Hole Two &gt;0.2 micron (SPAdes) (version 2) | ecosystem: Environmental > Aquatic > Non-marine Saline and Alkaline >... | reverse complement strand
AGCCCTCTTCAATTAATTTATTTGTAATCTCATTGGCTTTGTCCATGTCTTCCCAAGTTTTGTAAACCGAGACCAATATCATCTCAGTATTATCCGGAGTAAAGTAATGATTGTAGTAACCTGATCCAATTAGTAAATCATTTTTACTTGTTACTTTATCAAAATATTCCTTTTCGGTTTTTAACCAATCGGTAAAATCCACATTAGGGTCAGTGCTTCTATGAACTGTTGTTGCAGCTAAAAATACTGATTGAAATTCCTCTTCTGGCTGTTCCTGACCAAAAAAACTTGTACTGCACAAAACAGAAAATACAAGAAACCCACATAATTGTTTAAATGTCCTCATAATAATAAAATTTAGTAAAAATTAGAAATAAATATATTTACGGCAAATTATTCAAAAGAATAGTTACAAATGATTATTTCAAAACCTGAGGTTAGGTATGTGGGGAAAATTGGGGAACAAAAAATAGGACCTTAGTAATTATAAGTTAAAATTCAACATAATCACTTCCTATTTTTCAAATATAAACATTTTATCGCAATATCAAAATTCAATTTTAGAAAAAAAATATTTTTCCCAATGTCCGATATTATCTTTATTGCAACCTGTCAGTTCATAAAATTTGGAATGTCTTTAATTACTAAAGTAGAGTCACCCCTTACTTTTACTGCTAATACAAGACGATAACTTTTTCCTGTAAAGACCTGACTTTCAAATAAACTATTCCGTTTTTGGAATTAAAATTCCTTTTTATTTTTTTTTCATTTCTAACCTATATTTATTTTAAACAATTTAAATACTGATTAGTTAGCCTTAATTCTATAATACTTCCGCAACAACGAAGTTGCTTCCACCAATGAAAATCAGATCGTTTCTTGTTGAATTTTTTAAAGCCGAATCAAATGCAGCTTTTACAGAATCATAAGATTGCCCAAGAAGTCCGGAAGCCAGGCACCGCCTTTGCAATTCAAATTGATCCATGCCTCTGGGGATATTTGGTTTACAGAAATAATAGGATGCTGTTTTTGGAAATAATGGCAGAATGGATTCCAGATCTTTATCACTCACAACTCCGAAAACAATATGCAACTTTTCATATTTTTCCTCTTTTAACTGATCAAACACATACCTTAACCCTTCTTTATTATGGGCTGTGTCGCATATTACCATTGGATTGGTTTGCAAAACATCCCAACGCCCACGTAAACCGGTATTTACACGCACCTTCTGCAATCCATTACAAATGTCATCTCTAGAAATTTTCCAGCCATCTTTCGTCAACTTTTCAATGGCTGTTATTACGGTTTGAATATTGTGTTTCTGGTAATTCCCTTTTAGATCTGATGTGAGCTTTGTAGTTGGAAAATTTTCTGAAAAAATTATTTCAGCATCTCTTTTGGCAGCGACTTCCATAAAAACCGGAATAGTCTCAGGCCGGGTCTCTCCAATTATTACCGGAATACCGGGTTTTATAATCCCCGCCTTTTCAAAAGCAATTTCCTCCAGGGAATTGCCAAGCATTTGGGTGTGATCTAATCCAATATTGGTAATTACTGATAGGACCGGCGTTATAAGATTGGTAGAATCTAATCTTCCTCCCAGCCCCACTTCAATTATGGCAATATCAACTTTTTGTTTGCTGAAATAATCCAAAGCCATCCCAACGGTCATTTCAAAAAAGGACAGCTTATTTTCTTCTAAAAACTCCTTATTCCGCGAAATAAAATCAATTACTTCTACTTCAGGAATTTCACTTCCGTTAATTTTAATCCGCTCGCGGAAATCTTTTAAATGAGGAGATGTATATAGTCCAACCTTATAATTTGCCTCCTGTAGTATGGAAGCGAGCATGTGACTGGCAGACCCCTTCCCATTGGTCCCTGCGACATGAATTGATTTAAAATTATTGTGTGAATTTCCAAGAACCTGGGCAAATAGAATAATATTGGTGAGATCCTTTTTAAAGGCAGAAGTACCTATGTTTTGGTAAATAGGCAGCTGTTGAAACATCCATTCAACAGTTTGTGAATAATCAGGCACTTATTCCGATAATTTAAAATTATAAATAATAAAACCCACTTGTTTTGAAGGCGCTTTAGGGTCGCTGTTAAATGTGGTGGCAAGCGCTGCACGTTTTGCGGGATCCGTCAAACAGGCGGCATTATTGGTTGTTCCTTTCACCCCCGGCATGGCGCTAATTACTTGTCCACTTTGGTTTACTTTTATTTCAACTACCACAATCCCGGCTTCATTACAGTCCTGAACAAATTTTTCCTTGTTTAACGCACGTCTTCCGCCCAATTTGTAATTCCCATCTCCATCTAAGCCTTTGCCATTTCCATAATAAGCACTGGCATTTGGATCCCCATCAGTACTTCCTTTATCGCCGGCGCTCTGATCATTTCCTTCACCTCCGGAGGCAGTTCCTGAACTTTTAGGCCCATTTAAAATACTGCTCATGGCATCTGAAGTTGCCTGGTCTGGTTTAGGATCGGGTATTTTTGCCGGCGGAGCTTTCTTTGGTTCTACTATTTTTTCCTGAATAACAGGTTTTTTCTCGGTTTTTTTAACAATCACGGGAGCCTCCTCTGTTTCTTGTGTTACCACTTCTTCCTCTACTGCCTTTGGCTGAGCTACTACCGGACTGGAAGTGGGTTTTGGAGCCGATTTAACCGGCTCTGTTGGTTGAGTATCACCCATGCCAACATCTGAAGTTCCAAAATTAATCGCTATTCCACTTTCGGGTGGAGGATCCAGAAATTTCAATCCAAAGAACAGCAATAATAAAATAAGCAACACGTGTAGGATTGCCGTAATGGCAAAAGATTTTCTTTCGTGTTTGGTATTAAGTAAACTCACTTATTTAAGGTTATAGTTCTTACTTCTCTAATTCGGGTTTAACCGCTAAAATAATTTTATACTTGTTCCGGTTTGCAATATCCATCACATTTACGGCTTTTTCAATGGGAACTCCCTGTTCTGCCCTTAAAATAATGGTAGGAGTTTCTTCCCCCGCTAAACGGGTTTTCAAAATACCTTCCAATGAACTGATGCTAACTCTTTCTGTATCTACATAAAATTGAAGATCCTTCGTGATACTAACAGAAATACTTTGAACATTTGTAGATTTTCCTTTTGCTTTGGGCAAAATTAAATCTAAAGCTTCCGGAGTTATTGTCGGTGAGGTTAGCATAAAAAAGATCAATAACAAGAACACAATGTCTGTCATGGAACTCATGCTAAAATCGGCACTCACTTTATTTCTACTTCTTAAATTCATATTAAGCAGGTTCGTTTAAGAGGTCTAAGAAATCTACTGCGGTAGCCTCCATTTGGTGGATTACTTTATCGGTTTTAACCACTAAATGGTTATAACCTATATAAGCAATAATCCCCACAATTAACCCGGCAACGGTTGTGGTCATCGCGGTGTATATCCCTTCAGCCAAAGAACCCATTTGAGCCTGTCCGCTACTTGTTGCGAGTTCATGGAAAGCCAAAACCATTCCAATTACAGTTCCCAGGAACCCAATCATTGGGGCTGCACCGGCAATAGTTGCCAAAACACTCACATTTTTTTCCAATTTATAAACTTCCAAACGCCCGGCATTTTCTATAGCTGTGTTGATATCTTCCAATGGACTGCCAATTCTGGAAATCCCTTTTTCGGTTAATCTGGCTACAGGAGTATTGGTTTGTGCGCATCTTATTTTTGCCGATTCGATATTGCCATTTAAAACACTGTCCTTTATTTGAAGCATAAAATTGTTATCTATCTCGGTGGCTGCTTTTATGGCGAATAACCTTTCAAAATAAATATATACTGCAACAAACAGCAGCACAAATAAAATAGCGATGATGAGCTGACCTGCCAGGCCGCCGCTTAACATCAAATCAAACAAAGAAAGTGATTTTTCAACTGATTCAGGATCCATCAAATCTTGTGCTCCAGTTCCAGTAATTTCGGGTTCTTGCATAATAGTTTACTAATTAATTTTAATTTTAATACCAGTAGCTAAATAACGTGGCTAAAATATAAAAATTGCTTATCTAAATAGATGTTCAATAAGAATAAAAGTTAAAGCACCCGAAAGAAAGCCAGCAAAGGCTAAAAATGTGATATTTTTCACATACCATATAAAATCAATTTTCTCCATTCCCATAGCTGCCACTCCTGCTGCTGAGCCAATTATCAATAAACTCCCCCCTGTTCCGGCACAATACGCGATAAAATGCCAGGCTGAAGAATCTAACGGAAAATTATACATTGCCATGGATGCAGCTACCAGAGGAACGTTATCTACAACAGCAGAAAGCATCCCAATAATTATAATCACGATATCAATATTAGGGATGGCACTGGATAAAGATTCTGCCGCATAAAGTAAAGTACCGGCATCCTGCCCTTTTATGACTCCAAAAACCAAACTTTCCAAACCGGAAACCGCTAAAAGGATTCCTAAAAAAAACAGGATGCTGGAAAATTCAATTTGAGATAAGGCCTTATGTGTAGAGTATAAATATTTATCTTTTTTATCTATATTCTTTACCGGTTTCACATATTCAGAAACAAGCCAAACTACTCCCAAACTAAACAGCATTCCAATATAAGGCGGCAATCCGGTTAGCGCTTTAAATATTGGAACAAAAACAATTGCTCCCAGTCCAACATAAAGCATAGTTTTACTGCTCAGCAAACGCTCAGACTCCTCATCAATTTGCAGTTTTTTCAGAGGCGAACTCCCACTGAAAGCTTTGAGCCTTGAGGCAATTAAAAAAGGAACTACAAAACTAATAACCGAAGGAATAATAACATATTCTGACAGGCCTGACGCCGTAACTTTATTTCCTATCCAAAGCATGGTTGTAGTAACATCACCAATAGGAGACCAGGCTCCTCCGGCATTTGCCGCAATAATGATCATGGAGGCATACCATATCCTGTAATCCCTCTTTGGAACGAGTTTTCGCAAAAGAGTTACTAAAATTATTGTTGCGGTAAGGTTGTCTATGATAGCTGAGAGTATAAAAGCCAATACCCCAAGTGTCCAAAGTAGTTTTACTTTATTTGTTGTGGTAATTGTCTTCTTAATAATACCAAACCCCCGGTGCAAATCTATGATCTCCACAATTGTCATTGCGCCAATAAGGAAAAAAAGTATTTCACTTATTTTACTGAAATGATGCATCAGGTTGTTTTCAAATCCTGATTCCTGTTGCAGGGCATTGTCCTCAAGTATATTAAAGACATTTCCGTGAGTATCTATTACAGAAACCCAACCCTGGTTAAAACCGAAAGCGATAAAAGCCCAAATAATTGTGGCCATCAATAATGCCGAAACCGCCTTGTCAAGTTTAAGTGGATGTTCAAGAGTAATGAAGATATAACCCAGAACAAACGTGGTAATTATAATTTGGATCATTAGCTTATATCAGTTGTTTTAACGCAATCTCAAATGCGGTTTTGCTGATATTTGTTTTACTGGGGTTAGAATTATAAGATTCCTGAATGGCATTTTTTATTGTTTCAGATGTGTCGTTAAAAATTGCTTCATCGGTCATGAACACACGGCGCTCCATAAAATAAGCAAACACTCTTGCCATCCCGCAGTTTGCGATAAAATCCGGGATCAAACTCACTTTTGCATCGGTTGCTTCCATAATGGAACCGAAGAAAATTTCCTTATCGGCAAAAGGAACATTTGCTCCACTGGAAATCACCTCCAGGCCTGAAGCGATCATTGCATCAATTTCTGACTTTTTCACCAAACGTGATGCTGCACAAGGTGCAAAAATTTCAGCTTTCAAATTCCAAATTTTCTGATTGATCTCTTCAAAAGGGATCATATTTTCGGCTACAAGTGTATTGCCGTCTTTATTTAAGAATAAGGTTTTAATTTCATCAAAAGTGAATCCTTCCTCATTTATAACTCCTCCGTCCCTATCTATAATTCCAACAACTTTTGCGCCCATTTGAGCCAAATAATAAGCGGCTGCAGAGCCAACATTTCCAAAACCCTGGATTATTGCTCTTTTCCCTTTAATATTTCCGCCATAAATGTCGTAATAATGGCGAAGGGATTCGGCAACACCATAACCGGTGACCATATCGGCAACCGTATATTTCCTGTTCGTATCCGGGGAATACTTTTGATTTTCAAGAACTTTTATTACTCCCTGACGCAATTGGCCAATCCTATTAATTTTATCGGCTTCAGTTGGATGAAAATGGCCTGTAAACACCCCTTCCTGCGGATGCCAAACCCCACAATTTTCTGTAATTGGGATTACTTCATTTATTTCATCAACATTTAGATCCCCTCCGGTACCGTAATAAGATTTCAGTAAAGGAGAAACCGCTTTATACCAACGTTCCAAAACCCCCTTTTTCCTGGGATCATTAGGATCAAAATTTATACCTGATTTTGCACCTCCAATAGCTGGCCCGGAAACGGTGAATTTAACTTCCATCGTTTTCGCCAGGGAAAGCACCTCATTTTTATCCAGTCCCACGCGCATTCTTGTCCCTCCCCCGGCAGCACCGCCTCGAAGGGAATTGATCACTGTCCAACCTTCTGCCTCAGTTTCGGGATCGTTCCAGTGGAATACTATTTCTGGCTCCTTTTCTTCAAATTTTTGCAATAAGTCTCTCATTTCTTATTTTAATTTATTTTCAGCTAATTAGGATTTTATTTATTAATGTGCTAAGATAAAAACTTCACAGCGTTTAAAACTTACTTTTCTCATATTTTTAGATATTAATTTACCTTAAAATTAGCCTCCTTGAGATGTCATTCTGACCGCAGTGAAGAATGATAAAAAACATCCTTGAAATTTCATTCTGACCGCAGTGAAGAATCCCGCGAACTCAATGAACGAATTAACGATTAAACGAATATGAATGTGTAATTGTTTAACTGTTGAATTGTTGAAATGTGGTGTATCGCAGGGATTTTTCCTCACCCAAAAGCTCGTTCAGAATGACAAAAAAAGAACCGGGTAAATCATTCCTGAAGAATGATCCTTACTTGCACCGGTTACACTCCGCAAACAATTTATTTCTCCACGTAATTTGAGAACTCCCAGTAAGGCAAAGATCAATGCTTCTTTGTATTCAATAACGTCTCTGGCAGGAATTATAATTTCAATTTTGCGGTAATGTGCTACACGTTTCAGCAAGTAAGAATTGAAGGTTCCGCCGCCGGTGGTTAATACAGATGCTCCTTCCCTGAAGTTTTCCGCCAATTGCATGGCTACATGCTCGGTAAAAGTGCACAACAAATCTTCTGTTTTGTGCCCCGAATTTTCAACCAAAGGAAAAATAGTTGCTGCCACCCATTCCAGGCCTAATGATTTTGGTGGTAGTTTGGTGTAAAACGGCAAAGCATTGAGACGTTTGAGAAGTTTGGGAATAAGAGTTCCGGATGCTGCTATTTTCCCTTCATCATCAAACGTAAAGCCTAATTTTTCCGTCAGTTTATTCAGTACAATATTCACCGGACAAATATCGTAGGCAATTCTTTTCCCTTCTTTAAGGGTTGAAATATTAGCAAATCCGCCTAAATTCAGGCAGTAATCATATTCGGGGAAAAGAAATTCATCTCCTACAGGAACCAGCGGCGCGCCTTGTCCGCCCAAGGCAACATCCTGCATTCTGAAATCACAAACCACTTTTAATTTTAAAAACTCGGCCAATTGGGGCAAATTCCCAATTTGAAGAGTGTACTTATTTTCCGGCTCGTGTTTAATGGTATGCCCGTGACTGCAAACTGCATCAAGATTTGTGATGTCGTGCTTTTTTAAAAAATCTAAAATGATTTCGGCCAAATAAGCAGTATACCACTCATTCAGTTCTTCCAGGTCCTTGCTGTTAAAATTGATCGCTTCCTGTAATTTATTTTTCCAGAAAGCTGGATATGGAATTGTTACCGCATTTATAATCTCAAAATTCCACATTTCCCCATAGGTGAAGTGAATATGCGCCAAATCTACTCCATCAAGGGAAGTTCCGGACATCACGCCAAGTACCTTATAATCGTATTTTTCCATATTCGTAAAAATAACTAATCTTTATTGAATATTAGGGGTCAAAAACTTACCTTTGATCACAAATTATTGAATTTTATAAATTTATATATCTAATGGATTTTAAACTTACAGAAGAACATATCATGATTCGGGATGCAGCACGGGATTTTGCTAAAAGCGAATTATGGCCGGGAGTGATTGAAAGGGATGAAAAGCAGCTGTTTCCCGCTGCCCAGGTTAAAAAAATGGGCGAATTGGGATTTTTAGGAATGATGGCCTCTCCGGAATACGGCGGTGGCGGTATGGATACCATTTCCTATGTATTGGCAATGGAGGAAATCTCTAAAATTGATGCTTCCGCCTCTGTGGTAATGTCTGTTAACAATTCCCTGGTTTGTTGGGGATTAGACAACTTCGCAAACAAGGAACAAAAGGAAAAATATTTATCCAAACTAACCACAGGTGAAAAACTGGGGGCATTTTGCCTTTCGGAACCCGAAGCCGGTAGTGACGCGACCTCACAAAAAACCACCGCGATAGATAAAGGGGATCACTATGTGCTTAACGGCACAAAAAACTGGATCACCAACGGTAATTCTGCCGATTTTTATTTAGTAATTGCCCAAACCCACGCCGAAAAAAGGCACCACGGTTTAAATGCTTTTATTGTTGAAAAAAGCTGGAAAGGTTTTGAGGTAGGCCCAAAAGAACAAAAATTGGGAATAAGAGGAAGCGATACGCATTCCCTTGTTTTTAACGATGTAATAGTTCCAAAAGAAAACAGGATTGGCGAAGATGGCTTCGGCTTTCAATTTGCTATGAAAACCCTATCCGGCGGAAGAATTGGGATTGCGGCCCAGGCTTTGGGAATTGCAGGAGGTGCTTATAATCTGGCCAGGGAATACTCCAAAGTGAGAAAAACCTTTGGAACCGAGATTTGCAACCATCAGGCTATCGCCTTTAAACTGGCTGATATGTATGTATCAATTGAAGCAGCAAGACACCTTGTTATGAAAGCTGCCTTCGACAAGGACAATGATGGAGATTATGTGCTTTCCGGTGCCGTTGCAAAAGTATATGCTTCACAGGTGGCGATGGATGTTTCGGTAGAAGCTGTACAGATTCATGGCGGAAACGGCTATGTAAAAGATTATCACGTAGAACGTTATATGCGGGATGCCAAGATCACCCAAATTTATGAAGGCACTTCCGAGATCCAGAAAATAGTGATCTCCAGAAGTATCTTAAAATAAGACTATTTCTTTTATAAATGCGAAAAGCAGCCCTAAGGCTGCTTTTCTTGTTAAAATTGGTTACTTAAATTATTCTTTGGAAATAATCTTTTTAAGGAATGATTCCCTGTCTGTAGTTACTCTCACGATGTAAACCTGGTTACCTCTTGCAAAATCAACACTTAAGGTAGTTACCTTATCTTTGGAAGCATTTGCTTCTTTAGCGGTTCTCATCAATTGTCCTCTCATATCAAAGATAAGTTAGAGACTATCATTAATCTTATTAGAACTTGTAAAAATTGTATGCTTGCTATTGGATAAATCGTCCCTGTAATTTTAACAGTCTAATTTACAGCAATTAACAACTTGTTTTTGAAATTAATCATACAAATTTCAACAAAGAAAAATAAGTGGAGAAAAAGAGACTTGGGGACGAGGAGAAAAAGGGTGACCTAGAAAACGAAAGTTAAAAAAGAGAACAAAGAATAATTGAAAATTGATAATCGATTTTTAGTATCTTACCCGTGCTTTTACTTCATTTAAAATTAAAATATAACCTAACCAAATATATGTTCAACCAGAGTAGGCTAATAATAGAGGATGTAAGTCCGCAAATAAACGGGGGATTATTCCCTGTAAAACGCATTATAAATGAAATCGTACATATTAAAGCGACTGTAATTTGCGATGGACACGATGTGCTTCAGGCCGGGGTTTTATATAAGCACAAAAGTCAAAAAAAGTGGACTGAGGTTAGGATGAATCCCGGGAATAACGATGAATGGACAGCAGCTTTCAATGTTCTAAAACAAGGTGAAACCGAGTTTTATATTGAAGGATGGGTAGATTATGCACTGAACTGGCAGCAGGGAATAATCAAAAAAATAAATAACATATTTCAATTCTAAAGTTAGTGAACATTATATTCATCTTTTATTTAAGAATAATGAACTCCAAAAATTAGCCGCTAAACCTCAAATAACAGACCTTTGGAGTGCTGTGAAACATTTTTTTATGCCTGTATTAGGTGAATAATTGTTCTTTTAATTCTCTTACAACCATTGTAGTTATTAATTTAAAACACGGCACTAAAATTAATAACCCAATAATTTATAACATACTTATGAAATGAGCATAACGGAAACACGATACAAACACCAATGAAGATATGCGAATTACCCCCGATAGCTATCGGGGGTCCTATAAAAAACAATAAGAATCTACATATGAAAAACGAAGTCCAACTATTTTCTTTATTTTCAGATTTTGACATTTCACTCTTCAAAGCTGGAAAACATTATAGGTTATATGAAAAACTGGGTTCCCATTTAATTGAGGTCAACGGCACCAAAGGAACTTATTTTGCCGTTTGGGCACCATCGGCCAGGACAGTTTCTGTGATCGGGGATTTTAATTACTGGGTTGAAGGGGAACATGAGCTTTCTGTACGTTGGGATGGTAGTGGCATCTGGGAAGGTTTTATTCCCGGGGTTGAAAAAGGTGCAAAATACAAATACCAAATTCTCTCTAACAATAACGACATAAAAAAGCAGAAAGCCGATCCTTATGCCAAACTATGTGAACATCCTCCATTAACGGCATCAGTAGTATGGGAATTAGATTATGAATGGAAAGATGCCGACTGGTTAAAGGATAGGATCGAAAAAAATCAACTGGACAAACCTATCTCAATTTATGAAGTTCATTTAAGTTCATGGAGAAAAAAATCTGAGGAAAACAGATGGTTAACCTATGAGGAACTATCTCACGAATTGGTTTCTTATGTGAAGGAAATGGGCTTTACCCACATAGAACTTATGCCCGTGATGGAATATCCCTATGATCCTTCCTGGGGATATCAAATAACCGGATATTTTGCCCCTACCTCACGTTTTGGGGAACCCGGGGACTTCATGAAATTAATTGAGGCTTTTCACCGGGAGGGAATCGCCGTGATCCTGGATTGGGTGCCTTCGCATTTTCCGGACGATAAGCACGGATTAGGTTTATTTGACGGAAGTCATCTTTATGAACATCCGGATAAAAGAAAAGGATATCATCCCGATTGGAAAAGTTTGATCTTTAATTATGGACGGAATGAAGTGAGATCATTTTTAATTAGCAATGCGATCTTTTGGCTGGACCGGTATCACATTGATGCCCTGCGGGTAGATGCGGTTGCATCAATACTCTACCTGGACTATTCCAGAGAAGACGGAGAATGGGAACCTAATGAATTTGGAGGTCGGGAAAACCTGGATGCGGTAAGTTTTATAAAAGAATTAAACGCAGAGATCTACAAGAATTTTGAAGGGGTTCAAACCATTGCTGAAGAATCAACTTCATTTCCAATGGTTTCAAAACCTATTTATATGGGTGGTCTTGGATTTGGTATGAAATGGATGATGGGCTGGATGCATGACACGCTGGAATATTTCCAAAAAGACGCAATCTACAGGAAGCATCATCAAAACGATATCACCTTTAGTATGACCTACACCTTCACTGAAAATTTCTTGTTGCCATTAAGTCATGACGAGGTGGTGTATGGAAAGAAATCTATTTTAGGCAAAATGCCGGGCGACGAATGGCAACGCTTCGCAAATTTGAGGTTATTATATGGCTATATGTTCACACATCCTGGCAGTAAACTGCTTTTTATGGGTGCTGAATTCGGGCAATCTTCAGAATGGAATTTTGACGAAAGCCTTGACTGGCATTTGCTTGAATTTGAATCTCACAAAGGAATTCAATCTGTAATTAAGGATCTAAATAAATTATATCAGGAACAAACAGCCTTGCATGAGAAACAGTTCAATGCAGAAGGTTTTGAATGGATTGCTTATGATGACAGCCAAAACTCCATAATAAGTTATATCCGAAAAGGAATTGACCCTAAAGATGAACTTATTGTGGTTTGTAACTTTACACCTATTCCCCATGAAAATTATAAGATTGGGATGCCGCGTAAAGGAAAACTTGTGGAATTATTTAATTCCGATAACGAGAAATATTCTGGCTCTGGAATTGGCAATACTAAGTCAATCCCAATAAAACCTGAACCTTCCCATCATCGGAAGTTTTCTGCCAAGCTTGTTCTTCCCCCTTTAAGTGTGGTAGTTTTTAAAATTTTATAAATAAACTTTCTATATCTCAGTTATAATGCTTTTTTTTGTGCCCTTTTAAAATAAATTTATGATTACGAACACTGAACTAGAATATAAAGGGAATTTATTTCCCTCAGAGATAATTTCTTTTAAATTAAGCGGGGATACAATTTCTTTTATTACCAAAAATGGAGTGATATTGAAGATTACTGTACTTAGAGACAGCATATTTCGCTTTCGCTTTGCACCTGAAGGAATTTTTGAAAACGACTTTTCCTATGCCATAGATGAAAATCCCTCCAGTGGATTTAATAAACTGGAAATAGTAGAGGATGTTGAATTTATCACAATAA
>Ga0209414_1001143_pt1 | contig 12727 bp, 34 predicted proteins | sample LakVidmifraction_4_FD_181154 | JGI IMG/M metagenome (GOLD analysis project Ga0209414, IMG submission 181154) | Hypersaline microbial communities from Lake Vida, Antarctica - Brine Hole Two &gt;0.2 micron (SPAdes) (version 2) | ecosystem: Environmental > Aquatic > Non-marine Saline and Alkaline >... | reverse complement strand
GAAGAAGATGCTGACGTAAACGCCAGCATCAATATCCGCAACAAGGGAGTTTACAGTCTCCTTGATAAATAAAGTAGATTTTCATAATTTTTCTATGAAATTTGCAACTGTGTCAAATAGTTAGAACTGATAATATGAAGTGCTTTAAAACTTATGAAGAAGCTTTAGAGGATGCTATCTACGAGGCATTAAAATTATTATAGTTAAAATATTTGGTAGTAGTTAAAATAAGTTATAACTTTGTAAAAATATAAATAATGAGTAAAGATAAAGAGATTAAATTAGATGATAATTGGGTTATTATTGGTGAAGAGTATAAATGGGAGTTAATTTCAACTAAGGAGTTAGAGCGAAATAAGTTAGGTAAAGATAGAAAACCAACAGGTGAAACTGAAATGTATAATAAAGTGGAAACATGGTATTTCCCTAAAATTAAAATGTGCCTTAAAAAATACTTGGAAGAATCATTGAAGAGTAATGAGACAGTTGAAATGATGGTGGAGAAATTAGTATATATTGAAAATATGATTGAAAAATTATAATAATATGAAAAGTAGATATAAATTAATTAAAGATTTTCCAACTTGCAATTTGAATGTTGGTGATACTGTTGAGTTAGATACATTAGGTCAATACGTTAGTGAAAATTTAGAAATCTTTGAACGACATGATGTGGAATGTTATCCTGAAAATTGGGTGAAAATTGAAAACCCCATTTTATTTGTTAGTACTGATGGTCATAAGATGTATCATGGTGATGTCTATTATGTACCTCAAATTGATGGACACAACACATATAAGGGTAATTGTTGTTCTTTTATTGCTAGTAATTTAAAAAATAATGACAATAGTAATGTTAGATTTTATTGTGAAAATTCTGCTAAAGATTATATAGATTTACGTTTGAAAAAATATTCCATAAAAGATATTGAACTCATTTATAAAATAGTTAAAAGTGATGTGTTGTACTTTAAAACTCTAACAAAATATTTAAAGAAAAATGAAAAAAACACATAGAGAAATAATGAATAAGTTAGAGACTTATCTTAACCAAGAAGGTTCAGAACATCTTAGATTTTGGCAAGCATTATATAATTGTGATATGGTGATTGAGAATAAAAGGATGGATAGGGATAATAAAATAATATTACCCATTACAATTAAAGATGATTATAATATTAGTGATAATGAATTAATTAAAAGATTGAAATGAAAAAAAAAGAATTAAGTGAGATTATCTTAACCTTAAAAAAGATCTCAGATCAGAATAGGAAATTATATGAATTGGGTGTTGATTTAATTAATTTTAGTGAAGATTACTATATAATGATAGAGATTATGCTTAAAAATATTTATACTAAGGAATCGTTAGGTTGGTTTGATTGGTATTGTTATGAGAATGATTTTGGGAGAGGTAATTTAACTGCTACGGATGGAACTAACCCAATATGTGAGGATATAAATGGATTGTTTAAACTTTTAAAACATAAAAATTATGAGAAGGAAAATTAAAAAGAGTAATAAAAAAGCAATTGAGGAGGCTAATAATAAAAAGGCTAATGATAATTTGGCTTTGGTGAGAGAAATACAAAAAACATTCCCAAAAACGGTTTTAGGGGGTAGTTTAGCTTTATATGTTCAGGGTTGTAATTTACCTAGATTAGAAAGATCTGATTATGAGGGTGATATTGATTTAATTATACCTTATTGGGATGACTATACATTTATTAATGGTTTTGTGAATTCTAACCTTAAAAATAGTGGTAATAGTTTCACTGAAACATATACCTATAATTCAATCCCAGTTGATTTGGTGGTTATTCCAACCCAAAAATTTAAAACAGTTAGCTATAAAGGAGATAATTATAAGGTATCTAGAGTAGAAGAAATATTATCTTATAAAACTACATACGCCATGGAAAAAGGTGGTGAAAAACATAGTAGTGACATACTAGATTTATTAGGGTTAGGTGTTAATGTTAAAAAAATAAAGTATGTCTAAAAAGGGATATAACGTAATTTCCCTATTTGATGGTGCTAGTATGGGACAGGCATCACTTAAAAGTATTGATGTAGCAATAAATAATTATTTTGCTAGTGAAATTGATAAACATGCTATTAAGGTAACAATGGATAATCACCCAGAAACGATTCAAGTGGGTGACGTTAAAGGATTAACCTTTATTGATGGTAAGTTATCTAATGATGAAGAAACCTTTGATATTGGGTCTGTAGACCTATTGATGGGAGGACCACCGTGTCAAGGGTTTAGTTTTTCAGGTAAACAGTTAAATTTTGATGATCCTAGAAGTAAACTATTCTTTGAATTTGTTAGGTTATTAAAGGAAATAAAACCTAAATATTGGTTAGTTGAAAATGTTGTTATGAAGAAAGAGTATCAAGATGTAATTAGTGAACATTTAGGTGTTGAACCAGTTAAATTAAATAGTTCATCAACTTCAGCACAAAACAGAGTTAGATTATATTGGGCTAATTTTGATATTGTAGAACCAGAAAATCAAAATATAAAACTTAGTGACATTTTAGAAGATACTGAAATGATTGGTTCAAGTATTATACGTGGGAGTGAATTAAATAAAGCTACTATACTTGGTCGTAGATTAAATGAAAAAGGTAAAAGGGAAGATTATAACAAAGAAATTCCAATAGTTCAATGCTTAGAGGTGAGGGCAAGTAATAGGGATAAAAGTAATTGTTTAACCACAGTTGCAAAAGATACAGTATTAACAACCCTACCAATAGGTAGACACCCTGATGCGTATGGTAAAAAATTACCATATAGAAATTACACTCAAACGGAGCGATGTAGGTTAATGAATTTACCTGATAATTATTGTGATTCAGTAAGTCTAAATCAAACGGTTAAAATAACTGGAAATGGTTGGGAAGTAGGTATGTTAAAACATATTTTTAAAGAAATTAAAGAATATTTTGGGTAAGTGAATAATTTGTAGTACATTTGTATAATAAGAAATTAAAACTATGGAAATCATTGAATGTGATAAACCAAAATATTATAATGAAGCGTATAATAGATACAATGAATTTGTTATTAGGGTTAAAACCACTTTACCTAATTTAAGAAAAATAAATAAGGTTAAGGATAGGGAAAAAATTGAGAAATTAGAGTTGAATAGATTAAAAATAAATACGAATAATATTATGAAAATAAAAGACTGTAATTCTTGCCCATTTAAAGTAGTGGATTATGATGATTATTCTATTGGTAGTAGTACATTAATCGAATGTAACTTACTTAAACATAATGGAAATGATGACTATTTTTTAAAACACAAAAATAATTTATTTGAATGTTCGGATGGGTACGTTAAGCATAATTGCCCACTAAAAGATAAATCGTTAAAAATAGAAATGTAATGGAAAAAGCTAAATTAGCACTCAGAAAATATTTGCTTGATAATAAAGAACAAGTAAAATCAGACTTAGAGAAAATGAGAGAAATCTCAGACGGAATGAATATGTCTTCGTATATCGAAAACTTGTCTAGTTCTTTCTCTGTAGAAAATATCGAAGTTTATCAAAATAAAAATTTTAATCATTAATTTGATGAAATTAGAGTTGAATAGATTAAAAAATAAATACGAATAATATTATGAAATTAAAATTAAATAACATTTACATTTTTAGTAGTTATAATTTAGATGGGTCTGTTTATAAGGGTAAGGTGATTGATATGACTGAAACAACCATAAGAATAGAAAATTTAGATGGTAATTTTAAAGAAAGATATAAAATAACTTTATTTAGAGATAAGCCTATTGAATTAGTTTATGATAATAATGTTGAAATGGAGGGACGTAACATTAACATATATTATATTGGTAGTTGTAATTCTTCAAGTTTTTATACTACGAATCTTACGTAAAATATTCTTAAAAAAAAATGTGATATGCAATATGATGAAGTTCCAATTAAAATTTATAATAAACATCTACCTAAAGCTAAGTTAATATATAATACATTATATGGGGAAGCTAAAACTCATAGGGAGTGGGCTGAATCATTTAATATTATAGGTAAAATAAATAGAATGCTAATTTATGGGTAATATAGAGAAATTTAAAGGAACTCAAGGTAATTGGAAAGTTTTCCCACAATTTAATCATTCACAATATCATGTTTGGTATAAAGTGGGTAGAGATGATGGTGATGGTTACATAGGGGAAAGTGCTTGTAATATAACCACTAGGGACGATGTTAGAGCTGAAGCTAATGCAAAGCTTATATCAGCAGCACCTGATCTATTAGAAGCTTTACAAGACCTAGTTAAATACTGTGAGGATAATGATAATCATGCTGAATTGGGATTGGCTAAATCAGCAATAAAAAAAGCAACTTTTAATTAGGATGGATGAGGTTGATAGACTATTATGTTATCTTTCTAGTTTAAAATTATTAGAAGATCATATTGAAAATTCATTAATCCATAGATGGTGAGAATTAAAAATACAGTATATTAAATTTCCAAGTAAAGGAAGATTTCATGATAATATTAGTCAAGATTTTTCAGAGGTAAAATTTAATGCACTTATAAATTTAATTAGAAATAATCAGATAGGTAATAACGCTGAACCACATTATTTTAAACGTATGAAAAATAAAAATATTAGTTAATTAATGAATTTAAATTTTGACATATCATTAATAATACCTATCTTTGTAAAAATAAAATTATGGAAAAATTTAAAAATAGTTATGTTAGACTTATTATATTAATGATAATATCCACAGTTGCGGGTTTAAGTCTAATTATAATACCAGAAAAAATTCACCCATTAGTGATTATGTTTGTTGGTATATCGTGGGTTATTGATGGTTTATTTTATATGTTAGAAATATATTATAAAATACAAAAAGAAAAACATGGAAAGATTTTTAAGTAAAATAAGTAGAGGATGAAAACACAGAAAATGATTAAAGTATTAAGGGAAAAGTTGAAAGATGAAGGTTACAAAATTAGTTGGGTTGCAAATATTGCAATGGCACAATTAGATGCGGAAGTTCATTATAGAGAAAAGAATAATAAAGTTGGAAAGTATTTGAATAAAAGTGATAGACATGCTATTACAAATAAAGGTGCTGAAAATTTCTTGGATTTACTAACCGCAGAATAGTAAAATAATATGGAAAGTTTTTTAAGTAAAATAAGTAGAGTGAAACCTAATGATATATTTAGGGTATCTTATAAATATAATGCTGAGAATAGATTCAATATGGAAGTTTATAATATGCATTTAGAAGATGAAGTAAAAAGAACTATGATGGATGGAGTGAATAAATTTATCTATGAAAAAATTAGTGAAATTGCTAAAGACCTCACAAATATTAGTAAATTTAAATTATCGAGTGGGCTAATTGAGATGGAAGAATTCATTTATAATTTTAATGTTGAACATGTTTTATTAAGTCCAATGTATTATGGAAATATAATGGAAAGGTTGGGTAAAGATAAATCAATCCCATTTTCAGTCCTACCAAGAAAATTAAATGAATATGGTGAAAGTTTAATCATTTATGGTGAAAATAGTAATACTACATACCATGTAAACCCATTTTTAAAATGGGATCATAATTATGTTTATTTTATGGATACAATTAATTTAGAAATGGAATTATCTGAATATTTTAAGTTTAGTGATATTAATAATGAATTTCATTTATTATTAGAACCAATTAATATGTCACCAATTTATAAATTAAAAATTAATTAATGAATATGAATGTAGTAAGTTTATTTGATGGTGGAAGTATGGGTCAAGTAGCTATAAATGAAGTGGGTATTAAAGTAGATAATTATTATGCCTCTGAAATAGATAGCAATGCCATTAAGATAACAATGGATAATTTCCCTCAAACAACACAAATTGGTGATGTTAGAAAAGTTAGATATCATGATGGTATTTTATATACTGAAAATGGGGATTTTAATGTAGGTAAAGTTGATCTATTACAAGGTGGGAGTCCTTGTCAAACAGTATCTTTAGCTAATGGTGGTGGTAATGATCTTAACTCTGGTAAAAGTAATTTATTTTGGGAATATATGAGACTATTAAAGGAGATCAACCCAACATATTTTTTATTGGAAAATGTACCTATGTCTGAAGCTAATAAAAAGATGATTACGGATGCGGTGGGTTTTGAACCTATCATAATAAATAGTAGGTTGGTGTCTATACAAAACAGAAAAAGGTTGTATTGGACAAACATAAAAAATGTGGGACAACCAGAAGATAAGGGATTACTTTTGAGAGATTTTTATTGTAAAGAGTATGATGAATCTCTAGTGTTGAAAGGTAAAGGGCTTAATAAATTAGATAGACCTAGAAATAGAGCGATAGATATTAATTCCGATAAATGCCCCACAATAATGAAATCTCAAGAGAAAAAACCAACGGACTCTATCGTTTTCAAACAAAATAACATTTATAGATATCCAACAAGGCGAGAATGTGAACTTATGCAAAACTTACCAGAGAACTATACAAAAGCTATTAATTATAGAGTAGCTACGGGTGTTATTGGAAATGGTTGGACAGTGGGAGCAATTAAACATATTTATAAAAATTTAAAAAACAATTAAATGAAAAATATTAATGAAACTTATCATAACCTATTAAATAAGGTTTTGGATGAGGGGTATGATTATTTGGATCCTAATAGACAGAAACAAGGTGTTTATAGAAAACAAATTAATAAATTTGATTTTGAATATGATATGTCAAATGGTTTTCCAGCAATTAGTACTAAAAAATTAGCTTTTAAGGGTGTTGTAGGGGAAACCTTATGGATTTTAAAAGGTTTAAGAAATATCAAATATTTGGTAGATAACGGTATTCCTATTTGGACACCAGATTCTTATAATTATTATTTGAAAAGAATAGGTAAAAATGATGAAGGTGACTACAATATTGAACCTATGGGTATGAATACTTTCTTAGAAAGGATTAAAGATGATAAAAATCATGAAAAAAGTAAAGTTGAAACAAGTGACTATAAATTAGGTGATGTAGGTAGAAATTATGGTGTTCAATTGAGGGATTGGGGTGGTGAAAATAACTCTATATCTGATGTTACTGAGGGGTTAAGTTATGGTAAGGGCAATGGTATAGATCAACTAAAAAAATTAATTAAAACCCTTAAAAATAATCCAATGGCAACTAAGAAAATTATAACCTATTGGAATCCTTCGGAATTAAATGAAACAGCATTAACCCCATGTCATAGATCCTTTGAAGTGATGTGTCGTCCAACTACAAGAGAAGAAAAAATAATAAACCCAGGTAAATATTATGAACTTTCATTATCTTTTGATATGTCAAGTTCTGACGTTTTTTTAGGATTACCATTTAATATTGCAAGTTATGGTTTAATTCTTAATGTTTTAGCAAAGCTATGTAACATGACAGTAGGTAAATTATATGGTAGTTTAACAAATGTACATATCTATCACGCTCATTTAGATGCTGTGAGAGAGCAACTTGGAAATGATGTAGACAAACACCCAAGTTGTGAGTTATCTGATTTCAGTGGGGTTAAAATGGATATGAGGGGTAATGTAGATGAATGGTTAAACTCAAAAGAAATTTCAGATTTTAAATTAAATGGTTATAGTTCATACCCACCTATTAAAGCTAAAATGCTTGCATACGACCAATAATTAAATTAATTACAAATCTTTTTGAATATTTCTTTTTTATTTGAAATACATTCATTACCTTTGGCATATGGAAAAAGAAATGAAAACTAAAAAAGCAAAGGTACATTTATTACCTACAGAAGATATTACTGGGTTATATAGTTTTAACAACAAATTAATATATAATCCAGAAGGGGGTAGTTCACATACTAGAAATAATAAACACCTAAACTTCACAATAGAGGAAAAGATTAAAGGAGGTAAAGAAGTTTATTATATTGATAAATTTACTAATAAAGTAACATCAAGTGGTGGTGCTGAATATGGTAGTAAGCAAAATGTAATCATAGCTACAACTGATACTAAACTTGCAGGATCCATAACTAGAAATAAAGATGGTGGTAAAAGTGTTATATATGGTTTACCAAAAATACCGCAATCATTCGTAGAAGAGTATGCTAAACAAGGTGGTATTGATGAAGTATTAGTAGAATATGAATATAATGAAGATTCTTTAGCTATTTATCACGAAGAAATAAATCATAGAGGTCACTCTGATATTAATTTAGAAGATGATATATCTCTAAAAGTAAATTCTCAAAATGAGATTACTATTCATCCAATTAAAACTTCTTGGGGTCGTGAGGAACATTTAAAGGATATTAAAGAATACTTAAATACCTTAAAAAAAGAGGAGTTAGAGGAATTAACGAATATTTTTGATAATCATAAAACTCTTATTACATCAAGGGTACTATCTTTTGATGAATGGCGAAAAGAAAAAGGATATCTGAAATACATAATAAGTAACTCTTTTATAAAAGACGATATAATGATTAGTTATAATAAATTACAAATAAAATATAGGGCTTATCATAAAACATTTAAAAGATAATAAAAATGACAAGTATTCAGAAAAAAAGTCTTGAACATATATCAAAAACTCTTGATGGTTACGAGACTTATGACATTTATAGTGGGTTAAAAGATGTTATGGCTAAAGAAGGCGTAAATAATTCAACTATAAATAAAACAATAGAATTTTTTCAAACCGCTATGTGGAAACAGACTGAAAAAGTTAACGAATCAAAAGCTTGGGTAGATTTATTAATATCTGATGAACAATAAATAATATAAATTAAGATGGCTAAAAGTTTAGAAAAACAATCAATGATAATACCTAATAAGTATAAGGGACTTTGGTCTGCCTATTACGTAGAAATACTTTTTCATAATGGAAATAAAAGTGAAAAGATAAAATTAGATCAAGGGATTCGAGGAACAAACTGTGATTGTGATGTAACTGTTGATAAGGATGGTTGGGTTTATGTTAGTTAACGGATTAGTAAAATATATAAATAAAATATTATGAGTGAAGAAAAAAAATATAAAGAAGTTGAGAATAATAAAATTACTAAAATAAAATACCCTATTGGTGGTTTTGCCCCAGGACATTACATTAGTAAATGTATCACCTGTGAGGAACAGTTTATTGGTGATATGTATGCAAACCAATGTGAGTCGTGCGCCATAAATGCAGTAAATGAAAGTAATATACAAGCTATTTCAAAAATACATAAACTTGAAGCTGCTTTAGATACTATAAAAGAAATAGTAGGTAAGAAATAATTTAAATGATTTGGTAGTTCCATTAATATGTTATATATTTGTAACATTAAAAGTTAAATAAAAATAATTATGAAAGGGCAATATGTAATCATAGATATTAAGACCATGGATTTTATGAAAAATGAAAAGGGATTAATAAATTATTATGATACTGAGGAAGAAGCTTGTTGTACTTGCGGAATGTATGAGTTTGAAAATGCTTGGGTAATGAAACTTATTTATAATCATATTGAACCATAACTATTAGAGATATATGTATATAAAAATATTTGATTATGAAAAAACAAATTAAAGGAAAAGGGGTTATTATTGATAAATTAGATGGTTTAAATTTATTAATCTCTAGAGCAAGACAGATGCAATTAGAACAACAATACAAGGTAGAAAGTTGCCCCGAATATTATAATGAACATGAGAAAGGTGTTTTAATTGGAGTTAATCGGATCGTAAATTTATTTAATAGAAGTAAATTATGGTAAGGGTTGTTTTTAATACGTATTGTGGTTTGGCTGGGGATTCACAAGAATTGTTAATTGCTAAAAGTGATATTGGTATTGAAGAAAAAGAAAAGAAAATTACTTGAATTGCGTACTGGGAAAGAACATAAAGAATATTAAAATAAAAAAATAATATGAAAAAAAGTATATGTAAATATTTTTCGATGCTCTTTAAACCTTATGTATTCTGGGATTGGTATGATGTTGGGTTTGTATTAAAAATTAGTAAACAAAATAATACAAGTAAATATCATTTTGCAATTGATATACAATTACTTTGGTTTGACTTATGGGTACAATGCTGGAGAAAAAAAGAATTTAGGTGAAAAATAGAAAAATTGATTGCGAATCCAAAGGCATAAAGAAGTGGCTGGGTATAAGTGCGCATAAGTGGAATAGAGAGGGTTTCATTTATAGAGAATGTAATGAATGTGGTCTGAGTCAGAGGTTAATTAATTTCGATGGATTCAGTACGACTTGGAAAGATATGAATTAAAAATTATGGAACGAAAAATAATGATATGTCGATGTCACTCACTTGAGCACCAAATGACTTTTTGGCTTGATGAGGAAGATAATACTTTATATAGTGAACCCCACTTAATAACGCATAAAAATTTCTTTAAAAGACTATGGTATGGTCTAAGGTATGCTTTCGGTTATAAGTGTTAGTATGTTGTTCGAAGATAAAGATTTAGAAAAATTGAGGATTTATTTAAATGAAAATCTAAAAAATAATATAATATAATGGCAAAATATAGAATTAAACAAAGATATTATAATAATAATAGGACTGATTATGAAGTTCAAAAGAAAGTTTGGTATATTCCTTTCTGGTATAATTTTAATAACTTAGATGCGGAAACTACTGGGTTTTATAATCTTATTAGTTTAGCAAAAGAAGCTATTGAAGATGATAAACATAAGACTACACATAGGGTAATACCTATAAAATAAAACTAAATTTTATTAGGAATATCGAATAAAATGTTTTATATTTGTTAGGTAATTATTAATTACAATATTATGGGTAATAGAGAAGAATATTTAAAAGCAAAAAAAGTAGTTGAAAAATATGAAACTATTGAGAAACGATTTATTGCGGTAATTTCATTAGATACTAAAGACTTCTGTAGGTGGAAATTAAAGAATAAATTAATTGGTGGTGGTATTTCTAAAATAAGGGAATTTAAAGTGGGAAATTTAACATATCGTTGTATTTCCACAGTTTGTAATACGTGTTCACTTACTATTGACTCAATAATGGAAACGGAAAATGCTAAAGAGAATGAAGAATATGATGAAATAAGATCAATCCTAAACCAAAACTCTAAATAAAATTTAGTTAAATGAATAATATTGTACTATATAAATATTTTAAAAAAAAGATTAAGAAAAGTAGAGTATTACGCCATAAGAAAGTATATACCAATAAAATTGAGGATGATATTATTCGAAAATTCACCATCAAATCAAAGGAAACTGATTGTGAATATACGTATAAACTTAGAAAAACTAGATATCAGGGTCACACATACACTCACATTTATGTTGAATATAATTACCTAAAATGGTATTATTTGGGATATTATGAAAAAGGTCGTATTAAACGAAAAAAAGGTAAATTTAGTGAAACTAAATCAGCAAATGCTATTGCTTGGGTTTTAAGGAACACAGAAAAATTAATTGATATAAGTGAAAAGGTGGAAATATATGGGTTGGGTCTGTGTAGTAATTGTGGTCATGTTTTAACTGATAGTAATAGCATTAAATTAGGGATAGGACCCATTTGTAAAGAACACATTATAACTTACGATTAAAAAAAAAATATGGAAACATTTTTAACTATACTAGGGTTTATTTTATTGTGGATAGCAATAGGTGTTGGTAGAAAGGATGATAGTAAAATAATATTCTTGAGTGGTGAATGGTGGTTAATCTTTTTATTTGTATTTCTAGGTACATTATTAATAGCCAATAACATGCATTATCATAGTAACTAAAAAAAATAAAATTATGTGGAAAAGTATTGAAGAAAAAAAACCAAAAAACAAAGAAATGATATTAATTAGGTGCGTGGGCTCATCAATCCCAGAAGTTGGTATTTGGGAAGATTTTGGTGATGAAAAAAGTGAAGTTTATATTCCCGCATATGATGATGTGGAGTTAATCACCAATATAGAAAAGTGGTCACCAATACCTTAAAATCATGAATCAATATAACCAAAATAAAGGAATTACGTTATCACAATTATATGCTAACATGTGTTGTTTCATTTTTGGACATAGATATCGACTAAAAAGAGATATTACTCCTCACATAAGAGAAGTGAAATGTTAAAAGTAAATAAACAAATTTAATATGAAACAAGAATATAAAGTTAGATTTTTAGGGGGGATCAGTTATGAAGTGATAATGATTACCACAACATATATAGAACGAACAAGTACTAATGAAAGTGAATCTAATAAGGTTGAGGAAAACTCTGTTTATATTGGTGAAATAGCAAATTGTCTAGCGTATATTAATCTAGCGGAAGGTGGGTACTTGTATCCAACAAATTTAATTTAAAATATTATGAAAGAATTTCAGATTACACAGAATTTTGGAAAAAGTGGTGGTTTTGGTTTTGAATACTTTGAAGTATCTAATGATGCAACAGTTGAAGAAATTGAAAAAGAAGCTATTAGAGTTCAAAATAACGATTTTAATGGTAGATTTCCTGGGTTTGGTGGGAAAGTACTAGAAAGACCCACAATCACAGTAAAGGAATATAAAAACGGCAGAAAAGTTAAAGGTGGTATTAAATTCAAAACAAAATGGTGTAGTCACTAGTATTAACAAATAATGGTTAAGTGTAGAATAATATTGAAATTGTTTTTTAATTAAACTATGAAAAATGTTTACTTAATAATGATATTG
>Ga0209414_1001142_pt1 | contig 12730 bp, 11 predicted proteins | sample LakVidmifraction_4_FD_181154 | JGI IMG/M metagenome (GOLD analysis project Ga0209414, IMG submission 181154) | Hypersaline microbial communities from Lake Vida, Antarctica - Brine Hole Two &gt;0.2 micron (SPAdes) (version 2) | ecosystem: Environmental > Aquatic > Non-marine Saline and Alkaline >... | reverse complement strand
CACTGGATTTGCGCCGACTGCGCCACCAACGGCGCGGACTGCTTTTGGGTTTCCGATTGCCGAAGCTAATTCGGCATAAGTCTTTTGCTCACCGAAGTCGAGTTTGGATATTTGACCCCACACTGCCAGCTGGAATGTCGTCCCGGTAATAGCGACCGGAACAGAAAATGTCTTTCTTGAACCTTCGAAGTATTCCGCAATCTGATCGGCGGCATCCAAGGTGAAACGATGTGCTTTCGCTGAGTCTGAAAATTCGACTCGCCTGGAGCCTCCAGGCAAAATTTCCAGTTGGGCAACACCTGATTGAGTTGTGCCGATGGCTATTTTTCCAATCGGAGATTTGATGACCTTTAGGGCCGCGAGTTCTGTCATGGCAAGAAGTATTGCAAAGTTTCCATAGGTCCTGGAGGCAATCTTCAAGACCTGTGGAAAAAAGCGTACCTAGAGTCGTGTCCCGGCTTCTATCAGAACTGACCTAAGAATCTGCTCGATTTCTTCGAATTCCTTCGGGCCGCAGGTCAAGGGAGGCGCAAGCTGGATCACAGGGTCGCCACGGTCATCAGCACGGCAGTAAAGACCTTGATCGTAGAGAGCGTTATTCAAAAAACCTCGAAGAATCTTCTCGGACTCTTCTCGTGATAGCGACTCCTTGGTTTCCTTATTGCGAACTAGCTCTATTGCAAAGAAGTAACCATCACCTCGAACATCGCCGACAATCGGTAGGTCCTTCAACTTTTCAAGCGTCTTGCGGAAGATTGGTGAGTTGATGCGAACGTTGTCGACCAGCTTCTCCCGGTCGTAAATGTCAAGGTTTGCAATTGCTACGGCGCAGGCAACCGGGTGGGCCGCGAAGGTGTAGCCATGTGCAAGTGTCGCGGTTCCTTCATTAAAAGGCGCAAAGTACTTTTCCTTTATAAACAGGGCACCTAGCGGCGCTACACCGGAGGTAATTGCCTTGGCAGTGACCATCATGTCTGGGTTTATGTCGTAGCGCTGCGAGCCAAACATTTCACCGGTTCGACCAAAGCCTGTAATGGTTTCGTCGGCTACCAATATCACGTCGTACTTATCGCAGATTTCACGAATGCGCTTAAAGTAGCTCTTCGGGGCCGTGAAGCAGCCGCCAGCATTTTGAATTGGCTCAACAAAGAAAGCGGCGACTGTGTCCGGACCTTCGAACAAAATGACTTCCTCGAGGCGGTTTGCGGCCCAGAGAGCGAATTCATCCTCGGTCTTAAAGCGAGGATCTGCCCGGTACCAGTTGGTGTTCGGAATCCGGAATGTTGAGGGCACAAGTGGTTCGAACATCTGCTTGAAGGCCGCAATGCCAGTAATCGAGAGAGCACCGTGGCTGGTGCCGTGGTAGGCGGTTTGTCGAGAAATAACCTTGTGCTTTTGTGGCTTACCTGTCATTTTGAAATACTGCTTGGCAATTTTCCATGCTGATTCAACTGCTTCCCCGCCACCGGTGGTGAAGAAGATTCGGGTCAAGTCTTTTGGTGCATAGGAAATCAACCGCTCTGCCAGTTCTACCGCCCTGGGGTGTGCGTAGGACCAAAGCGGCATGAAATCAAGCTCCATGGTTTGCTTTGCCGCCGCGTCAGCAAGTTCCTGCCTGCCGTGACCGGCGTTGACCGTGAAGAGGCCAGACAGTCCGTCAATTACTTTTCGGCCCTTTGAATCCGTTAGGTAGTGACCATCCGCTTTTTGAATGATGGTCATGTCCATCTTGTTGTAGGGGCTGTGCCTGGTGAAGTGCATCCAAAGGTGCTTCTTCGCACTCTTTTGCAGTTCTTTGTCCCCGACCTCTTTCCCAGAAGCCATGGCGTTGACTATCGGAAAGTCGGACTTCGACGCGGTTGTAACGTGACTTTTTTTCTTGGAACTGAACAGTCCCCTTAGGGTTTTAGCCTTGCTGTTTTCTTGGATTGCCATTTCATATCACTTCTTTACCGTTAGGTGGAGAGAAACTCCTTATCGAGTTCCCCAGTTATAGTGCTGCTTTTCTAGTTTTAGGTAGACAAAACTTTCTGCGGAGATAACTCCAGGCAGGGCTCGTATTTGCGAATTTATAAGTGCCAACAGGGAATCATCATCTTCGCACACTGCCTCGGCCAGAATGTCGAAGCTACCGGCGGTGAGCACCACGTAGTCAACCGATGAAATCTCAGCAAGCGACTTGGCAACCACTAAAGCATCGCCGGAGCACTTGATGCCGATCATCGCCTGTCTGGAAAAACCAAGGACTAATGGGTCGGTCACTGCAACAATCTGCATGACTTTGGCTTCAGTGAGTTTCTGAACTCGCTGTCTAACAGCGGCTTCAGACAGTCCAACGACTTTACTTATCTCCGCATAGGACTTTCTGCCGTCATGCTGAAGCTCTTCGACGATGAGCTTAGATGTGTCATCGAGCTGTGAGCGGCGGGTCCTCAATGTTTTGGACATACCTTGAGTATCGCACTTAAATATTCGAAAAAAGGAACTTTCCGTAGCTTTTTTACCAATATGTTACGAAATCGGTACAGTTTGGAAACTTGACTGTCGAAATGCTTATTTCGGGTTTAGAGTCTGATTTAATAACTCGAAGAGGAGTGGTGCAAGATGGCCGTGAAAAAATTACAGAACTTTATTGGTGGCAAGTATCAATCATCAACAAGTGAAAACGTCAGCGACGTCATAAATCCATCAACCGAACAGGTTTACGCTCACGCCCCGGTGTCAAGCGAAGCCGATGTCGACCACGCTTATAAGGTCGCGGCCAAAGCTTTCGAAACCTGGTCTCAGACCACTCCGTCCGAACGACAACTTGCTCTGTTTCGAATCGCTGATGCCCTCGAGGCAAGAGCTGAGGAGGCTGCAGATGTTGAATCTGAGAACACGGGTAAGCCAAGAACCACTTTGGTAGATTATGAAATTGGACCTTGCGTTGACCAGATTAGATTTTTTGCAGGAGCAGCCAGGAACCTAGAGGGCAGAGCAACCGCCGAATACATGAAAGACCACACCTCTTCGATTAGAAGAGAGCCAATTGGAGTTATTGGTCAAGTGACCCCCTGGAACTACCCATTGAACATGGCGGTCTGGAAGTTTGCGCCAGCAATTGCCGCTGGAAACACAATCGTTTTGAAGCCTTCGGACACAACTCCCACCTCGACCTTGTTGCTTGCTGAGATTGCCAGCGAGTTTTTGCCAGAAGGAGTCTTCAACGTTGTGACCGGAGACCGTGACACGGGTCGCGCGATGATCGAGAACCACATTCCGCAGATGGTTTCTATCACCGGTTCGGTGCGCGCAGGTATGGAGGTCGCGAAAAGCGCCTCCAGCGACCTAAAGCGTGTCCACCTTGAACTTGGCGGCAAGGCGCCGGTTATCGTTTTTGCAGACGCGGATTTCCAGAAAGCCGCAGAGGGCATTGTCGCCGCAGGATTTTTCAACGCCGGTCAAGACTGCACCGCAGCCACAAGGTTGTTGGTTCAGGAATCTGGCTATGACGATTTCATGACTGCGCTAATTGCAGAAGTAAAGAACAACGCCAAGGTTGGACTGCCAAACGAGCCAGACATCTTGTTTGGTCCGGTTAATAGTGCTAATCAGCTAACCCGAATCCAGGGTTTTATCGATAGGTTGCCGGATCACGCAAAGATTGAAACTGGCGGATCAAGAATCTCCGGTAGCGGTTACTTCTTGGAGCCAACGGTCCTTTCCGGGCTGAAGCAGACCGATGAGCACATCCAAGACGAGATCTTTGGGCCGGTCCTAACGGTCCAAAAATTTACCGATGACGCCCAGGCTCTGAAATGGGCAAATGACATTAGGTATGGACTAGCCTCATCGGTTTGGACAACTAACCACACCAGGGCCATGCGTTTTGCCAAGTATCTAGATTTCGGAACGGTGTGGATTAATACGCACATCCCTCTTGCGGCAGAGATGCCACACGGTGGCTTCAAGCACTCCGGATACGGCAAGGATCTGTCGCACTACGGCTTCGAGGACTACACAAGAATTAAACATGTCATGCACTACATAGGAGATTGAAAGTAAAGATTAGATTTCGTTGCCTCTTTTTTGGCGAAAGTTGTGCGAAACTTTCCCTTGCCTTTGGACTCTCAAAGGAATCCGGTAGTGGATAACCGATAATCGCAGGAAGCTGCGGAACCTAGGAGAATGCTATGAAGCGAGGACTACCTCAAGACCCAATGTTGGCTCAGCTCGTTCAGATGGCTAGACGGCACCAGATCTCTCGTCGAGCGGCTCTAGCCGGTGTCGGTGGAACCGCTGCAGCGCTTACGCTTGCATCATGTGCCGCCGCGGGAGAAACCGTTGTTGCGGCCACCGACCTTTCCGAAAGCGAAAAAGTGCTTGTTTGGCACAACTGGGCTGCCTACATGGACGAAGATGACGACGGTAACTACCCGACCCTCCTTCGCTTCCAAGAACAGAGCGGAATCGCCGTTGATTACCTCGTCGACATTGACGATAACGACACTTGGTACGCCAAGGTCAAGGATCAGCTAGAACTGGGTCAGGACATCGGTGCTGATGTTGCCTGCCCAACGACTTGGATGGCATCGCGTCTTCTCGGCCTTGGATACCTGCAGGCTCTCGACAACGCAAACATGCCCAACAAGGTAGCGAACCTAGCTCCTAGTTACCTGGGAAACCCGGATGACCCGGACCGAGTTTACTCAATTCCTTGGCAGGGTGGATTCGCCGGAATTGGCTATAGCAAAAAGGCCTACAAAGAAGCAACCGGCAAGGATGAGCCAGCAACCATGGCCGATCTTTGGGCAGCGGAGCTAAAGGGAAGAGTTGGTTTGCTTTCCGAGATGCGCGACACCGTGGGTCTAGTTCTATTGAGTCAAGGAATCGACATCAGCTCTGCCGAAAGCCTGACCGAGGATGCTTTCAACGCTGCCCTCGAGGAGATCAAGATTCAGATTGACAGCGGGCAGATCTATAACGTCCGTGGAAACAGCTACCTTGACGATCTAACCACTGGAAACATCATCGCTGCAACCGCTTGGTCTGGCGACATCACCGTCATCAACTACGAAAGCGGCACCGATGAAGAGCCAGAGCCATTCGGCTTTGTCTTCCCAGACACCGGAGCAACTTTGTGGGCTGACGAGTTCATCGTGCCATTGGGCGCAACTCACAAGCGCAACGTTGAAGAGTTAATCAACTACTACTACGACCCCGTTAACGCAGCTGAGCTTGCTCTTTGGGTGAACTTCATCACGCCAGTGGTTGGAGCCAAGGAAATTGCGGCTCAGGATGATCCTGAATTGGCAGAAAATCAGCTCATCTTCCCTAACGTCGATACTCTTGCAAAGAGTCACTCGTTCCGAAGCTTGACTGGTCCAGAGGAGCAGCGCTTTTCAGCCGCGTGGCAAAACCTTCTCCTAGGTTCCTAGGTGGCAATTGAATTTATAGCCAGGGGTCAAGACCTCGAACTCAAGGGTATTCGAAAAGAGTTTCCAGGTTTTGTTGCGGTTGATAATCTCAACCTCAAGATTCCGGCCGGTGAGTTTTTCGCCCTTTTAGGTCCGTCGGGCTGTGGTAAGACAACGACGCTACGAATGATTGCAGGGCTCGAGAGCCCGTCAAAGGGTGAAATTCTGCTCGGCGGTAAAGACATCGCCGGCATGAAGCCTCATGAGCGACCTGTAAACACCGTATTCCAGAATTACGCACTGTTTCCACACATGAGCGTTTTGGAAAACGTGGCTTTTGGAATCAAGCAACGAAAAGTTGCCGACCCATTGCCAAAGGCCGAAAAAGCCCTAGCAATGGTCGAGCTCGAGCACCTTGCACAGCGCAATCCACAGCAATTATCCGGTGGCCAGCAGCAACGAGTGGCACTTGCAAGAGCTCTGGTGAACCGTCCGTCGCTACTGCTACTTGACGAGCCATTGGGCGCACTTGACCTCAAACTTCGTCGTCAGATGCAGATCGAGCTCAAGGCGATTCAGATGGAAGTTGGACTTACTTTTCTTCACGTAACTCACGACCAAGAAGAAGCCATGGACATGGCCGACACTGTCGCAGTCATGAACCAGGGTCACATCGAACAACTTGGTGCTCCCGAGGTTTTGTATGACAGGCCAAAAACTGCATTCGTGGCCAAGTTCTTGGGTCAATCGAACATGTTCGTCGGTAAAGTCACCGATACTAACTCCGAAACCACGAGCCTCGAATACAAGGGCCATAAGATTACCGGCCTGACCAAGAGAAGCGAGAAGGTCACCGGAGTTATCGCGATCGGAGTTAGGCCTGAAAAGACCTACTTCCACGAGACCGAGCCGACGGCCGATCCGGGATTAAACATTCTTGGGCCGGGTCAGATCACCGACATCCGATTCACTGGAGTCTCCAATCAATATCAGATTGATATTCCAGGCATCGGTGTGATGACCGTTTTTGCTCAAAACGTCGGCCGCTCACCAGTCGTGGAGCTAGGTGCACAGGTTTATGTCAGCTGGAAAATCGAGCACAGCTTTGGGCTGTCTGATCTTCCATCCGGAGTAGAAGAAGACCGGTAATGGCTTTCGTGGCATTTGGTTCACAGGCTCCGGCTAAGGAGCAGGGGCCTTCCAAAAGCGGTCGAGTAGCACTGTTTTTATTGCTGCCTGGTTTGTTTTACCTAGCGCTGTTTTTTATCACGCCATTAGTGTCCTTAATCATCACATCATTGAAGGCGCCCAGTGCAACCGGCGCAATTGGAAACTACGAATTGGGCCTGGAGTTTGGTAACTACGTTTACGCGGTTACTCAGTATGCACCCCAGATTTTTCGATCCTTTAGTTTCGCCTTGCTGGCAACCGTCATCGCGCTTGCCATTAGCTACCCAATCGCCTATTTCATTGCTGTTAAGTCAAGAAATAGGCCGGTTCTCAAAGGCATCTTGCTCACTCTGGTGGTGGCGCCCTTCTTTATCTCGTTCTTGCTTCGCACTTTCGCATGGAAGCAGATTTTCTCTAACGATTCGCTGATTGTTAACGTGCTGAAAGACGTCGGCATTTTTGGTGCCGATAGCTACATAATTGGCACCAACTTTGCCGTTGTATTTGGTCTGGTTTATATGTTCATCCCATTCATGACGCTGCCAATCTATGCGAACCTAGATCGACTGGACTTGAGCTTGGTTGAGGCAGGGTCCGACCTCTATGCGAGTCCTTCTAAAACTTTCCGAAAAATAACACTGCCACTTTCGCTTCCGGGAATCATCTCAGGAACCCTTTTGACGTTCATCCCGATTAGCGGTGATTACGTTGTTGCCAGCAGGGATTTCCTCGGTGGCCCTGACACCGCGATGATTGGCAATGTGGTTGAGGCTAACTTCCTGAGAATTCTGGACTACCCGACTGCCTCGGCCATCTCAGTGATGCTAATGGCAACCATCGTTGTCCTGGTCTCCGCATATGTTCGACGAAGCGGAACGGACGATCTACTATGACCCGTTTCTCGTTGGGCAAGTACTTGCTTCCCACCTATGTTTTTTTGACCTTCTTATTTTTGATGGTCCCAATTGGATACACCTTCGCGTTTTCCTTTAACGACTCGATAAAGTCGAACATCATTTGGCGTGGCTTCACATTTGACAACTGGTTAAACGTTTGCGATCAGGCAGGCGTCTGTGGCGCCTTCGGCAACTCGTTGTTGGTTGCAATCACTGCAACCGCTGTCTCCACAGTTCTCGGAACAATGATCGCAATAGCTTTGGTTCGATACCGTTTCAAGTTTCGAAGCGCAACCAACTTGCTGCTGTTTTTGCCGCTTGCCACCCCCGAAGTGGTGATGGGTGCCGGTCTGGCAGCTCAGTTCTTGGACTTTGGTTGGTCGAAGGGTCTTACAACCGTAATCATTGCCCACGTGATGTTCACGCTGAGCTTTGTGGTTGTCACCGTAAAGGCGAGGGTTGCAACTTTGGATCCGGCTCTTGAGGAAGCTGGGCGGGATCTCTACGCCTCTCCAATGCAGGTGTTCTGGAAGATTACTTTTCCTTTGCTGCTGCCGGGAATACTGTCCGCCGCGATGCTGGCTTTTGCTTTGAGCTTTGATGATTTCATCATCACTCAGTTCAACTCGGGATCAGTGGACACTTTCCCGAAGTTTGTCTACACCGCGGCCGCCAGAGGCATTCCGCCAGAGGCTAACGTTGTTGGGTCATTCGTCTTTATCGTTGCGATAGCGATTGTAATTGCCGTGCAAGTGAGATCCGCCAGGAAGAAGCGAAAGCTACTTAGTAAATAGCAATTCAACTGCATCGCGAAAATGCTGATGATGCTTCTCAGCATTTGCGGCAGTGGAATCCGGTGAAACCAAAACCATATCGAGCAAAAGTCTCGTCAGGATCTCGTGATTGATTACGGGCAGCTGGAGGAACTGACCTAATTCTAAGTCTTGTGCAGTTGCCGCTTTGGCTGAGGTTGTTGGGGACGAGTCTCTAAAGCCGTATTCACCCTGGCAGCCGATTCTGGAAACCTGCCAAGGAAATTGATGCTTGTCGATCGTGGCCTGAATGTTTCTTTACCAGAGGATTGCTAATTGCTCCGTCTTGGAGAGGATTTCTGGATTTAGAGCTCCTCGAGTGCTGCTCGGACTGCAGTCATGAATAGCGTATTTCCGGCCAACGTGCCGCCGATTACCCGGTCATTGGCGGTGCGGGACAGCAAGAAGCGGGATTGGTCATCGAGCCAGTTCAGAATCTCGATAATCGTTGCCATCATTTAGAGCCCAGTGGGTGAAGTCGGATTGCCAGGTCTCGCTAGGTTGGTTGGCTTGGAAACGGATTCAGGACGACTTCGGTCTCTTCGATGGTTCCGGGATCACCTGGCCAAGTAGCGTGCAGGATGGGACGGATCGTCGAGGTCGAGGCAACCAGCAGGCCTTCTTGGTCCAAACGTCAGGGGATCGTGACCGGCCCGCCATCCAGACCGCCAGCCTGATAACGGGCGAGAAGGATGTTGCACCCAGCCACGGGAGACCCCGAACCCTTGAGCCGCCTTCGTCTCAGCCATTCCTTGCTCTAGAACAGACAACACGATCACTTCTGCCCTTTGACATGAACAATCATCACGACCGGACAGATGGGATCGATATCCCTACTCAAGTGGGAACTATGTTTTGAACTCGGAAGACCAGTTGTAGGTCATTGAAATGCCCGTCAGCGAGAACCCTCCGCACCGCGAGCGCGGCGGGGCACCTGGCGCACGACTACACGGATGCCGCCGGCGGACGCGGAGCCGGTGCCGGGGGCACTTTCTTGGCCGCGACGACATCCGCGAGGGTGATCGTGACTAGGGCACGTTTGGTCTCGACGACGCACTGCGTTTGCGTGCGGGAGCGAAGAACGCCGAGCGCATCCGTGAGCCCACCGTCGATTCGCGAGCGCACGACGACACGGGTCCCGAGTTTCACGCCGAGGAGAAAGTCGGCCGCACGTGTGTCCATCGGGCCGAGCCTATCCCACGGCACGGTTCTCGCAGTCGGGTCTGCAACCGCATCCTCAGTGCCGCCCACAGGCTGGGCATTTGCCGGATGCGACGGATGACGCTCTCGGTATTGATGTTGACTCATGAGCACGAAGTCCTAGCTCTTATGAGCTCAATTAATCGGGCACTACAAGTTTGAACTAAACGATTGCCAGGCCATCGGCAAGGACATCTAATGCTTCATGCAGAAGTTCATCGGATATCGAAAGTGGAGGCAGCAGGCGGACAACATTTGCGTAGGTGCCGGCGTTTAGGATTACGACCCCATTTCGGTGGCAGTGCCTCAAAAGGGCCTCCGTGGCCTGCTGGTTAGGGTCAAGAGTCCCCGGAATTACTAGTTCAAAGGCCTGCATGGCCCCAACGCCGCGTATTTCACCAATGACTGGAAACTGGGCCATCATCGCTGCAAGTCGCTCGGTGATAAGAGCACCAATTTCTTGGGCTCGATCTAGCCAGTCTCCTTGCTCAAACTGCTCCATGACAGCCACCGCGGCTGCGACAGCCGTTGGAGAGCCACCAAAGGTGCCGCCCAAGCCACCGGCGTGGGCTGAGTCCATAATCTCTGCGCGGCCGACAACGCCGGATAGCGGCATGCCACCTGCAATGCCCTTGGCGACAGTTACAAGGTCAGGGTCGAAGCCTTCTTCCCACTGGCTTGCAAACCATTTTCCGGTTCTTGCCATGCCGCTTTGAACTTCGTCGGCAACCATGACGATGCCGTTTGCCTTGCACCAGCTGTCGATTGTCTTCAAGAAGCCAGGGGCTGGGACTATGAATCCAGCTTCACCTTGAATTGGCTCAATGAATACCGCGGCAAGCTGTGACGCACCAACTCTTTTTTCTAGGTACGTGATTGTTCTTGCTGCCGCCTGCTCACCAGTCATGCCCTCGGGGTCGCGGAAGGGGTAGCTCATGGGAGCATGGTGAATGCTTCCCGGTAGTGGCCCAAAACCTGTGGCATACGGGTGTGCCTTGAAGTTCATTGCCATCGTAAGGCTGGTTCGACCGTGGTAAGCGTGGTCGAAAACAGCAATCTCATTTCTCCCGGTTGCTCGCCTAGCAATCTTCACTGCGTTCTCGACGGCTTCGGCACCGGAATTAAAAAAGGCAACCTTCTTCGGAAAAGAGCCGGGAGAGTGAGAGGCCAAGAGCTCAGCTGCTCGAACGTACTTCTCGTAGGGAGCGACAGTGAACAAAGTGTGGGTTAGTTTCGCCACCTGCTCTTGCACTGCAGCAACCACACCGGGGTTAGTGTGACCAATTGTCACCACTCCAATACCGCTACCCATATCAATCAATTGGTTGCCGTCTACGTCTTCGAGAATCGCACCGTGCGCACGCTCTATAAACACCGGCAGCATCGTTCCGACACCTGCTGAAACCACAGCGGATCTGCGCTTTTGTAGCTCGACTGACTTCGGTCCAGGAATGGAGGTAGTCAAGATTCTCTTTTGTTCAAGGCTCATAGGTGAAGTCTAGGTACTTCCTTGGATTTTTATCATTCCCAACTCGCAATGCGGATGGAGTTCTAAGCTTTATTAGATGCGTACTGTTTTGGTTTTAGGCTCCACCGGGTCCGTTGGCACTCAGACACTTGAATTGCTATCGGCGAACCCCGATAAGTTTCAGCTTGTCGGAATTTCGGGAAATTCGAACACTGGGCTACTAGAGGCGCAACGAGTCAAATTTGGTTTGTCGAAGGACAAAGCGGTCCTAGGCTCAGAATTGGCGGCCGATTTGGCCGGGGAGCTCTCAGCCGACGTGGTTGTAAATGGGATCACTGGCTCGGCCGGCCTAATGGCTACCCTTTCGGCTCTCCGCGCAGGCAGCAAGTTAGCGCTTGCTAACAAAGAGTCATTAATCGTCGGAGGATCGCTGGTTACTGAGTTAGCGGCCAAGGATCAGATTTTGCCGGTTGATTCCGAGCACTCGGCAATCGCTCAGTGTTTACTGGCGGGGCAAAAATCTGAGGTATCAAGGCTTATCTTGACCGCCTCGGGCGGTCCTTTTCGAAACATGACTAAGGTCGAGCTTGAGAACGTCACCCCCGCTCAAGCGCTCAAGCATCCAACCTGGAGCATGGGCAAGGTGATAACCACCAATTCCGCCACCATGGTGAACAAGGGTCTCGAGGTAATTGAGGCACACATCCTGTTTGACATCGAGTTCAAAAACATTGCGGTGACCGTTCACCCGCAATCGATTGTTCACTCGATGGTCGAGTTCTATGACGGTTCGGTCATAGCGCAGGCTTCGGTGCCAGATATGAAGCTTGCAATCGGCTTTGCGCTAGGTTGGCCAAATCGCCTTGCGAACTCGACAAAGCCTTTGGATTTCACGCAAAGCCATCGTTGGGATTTTGAGCCGTTGGATGAACAAGTATTTAGTGCCGTCAAGCTAGCCCGCCAGGTTGGGGAGGCAGGGTTTACTTTCCCATCGGTCTATAACGCTGCAAATGAGCAGGCAGTTGAGGCTTTCCACCGCGGTGACATATCCTTCCTCGGTATTACTGACACCATCGACAAAGTGCTTCAGGCCCACACTCCCGGGCCGTTGAGCCTCGAGAGCGTGCTCAGTGCCGAGAGCTGGGCCAGACGGACCGCTGATTCGCTGATAGCACACGCCTAAATCCGCAAGTGTTGGGTACCCTTTAGAAGTGATCGACATCCTCTTATACGCAGCCGGCATTGCAATTGTTCTTATTGGCATTGCACTCTCGATCGGCCTACACGAAATCGGTCACCTAATTCCAGCAAAGATTTTTGGCGTTCGTGTAAACCAGTACATGATTGGCTTTGGCCCCACCGTGAAGTCCTGGACCAGGGGCGACACCGAGTATGGAATCAAGGCGATACCGCTTGGCGGCTACATCCTGATGACCGGAATGTATCCACCCGAATCAAAGCCATATCGCGGACCCTTCTCAAGTTGGATCAGGGATGCTAGAAATTACGTAAGAGAGGGCATCGAGCCGAGCGATGAAAATCGTCAGTTCTACAAGCTTTCTGCCCCAAGGAAATTGATAATCATGCTCGGCGGACCGCTGATGAATCTTTTTTTGGGCGTGCTGCTTATTCTTTTGGCGCTAAGTGGTGTTGGCACCATGCAATCCACCATGAGCGTCAACAAGGTCTACGAATGTATCGAGGCTGATTCTGCCGGCAACTGCCCAACTGGATCTCCGGTTTCACCGGCGCTGGCAGCCGGCCTATTGCCCGGTGACACCGTGA
>Ga0209414_1001141_pt1 | contig 12739 bp, 5 predicted proteins | sample LakVidmifraction_4_FD_181154 | JGI IMG/M metagenome (GOLD analysis project Ga0209414, IMG submission 181154) | Hypersaline microbial communities from Lake Vida, Antarctica - Brine Hole Two &gt;0.2 micron (SPAdes) (version 2) | ecosystem: Environmental > Aquatic > Non-marine Saline and Alkaline >... | reverse complement strand
CCGGAAGGAGTCACTGCCCGTTCAGCGTCGGACCCCGCCTGCGTCTCTGCATCGGTAGCCAACTCAACAAGTCCCCGTCGAGTCGTCAACGCGGTAAGCGAGGCCAGCCCGTCCGGGGTCACCGCACGGTTGGTGGCTGTGCCCGCGATCGTGTGTGCGTCCGTGGCGAACTTGCTGATGCCCTCAATATCTGTCGTAGCCAAGTCAGCCGCGTCCACAACGGCGTTGCCGTCCTGGGTGAGCGTCGTGGCGTAGACATCGCCAGCCACATCAAGGATGCCTTGAGTGGGAATCTTGCCGATTCCCACTGCGGTGTTCCCGTCAAGCGAGATCAGCACGTCCTGTGCCGAGACGATGAGCGACGACTCGACATAGGGCGTGCCGCTGGAGTAGTTGAGGGAGTTCAGGCCGAAGATGTCTCGGACCTGGAGCGTGACCTCATACTCGTGAGACGGCTCCAACCCAGTCGCTACCGTGATTGCGGTGCCGGGTGCGTAGGCGTTGTCGGAAGCGTCAGAAGAAGAGAGCGTTTGCGATGTCCACGAGCCGTAGACCCACGCCCCCGCTGTGGTCAGGTTTCGGTAGCCGACGCGCGTCTGTAGGACGTTGCGCTGAGAGCCCGAGAGGTAGAACGACGTGGTTGTCGCCTGTGTGCCGGAGAGCGCGATGGTCTGCGTGGTCGAGGTCGGGGTGACGACAGGCGTGCCAGCGTTGGCGATCGGCCTGCCCCAGCGGTGGACGGCGGGGGAGACGGTGCCGGTCTCGGTGTCTGTCCGGCCACGAGAGTCTGTGACGGTGGCGGAGAAGGCCGATCCCACGCCCTGGGTCGTTACGACGTTGGCGAACGCAACGCCGGAGGTGGTGTTTCCAGAAACCCCGTTCACAGTGGCCACGGCGGTCGTCGTGCTCGCGCCGGTCCCGGGGTCGCTGGTGAAGGTGGGGATCAGCTTCGACCAGTCCTTCACGAACACTGCGGCAGAGTTAGTCAGCGTGCTGAGGCCCGCCGTTGACGCCCCTTCCGTCCATGTTGGCGCCCCGATTGTAGGTTGGACGCTCGTGGGGACGGTGTAGGCGAAACTGGCTTCAGTAGTGGAGCCGATCTGCGGGCCGCCCGACCCGTCGAGGGTGGTCACGCGGTACTGGATCGTTCCCGATGTCGCGTTGGGAATCTCACCATGCGCGATGGTTGTCGAATACGGCCAAGACGACCCGGAGATTCCGCTAGCGGAACCGATCCCGGTCCACGTCCCAGTCAGGGGGGACTTGTACTCCAGGACGTAGTTGAAGCCCGAGACCAGCGGAGAGAGCGCCAAGGTCGTCGCAGAGCCGGTCTGGGTGCTGGCGGAGCGCGTGATCGAGGTGGCCGCGCGGGGAATGGTGGCAAGGCTGATCGTCTTGCCGCCGAGGCTTGTCGGCACAGGGAAGCCCGAGGAGACATAGCTACCGGAGACCGAAACCGACACCCCCACCGGAGACTTGGTGCCGTCGGCGCTGTGGCTAACATTGACCGAGCCGGAGGTGAAGTTGATGTTCTGCGAGTTTCTGAAGTCAACGCTGGCGAACCCCTCAGAGTCCGAGCTACCGTTGATCGTGACATTGAACGTGCGAGCCGGACTGCCCCACCACGCCCCCCAATTCGAGGCTACGTTGCGCCGAATCCTCAGCGTGTAGGAGATCGTCGATCGGTTGAGCGAGACGCTCTGGGAGGTCGTGTAGTCCAAGTACCAGGTGTAGTTTCCGGCACTGCCCATCGTCAGAGTGGCCATGTGCTAAGCCTCAATCTGCTCGATGAGCGCGTCGGCGCCCTCGATGTAGTCAAGGTCAGCATCGCGCCAGGCTCGAGCGGCGTCCCGGCTCTTGAAGAGCTCCGCGACGCCCCCGGCCCCGGCGAGAGTGATGGTCACGCGGAAGACCGACGGCGGCATCTTCGGCAGGGGCGTGGTGCCGCCGTCGCCCGCGACTCCCGTGTTGATCGTCATGTCTTTTCCTTACTGAGCCGAAAGAATCGTGACGCCGGACTGGCCGGGCCGGAACTTGTGCGAGCCGACGTTCAGGTCGTTCAGCACCGTGATATTCGGCGTGACAAAGCGTACCAAGGACGACGACGCAGGGTCCGCCTCCCACCACGCCAGGGCGGTCGAGCCGCGCCGAATCTGGAAGCCACCAGCGAAAGCGAAGGTGTTGAAGGCGTCGCCGTCGTCGGTCGAGGCGATTCTCAGACCCGTAACGTCGGAGTCGCCGTCGCCCTTCCACTTACCGGCCGCGCCGAACTCGAAGTACGTCGCCAGGTTGGCGCCCTGCTCCCCAACGTCCGCCTGGATGCCGGAGATGATCGAGACGAGCGAGGTGCCGCCGATGGTGAGGGAGTCACCCATGCCGTTCGTGATGAGCGAAGCCTGGAGGAGACCCACGTCGATTGTTGAGACATCTATCGCGGAGCCGCTAATCGTACCCGTGCCGAACCACACGGAGCCCGACGAAGAGTCCAGAATGAAGGTTGGGTCGCCGCTTGAGTTGTAAGCGACAAGCCCTCCCGAGGAGAGTTTTAGCCCCGAGTCCGCCGGTTCGTCTGTCTGCACTATCGCTCCAGTGATCGTGGAGCCGTCGGCGAAGTCCGGGTCGAGGTTCGCTCCGGTAATCGCCCCCACGTCGATGTCGGAGCCCTGCACGCCGTCGAGGGCGACCGAGTTGGACTCTGTGCTTCGGACCTCTCCGCCCGCTCCGTCAACAGCCACCACGCGGGCGTAATACTCGGTTCCGAGGCTGAGTCCCGAGATGAGGGCGAGGCCGGATTGGCCGGGGAAAGCGGTGCCCGCACGGACCCACAACCCCGGAGCGCCAGTGTCTTCCGGCGCCACCTCGACGTATGCGTAGCGGAAGCCGCTATCGACTGGGTAGGCATCACCAGCGGAGTCCAGGCCGCTCCAGTCGACGTAGAACAGGCCCTTCGACGAGGTTGCCGTAGGGGCGCTGGGGGCGACAAGTGCAGTGAGCGCCGCATCTGCCGTGACCGGCCCCACGGAGGACGACCAGCCCGAAACGCCCCCCACATCAGAAACTGCGCGAACGCGATACGTCCATGCCGATCCCCGCGCGACCGGCAGATCGTAGGCGATGCCGGTGATGCGCAAGACGTTGATCCAGTCGCCCGATCCGTCGTCACCCTCCACCTCGTAGTAGGCAATCGTGACTGCGTCGTCGTCCGTGTCGAGAGTGACCGCCGTCCATCCGAGGTCCGAGTAGTCGCCCGAGGTCACGCCCAGGGCGTCCCAGCTTGCCCCCGCCGTCGCGCTGAGCCCAGTCGGGGCCTTCGGCGTTGGGGGCGCCACCAGCCCTGGGTCCACTGTCGTGATGCTGGAGGCGGTGCCATTGACGCCAGGTCCGCCCAGGGCGTCGTAGGCGCGGAAGCGGACCCACCAAGTACCAAAGGACCCAGGGTTGATCGTGACGGTGCCCACGGACTGGAGCGGGTTCCCCTTGATCGTCCAGGTGCCCGAGGGCGAGCCTCCGACATCCGGGCTGACCTCCGCTGTCATGTACGCAAAGTAGGAGGGGACAAGCGTTGCGTCGCCGAGGTTGCCGTCCCAATCCGCGAAGATGTTGCCGAGACCATCCGTGTAGAGGTCGGCGACAGCCAGGGCGGGGATGCTGGCCGTTGGCGCAACAGTGGTCACCTCGTCGTAGGCGGAGAACTCTCCGAAAGCCCCTCCCTCGGCACGGGCCCGCACATGGAGCTGAACGTCGAAGGCGACCGTCCAGTCGTTCATCTCGACCGTGGTCGTAGTGCTGAATGTCTTCAGCGCCCACTGCACGCCGACGTTGGGACGCCACCAGACCTCGTAGTAGTCAACGTCAATCGGGGTCACACCGTCGAGCGCGGTTACGACCGGCTCCCATGTGAAGTCGATGTATGACCGCGGCTCTCCGTTGGTATTCCAGTAGCCGGTAGAGACCGCCGCCTCCTCGGTAGCAAAGTTCGGCGCGGCAGGGATGATCGACTGAAGCGGGATGGGGTCCCTCAGCGTGCCACCGGCGATCCTGCCCCCAGTAGAGGCGCTGATCCTCTTGGCGAGGGCCGCAGAGGCCCCGGACGGCACGAGGTCGCCACAGACGACCGTGACGGTCACTCCGTCCTCGCCCTGGCTCAGGACGACCTGCTGGACGCGCTCCACGATGGGATCGGCGCTTCGCTCCCTGTCGCTGGGGATGAGAATCCAGTCTCCGGGCTTGAAGGTGTAGTAGGGCATAAGGTTTCTGGAAACCGCGTTACCGGAGTAGATGAACTGCCTGCTGTTGGTCTCAGTCGCGTTGCTGAGAGCGTTCTTGGCAACCGCGCGCACCGCAGAGCGTAAGGTCTGCCCCGCCGCGCTGGCCCACCCCTCAAGGCGGCCGAACTCGTCAGCATTGAAAAGCGCGCCTTCCGCAGAAGCGAGCGTCTCGGTGTCGCTGTTCTCGGGCGAGTCGCCCAGCGCGTAAATACGGTCAAGCACCTTCTCGAACGACCATGTCGCCGGAGCCTCGCTGATCTTCGCGGTCGAGAAGTTCACCGAGAGTTGCGAGCCCCTATCGGTCCAGTCAGAGCCGGTCACCGGGTTCACCATGTCGAGGTAGCACTTGCCATCGGCGTCGCTGAAGCGTGACCGATACTCGCACCACCCGTCATTGACGAAAGCTTCGAGAATCTGTGAGTAGGGCGTGCCTCCGCTGATCTCGCGCGTGCCGCCCGACTCCTGCCAGCCGTCGCCGACTGTCGTCTTGTGCTCGGGGAAGGACTCCTCGATGTTCGGGCCCCAGCCGCGAGACTGCCCCTCGCTGATAAGCGTCCTCATCATGTTCCCGGCGTTGGTGCCGGAGCCCGTGCGCTTCCAGTCCTTGGTCCTATACGCCCTGGCGAGGAGGAAGTCCATGTAGCCGATACCGGACCACGAAAGGGTCTTGGTCGGGTCGTTGTCGTCGCCCTCAGCTCGCGAGAGCGTGAACAGGAGCCCGGTGGACTGCCACGAGACTCCGTTCTGCACGTCGAGAGCAACGATCGCTCCCTCCAGGTCAATATCCGCGCCAGGCACGACCCCCGACGTGGTCAGAGAGATGGTCGGAGTCGCAGAGAGAGTGTCAGTGAGATCAATCTCCAGCGCGGTGATGGTTGAACCGCCCCGTAGCCGCGACCCGTCCCACGCCACTCGCCGCAACCGCATGGCGTAAGGAGTGGCGCTGATCGGGTCGACCGTTGGCGCGCTGTTCCAGACCATAAGAGTCGCGCTTCGGGTGCCGACCTCCGTCGCGCCATTCTTAGTCACCGCCGTGATGGTCACCGGGCTCTGTGACTGCGACGGGAACTCCCCAGTCACGTCAGCGACAGTCCAGGTAGTCGACGTGCCAGCCCCCGTGGCGATACTGCCAGACAGAGAGCCGCTCGCCCACGTTACGTCGTGAGTGAAGGCCGCCTTCATGCGAGGCAGGTTCACCGTGACCGAGGCCCCGACGTTTGCGCTCTTGGGCACGACCTCTGGCACGGTTGCCACGTTGATCGGAGAGGGTGTGAAGTTTGTGGTTCCACTTGAGGGGTAGGACGCGAGCCCCATGATCTTCGTCCCGGAGCCGTGAGAGCCGCCGCTCCACACGTCGGCGTCGGCGCTGAAGACGACGCTAATGTCGAGGGTGCCGTCGTCGTCGTAGGAGAACTGCCGATTCCCGTTCGCGATCGTGAAGACCGTGCCTGGGCTCGTGCCCCCGTGAGAGCTGTTGTCGAAGTTGAAGGCGAAAGCGGTGCCCGAGGCGACAGTGACGCCGCCGAGAACCACGCTCCACGGCTGGTCGGCGCCAGAGACGTTCCATGTCGTCCGGTTGACGCCCTTGGTCATCTGGAGCCGGTACGAGATCGTAACCTTCTGCGTGGACAGGTTCTTGGTGCCCTCTGTCAGCGTCAGAACAAGGTTATGAGCCCGTCCGGCGAAGATCGCAGTGTATTGAGCCACGCCGACAGTCTACGGCCTCCTGATGGTGCTACTTCAGGACGTAGGCACCGCGCCAGCGCACCTTGAGGCTCACGCTTGAGAGAAGGGTCGAGAGCACTGTGAGTTCGACGGCGCGGGTGTCGGGCGTAGTTGGATCGAACTTCGGAGTCATCCTGAACCCGCCGCCGCCCGAGGCGTCAACCGCGTAGCCTAGGTCGCCAGTTGGAACCCACGGAGAGGCGTTGGTCGCCTGGAACGCGCGACCAGTCGATCCCTGGTAGAAGACCCCGTAGCCGGTCGAGAACGAGTACGCCGAGCTCGTGCGCAACCAGGACCCGGCCGAATCGGTGATCTGGATAGTGCTTCCAACATCGCCTTGGATGAAGATGTCTGCGTCGCGGATCGCCAAAGAGATGCCCGAGCCGATCGCGCTGATGGTCTTCGGGTTGGTGTCGATTGTCGTGGTCGTGGTCGTGGGGCTCACGTCGCGCCACGCGCCGTGAGGGATACTGAGCGTCGCAGTGACCTTCACGGAAGAGTCTGAGGGGTGGTCCGAAGGCGCGGGAATGGCCGACGCCAGCTCGAAGTAGGCCGCCTTTCCGCTGGCGATCGACAGCTCGACCACTCCGAATCCGGGGTGGTTCGCGTCGTATCCCGTGTGCGCCAGGACGGCCAGCAGGGACTCCAGGTTCTCGCGCGGCGTCCTGATGTTGAAGATCATCATCTGCTCGGTGCGATCCGACGGCGCTCGGAAGTAGCCGTCATAGCCGGGGACAGTGATCTTGTTGAGAGACCTGGTGATGCCCGCAAGCTGGTCGGTGCCAGCGCGCATGATCGCCCACCCCATCGAGTTCAGCCCTCGGCCGAGATTCACACCGTTGATGGAGTAGTTCGTAGGAGTTGGCATATCAGGCCCACATTCCGGTGACGAGGTTCTCGGAGTCTTCGCGCAACTGCTTCAGCGGGTTGCGGGTTACTGGGTTGACCTGGGTCACGTTGACGTTGGTCACGTTCTGCGGCCCCTGGTTTCCAGAAACCGCCGCGGACGAGAGCATATTCATGAAGCTCTCCGGGAGCATCTTGCGGTTCAGCGAGTCGAAGAAGTCCGGCCCCCAGAACTTGGTGGAGTCGGCAGTGTTGATGAACTCCCCCGCGCTCACGCGGGCAAGGATACTGTCGCTGGTGCCCGAGCCGGGCCCGCGGAACTGGCCCCAGCCGCCACCGGAGGCGAAGCCGGGAATCTCTCCGCCCTTGGCGCCACCAAACGTGGGCGAGGGGAGTAGGTATTCTTCGTTTGGGAACGTGGGGGAGGGGAGGAGGCGGTCGTTGAGCGGCACGATGCGGGCACGGACCGTTATTGGCCCGTGCCGATCGACCCATCCGTCCAGGCTTTCGCTCAGGCCGTCTTCGTCGAGCACGGCCGACAATTCCGCTGGCTTCAAGCTCTGGTCCTTCGTCCACTCCGCGATGCTAAAGGCAAGTGTCTTGTTGTCGAACGATGCCGGAAGCTCCACCTCGGCCCCGGTGATGGTGTCGACCACTCTCTGCCCGATCTTCTGAGGGGCTCCGTTTGAGGGACCTCCCCAGATGGGCGTGATTTCTATCTTTCCCGAGAGCTGGTCGGAAAGCAGTTGAATCTCGTTTTCGTCAAGGTTGGACAGCCCGGGGGTGATGTTGAGGAGCAAGCTGGGGTTCGTGATGGCCCACTGTGCCTCCAACTCCTTGAGCGCCTCTGGTCCGGCGACTTCTGCCGCGATGAGCTTGCGCACTTCGCCAAGGTCTCCGGTCTTACGGAAGATGCGAGCGTAGGCCTGGTTGCTCATCATCATCTCGGTTTCGAGGGTGTTCTTGAAGGCGTCGCTGGCAAGGAAGGCGGCGAAGCGGGCGTCCGACTCGAGCTTGCCCAGCGCGTCGCCGTTGGCGGGGTCGAGAGCGGAGCCGAGGATGCTTTGAGCCTCCGGGCCAAGCTCTGCTAGCTGTAGCGCGAAGGACGAGCTTCCGCCGTCGGCGAGCTCCATGATGTCGGTGTAGAACTTCTCGGCCTCGCCGATCGAGTCCGTCAGCGCCTTGGAGAAGCCAGCCGCGTCAACCGGCAGGGCGTCGCCGTCTCCAGCGAGCTCTTTGGCGGCGCTCTGGGCGGCCTTGAGCACGCTGTCGAATCCGACCGTGCCAGAGATTGCGCCCTGAACCGCATCTCGGAAGTCGTTGATCCGGTTCGTTACGCCGGAGAAGGTCGCGATAACCTCTTCGCCGCTGGCCGAAAGGGTATTGAACTCCGACTCGGTGACGGCGGCCGCGCCGCCCGCCTCTTCCTGTTTGCTAGAAAACAGGGCGGCGGCGATCGAGGACTTCGTAAAGGCGTCCATGACAGAGTCGAGTATTTTAGGCACGACTCCTTGTCCTGGCCCCCCCAACATCATTTCATCCCCGACGAACTCCCCGGCCAGCCCTCCCTGCTCCGGTCTGGCCTTATCCCACTCCGTTGCCCATGCTTGAGCAACGACCATCGCGTCCTCCTTGCTCTGGAGGATTGCGGTCTGAGATAGCTCATTGAGGTCAAGGCCGTCCGGCCCCTCGATAAGCAACTCGAAGCCACTCATGTCGATCTTGTCTAGCTGTCGAAAACCGTAGGACACCGTCTCATCGTTGAGCAAAGCCTCAATCTCGTCTTGAGACTTGAGCTCGTTGGCGATCCACTCCTTTGAGGCCTCGCCAAGCGAGAAGGCCTGAGCGTCGATCGTTTCGTTAGTGTCCTCGAAGGCCCCCTTCGCCTGCTTCTGAATCTCGATCGCGGCCAGAAGTGAGGCGTTGAAGTCGCTGATCGGCTTTCCGCCGGTCCTTTCGACTTCCACGCCCAGCTCCTCGACCGAGTCAGCCAGGCTCTCGGCGTTTTTGTCGGCGAGAAGCGCGTCCCTCAGCCCGTCGAGGTTTTCGGTAAGTCGCTTGCTCGGGTCTTGAATCTTCAGGAACTCTTCCCACAGAGCGGTGAGTGCCGTAGTCACCAACGCGATCGCCGCGATCCACACAATGAAATTGAGTGCGTTCATTGCCGCACCGAAAAGCCTGGCGCCAGCGGCGCCCTTGTCGAGAGTGACTTTCGTCCTGGCCAAGGCTGTCTTGTACTCGACCATGCTTCTTGTCGCCCTTCGTGTTGCAATATCGCTAGATACCAGTCGCGCGATCCACCCGGTGAGGCCGTTGGTCGCACCGGCCCAACCCATCTGGCTCACGGCGAAGCCGAGCACGACCAGGCTCGCCTTTGCCAGAGCGAGAACGCCGATAAGGGCCGCGAGCACGCCAAGCAAGGTAGTGATCGCGGCGACCCAGCCCACCACAGACTTGCCGATTGGCGACCTGGCAAAGTCGCTGAAATCCGACAAGAGCTTACTCGCTTGTAAGAGCGCTTCCTTCAGCACCGGAGCAAGAAGGTCGCCCACAGCCGCCGAGACAAGCTCCACCGTGTTCCCGAACTGCTCGATTCTGGAGTCCAGCGTGCCGGTGATGATCCCGTACTGGTTCGTGATCTCGACGTTCTCATTGAAGGCCCGCGTTGCGCCCTCTAGCGATGAGGTGACCAGGGGTATGTTCTGTGACAGCGCGCGCATCGTCTGGTCGACGCGGATCGTGGAAAGCCCGAGGGTATCCAGGGCGGTCGACTTGGCGACCGTGTCGAGGTCTGCCAGGCCTGAGATAAAGGCCGTGAATACCTCTTGGCCCTGGTTCTGGCGCACCAGGTTCTCCAGCTCGTCAGCGCTCCTGCCCGTCAGCTCGGCGAAGGCCTGGAGCTTCGGGCCTCCCTGAGAGACGGCCTTGTTGAGTGCTCCGAAGTAGAGCGACAGCGCGCCACGCGCACGCTCCGGGGGGATGGCCAGCGACGAGAGGGCGCCAGCGAGGCCGATGATCGCATCGGCAGAGAAGCCAGAACCGGCCGACAGCGCCGTGATCTCCTTGGCGGCGTTCTGGATCGTGCCCTCCGTTGCCACCGTCGTGCGGGCAACGTAGGTGATCGCCGAAGCGAGGTTGCTGTACTGGTCCGCGGCCAGCCCGGTCAGGTTCGAGATTCGACCAAACGCGGTGGCCGCGTTCTCTGCGCTCTGCCCCGACACCGCGGAGTACTTGCTGATGACATCGGTGAAGCCCTCAACGTCCTCGGCGGCGACGCCGAGCTGGTTACCCAGAGTCGCGATCTCGGAGAGGTCGACCATAGAGATGGGCCCACTCGCGGCCACCTCACGCAATTTGCCCTGGAGCGAGGTGAGCTGGGTGGCAGTACCCTCGGTGGTTCGCACCACGTCGGCGAAGGACCGCTCGATCTCACGCGAAGCGGTAACTGCCGCCGTGCCCATGCCGAGGATCGCCTGGCTGGCCTGTGTGGCAAGCCCCGCGACGATGAAGTAGGAGTAGGAAGACTGGAAAGCATTTTGTTGGCCCCTACTGCGGGGGTCTTGGGCGTTCCTCGCGGCGGCGTTGGCCGACGCGACGCCCTTCTGGGCTGATCCGACGCTACGAGTCGCCTTAGCCAACTGCCGCTGTGCCGCGGTCTGAGCGTTTATATCAGCCGCCGTCTGGCGTCGATACAGGCCACTCGCGCCGCGCTGGCGCTGGTCTGACCGCTCAACCGCCTTCTTGGCGTTAGCGAGCTCGCCCTCCGCCCGCGTCAGGATGGCGGTGGCCCGCTTCTGGGCGGTCATGCCCCGGAGAGAGTTCTCGAAGTTGGCCTGCTCCACCTCGCCCTGGGCGGAGGTCCGTCGCATACGGGCCTCGCCAAGCTGAGCCTCCTCGCGCATGACCGTCTGGCGGTCGCGAACCATGCTGGCGTTCTTGGAAAGTTGCCGGTTCTCTTCTTGCAGAGCTGTCGACATTCCGCCCTGGAGGCCGTTTTGACCGCCAAGGCGCGTTAGCCGGGAGCGGGCAGTGGAGTTAGGGTCCACCCTCGCCTGTGCGGCATAGAGCTTTGTCTGCTGGGCGAGCGCCTTGTTGGCCACGCTCGTCGCCTGCCCGGCGACCCTCATGGCCTCGCCGTAGCCCTTGATCTTCTGGGTCGCGGTAGCGACCTGCCCGGCCTGGGTGGTGACGCTGGACATCACCTTCGAGGCTTCGCGCGAAAGCGATCCGAGAGCGGGGGTCGTGTTTAGGGATTCCCTCTTCAGGCGGTTGATATTGTCGATCGCGGCCTGGACGCCAGTGGAGGTTACTTGTATCCCCAGATTCACGTCAGCCATGCCCACCAGACTACCTGTCTTTAGTGGTGGGTTTCAGAAACCTACTCCTCGGGGATCAGGCCCATCTTGCGGGCGCGCTCCATGAGGTACGGGCGCCGGAAGTCCGAGAACTCGACGCCCTCCGCTTCGGCGTCCTCTGTCAGGAACGGCTCGCCAAAGAGGCGCACGCCGTGGGTGACGTGGTCCTTCTTCGACAGCTCGCTTTGCGCCCGCTCCGAGACCTTGGTCGACTCGCACTCGTCTCGAGCCACCTTGAACTGGATGCGATTGTCGTCAGAATGACAGTTTCCGGTCAGGATGTTGTCCTTCAACGTGAAGGCGTGTGTCCCCGGAACCACGGCACAGAAAACCTCTTCAACACGATCGGTTTCTGAAACCGAAAGCACCTTCCACGCGGTCGGCTCCTTTTTACGGGCAGTAAGCTTCGCCGACTCGAACCGGCGGCGATGCTCTTCGAGGACGAAGAACTCCGGCGTCAGGTGCTGGGTGACGAAGGACAGCCTGGAGAGGTCGCTGAACTCGCCGCTTATCCCCTTCCTGCTGTAGGTCTTTACGGAGTATGTCCCGACCCCGCAGGCCGTGGCGATGTCTCGAACTCGCTCCAGGGTCTCCCGCGAGGCACAGTAGAGGCTGACTGCACCCGCTTTGGAGACGCTCCCGTCTGCCGCGACATAGCCAGCGAGCCATGATCGCAAGTAGGGTGCCCCCTCGGCCAGCGATGGGAGGTCCTTCCATGACTTCGGGAAACCCCAGTATGAAGTCTTGCTTTCGCCTGAGTATGCGTCTCCAAGCTTTTGTGTTGTCGCTCGCTGGAGGGGGGAAAAGTACGGGGCCAGCGCCCGGTCCTTCTCGCCAAAGAGGTCGATCCTAACTTGCTCTCCCTGAATCGTTCCGTCGCCAAAGGCGAAGCCCGCCGCGACGCCAATCGGAGAGATGATCCAGCGGTTTCCGGCCTGCTTGTAGGCCATCGTCAGCGCGTCTCCAGGCCGTAGCGCCTGAGTCTCTACAGTCTTCACCGCCCCCCAGTCACGGACCTTGTCGACCTGGCGAATCTCACCCTTCACGAACCACCTATGCTCAGGGGTCGCGAAGACCTCCTTGCGCTCCAGCCCTCGCCCCAGCTCCACCCGCATGAGCTTCTGGACGCCAAAGGACTTGATCTCCGCCTGGACCCAACGCGGCGAGTCCGGCTTGTCGGGATGGCGAGTGAGTAGCGTCTGAGGCCCGACGAGGTCGCGAATTGCGAAAGTGCCGTCTTTCGTGATGACCTCAGTCTCGCCAGCGAAGCAGATGTACTTCGGCAAGCCGCACTGCTGGCACAGCTCGTTCAGAAACCGTTGGTACGCCTTCGCGAGGACGATGTCCCACCGACCCCACGGCTTACGAGAGTCCTTGCCCAGGATCAGGGACGACGGCCTCACTCCGTGCGCGATTGACGCCTTCATGAGGTCGACGTACCCAGTCCCGGCGTTAGAGGACAGGAACTCTACGAGAAATCCTCTTGCCCTTCAATGCTCTCCGAGATGGCGTCGGTGAACTGCACCTCGCCCAGCTTCGCATCGA
>Ga0209414_1001140_pt1 | contig 12739 bp, 16 predicted proteins | sample LakVidmifraction_4_FD_181154 | JGI IMG/M metagenome (GOLD analysis project Ga0209414, IMG submission 181154) | Hypersaline microbial communities from Lake Vida, Antarctica - Brine Hole Two &gt;0.2 micron (SPAdes) (version 2) | ecosystem: Environmental > Aquatic > Non-marine Saline and Alkaline >... | reverse complement strand
AATGAAAGACCGTGTACAACAGTACAATCAGCATAGCCATTTCGATCACGCCGATGCCAATCGCAGCTTGGGCCCGAATTGATAACTTCACGGATTAGCTTTAGCCCGGATAAAGCTCAATCCAAGCGCCGCCAAAGAAAATTGTCTGAAATTCATAGAGCGTATCCGTTATAAAGCGTGTGACACTGACTGCCTGGCCTGTGTCGCTGGGTAGCGCGTCTGGGGATCGAGCAATACAGCCACGTAGTCATTCAGTGGCATCGGCCTATGCGCGTAATAGCCCTGAATGAGAACACCACCAATGCTTTCAATTAACTGCCACTGAGCTTCGTTCTCGACACCCTCAATGACGCTCTTCATATACGCCTTATCCGCCACGGCGATCACAGAACCAAGGAATCGGGCATTGTCTTCGCTGTGCTCAATGCCATCAACAAAGCAGCGGTCGATCTTGAGCCGGTCTACCTTCAATTCACGGACGTACTCCAGCGACGAGTGTCCGGTTCCGAAATCATCCAGCGCAAACGTCACACCCAGCTCATGCAAGCTGGCAATCAAAACGCCAATGCGCTGGAACTCCAGGGCCGCGTTGTCCTCGGTAATCTCCATGCACAGGGCGGTAGCCGGGATGCCTGCATCAATCAGTAAGCGCTGGACATCCTGCACCAGATGATCGGCCAGCATAGAGGGATTAAGATTGATGGAAAGATTGCCACCGAAGCCAAGGTTCTGATAGAGCGTCACTGTCTCGCTGGCGATCTGACTGAACAGCCAACGCCCCAATTCGACCCCCAGCCCGTAGCGCTCACAAAGATCCACGACACGATTGGGCGGAACGAATCCAACACGCTCATCCTTGCAACGCAAAAGAACCTCCGCACCGGTAACCAGATGAATGTTCTCCGAACTGACAATGGGTTGGTAAACTAGGCTCAGATGGAGCGCTCCCGGTTCGTTATTGAAAAACCGGATCAGGCCGGTGTGAACAAGCCGATCCTCTTCAATCCGGCGCCGGAGGTCTTCGCGGTTGATACAGTAATTGCGTCCTTCCAGTTGCGCCTGGCTCAGTGCCCGATGAGCCCGCTGGTAGCGAATGCTCCAACTCGGGCAGTTATCCTGGCACTGCGGATCCACACCCATGACTGCCGACACGTGCAGGATCGAATCCTCAGTGCGCCAATCAAAGGTTGTGGCTTCGACCAGCTGCTCGGTGATCTTTTCAATATCCTCCGACGGGCTTATTTCCAGAAACATTACAAACCCGCTTGGGGAGGCCTGAACCAGTTCATCACCGGCGCGGAGCTGTTTCTTCAGTTTGCTGGCGAACACCCGGAGCAAATCATTACCGCCTTCGGTTCCAAAATCACTCAAAACAAGCTGAAAGCCAAGAATTTCACAAGTAATGATGACTTTGTCAGGATCCACGCCGCGCATACTGTGCAGGTATTGGCTGTTCGGCAGGCCGGTTACTGGATCTACCCTGGATTGCCGGCGCACAAAAGCGATGGCGATGGCCAGGTACAGGAATACGGCGACCAGAGCCGCGAGAGTGACGATACGAAGGCTGGCAAGACGGTCACGGGATTCCTCCACGGCGGTTACCAGATGGCCGCCCTCATCTCCGACAAGGTTATCAATGACCAGTTGCTGGACACCGGATTTCTGCTGGCGCCATTGTTCGGTAACAGAACCCCAGTCAGCCTGGTCATTCTCCAGACCGAGCTGAATTGGCTCTTCAAGTCCCCTCAGTTCCTGAAACAGACCCTTCAGGCGCTGCTCATTGTCACCATGATCCCGGGTTGGCCGTGACTCGGCGCTGTTGAGTAGGTAATCATAACGACTCCACAATATGTCATAACGAAGAGTCAGCTCGTCTGGGTCACCTACACCCTTCGCAGTCAGTGCAAGTTCCCGATCAAAAGCGCCAGCCTCGTTACCAAACTGGGCCAGGTTCCAAGATGCCATTCGTAGTGTACTGAGCGACACGGACTGCAGTTTTCTGTCTTGGAAATAGGTATAGAAGCTGGCCCCCAGTAGCAAGAGTACCACCAGGAACAGGAAGACAACCGTTGCCCGCGAAAACAGACCGGAAAGCAAAGCGCCTTTATTCACTGTTATTCCAGCTCAATGCCGCTGAGTTGCCAAACCATGTAACGGTGGAAGGCTTCTTCATCCAGCTCCGGGCGTTGGGACAACGGTAAAATGACCCAGAATGGGCCTCGATCGCGAACCGACATGGTTTTCGTGTCACGACGCGTGGCAATAATGGCATCAAGGGCTAGTAGCTCTTCAAAAGAACCGGTGACCTTATAGTCGTTCAGCGCGGCCAGAGTGATCTGCGATTGCTCGGATACACCAAAAGTTTCCAGAACACGTGCCAGGGTCGGACCAGAGAACTGCACCTCACCGTCGTAATAGGGACTGGCTGTCGAAAAGGTTTTGTAAAATCCTAAAAACTCTTGAAAAACAAAAATTAACGCAAAGTAAAATTCACTTTTAGCCTCTTCCAGCCCGGCATCCCCTCGGCACTCCTGTCGGAGTCTATTCCCTGTCGAATTCGGGTATAATTGTTATAAGCCAATGGACAAGAAAGCCTTCAGGATGCCTCGCGTTCAAGCGCGGCACACAACCCAAACCACAGGAAAGTAGACACCATGAGTGATAAGAAACTGTATCGGCAGAAAAGACAGGCGCAGCTGGATGAATGGCGAGCGGAAGTGAGCAAGCTCAAAGCCAAGGTTTCTGGGCACAGCGCAGACACTCAGCTAGAAATGAACAAGAAAATCAAGGCGCTGGAAGAAAAAATCGATGAAGGCAAGGCGAAGCTGTCGGAACTTGCTGAGGCGAGCGACGACGCTTGGGACTCCATCAAGGACGGCGTGGAATCGGCCTGGGATAACTTGAGGTCTGCGGTTGGCGATGCTGCCTCGAAATTCAAGAAATAGTAAACAGAGCGTAGGCACCAAGTATTGGTAAGAAAGTATCCGTGAATACAATTCATCCTATTCAGGCTGACCTCATGGGTACGGTTGTTATACATAATGTTAACAATCATAATTTGTTGAAATTTTACTGCTAGGAAAGAATCTGCAATGAATCCAGACATCGCTGCTGAGCAAACTGGCGTAACGGCCGACATCCAGGGTTTATTAACAACGGGTGGTCCGGTGGTCTGGATTCTGTGTGTTTTCTCTCTGATAGCCCTAACCATCGTACTGGTAAAAGTGTGGCAGTTGGTGGCGCTGCGTGCAGAGTCGTCCAAGGTCGTAAATAGTGCGCTGGAGCAGTGGCGTGCTGGCAAAGGCCGCGATGCTGTGGGTCAGCTGGATGACGCCCATCCTGTAGCCGCTGTCGTCAAGTGTGCGATGGCAGGGCGGCTGGATGGAGTAAATGATCTGCTGTTGCGAGAAGAAGTAGAGCGCATTGCCAGTGCGAGACTGAACGACCTGCGCAGTTTTTTTCGTCCCCTGGAGCTGATTGGTGCGCTTAGTCCCCTGCTAGGTCTGCTGGGTACGGTAATGGGTATGATCGTCGCGTTCCAACAAATGGAAGTGGCAGGCAGTCAGGTTGATCCGACTGTGTTGTCCGGCGGCATCTGGCAGGCCCTGCTGACCACCGCAGTGGGCATGGCTGTTGCTATTCCGGTTGTTGCGGTGCATGCCTGGCTGGAGCGCAAAACAGAGCGGGTTGCCGCGCTGATGAGTGATTCGGTCACTCGGGTTTTTACTACTCCGCTGTCTGCAAGTGATGGTTGGCCTACGACTGCGGCCGGCACCGGAGATCGTAATGCGGCTTGAGGCTGGCAAGCGGCGCAGGGGTATTCAGGTAAATCTGACGCCGCTGATTGATGTTGTTTTTATATTGCTGCTGTTCTTTTTGCTGTCATCTACCTTTGTACAATGGCAAGAATTGAATGTGGCAGTGCCAGGGCAGGTGGACGACAGCGAGCCGCAGACCCTGCTTAAAATACAGCTCGTCAGCTCCCAAGGCGACATTCGTGTTGAGGGTCAGCTTTATGCTTCTGCTGATGCTGTGCGGCTACAAGAGCTGGTGGCGGCAAATCCGGACACCGTATTTGCGATTGACGCGCGCGACGGATTAACCTCACAGGCAATGATTACCCTGGCTGATCGTTTAAAACAGGCTGGCGCCAAGCGGGTATCGTTGGCAGGCATTGCTCGTTGAATAGATACACGTTATGAGAATTGCTCCGCCAACAGAAAAGCGCGCATTCAATGTTAATGACAATCTGGTGCCGTTGATCAACATTATCTTTCTTCTGCTCATCTTTTTTATGATCGCTGGTCGCATCGCAACCAGCGATGTGGTGCCAGTGGAAGCACTGCGATCCGCTACCCTGACTCCCAAGGCTGAAGCTGATGTGACTGTGCTGGTCAGTTTTTCAGGGGATATATATGTGGAATCGGAGCCGGTCGATCGTGATGCACTGGTCACGCTACTCCAGGATCGGCTGGCGCAGTCTGATGATCCGGATCAGTTTCGGGTGCAAGTTAAGGTGGATGCGTTTCTGCCAGTGGAAGAGCTGAAGGCGGTTTTGAGCAGTGTCCGCAGTGCGGGACTGCTCAGGGTGTCGCTACTGACCCAAGAACGTGTGGCGCCATGATTCGTCGTCGACACTGGGCTGTGGCTGCTGTTACTGCTGTGGCTTTGCACGCACTGGTGTTTTCGGTATTGGCCCGGAAACTCGATCAAGGCGCTGAGTTGCCCGGCCACCAAGGCATTGAGGTGGAGTTGGGTATGCTGGGGGATCTGGCTGATGGAGAGCAGATCAGCGACGAAAAGAACGAGCCGCAAGCGGTGGTGGCGCCACCGGCTGAACGGGAACCTGAAGTCGAGCCTTTACCGGAGCCGGAGTCAGAACCCGAGCAGGACCCTGAGCCAGAACTGGTGCAGAAAGCTGAAGTACAGGTGAAGCCAGAGCCCAAACTCTTACCTGAGCCTGTACGGAAAACCAAGCCTGTGCCGGCGCCGCAGCCAAAGCCCGCGCAAACCTCAACCGTGGTTTCAGACAAACCGGTAGATGCTAAGGCCAGCCCCGCAAACCCCGGCACGGCGGCTGGCGAAACATCGCGCCCGGGCGGCACGCTTTCAGGAGGTGGCAGTGCGGCGAAGAGTGCGGCGAAAGCCGCTAATGCGCGCGAATTATGGTATGCAGAAGTGGCAGCACATCTGGCACGCCATAAGCACTACCCCATGCGAGCCCGGCGTATGCGCCATGAAGCGGTGGTCACCCTGAGCTTTGTGGTTGCCCGTGACGGCAGGGTGAGGGCGTCTGAAATCACCGGGCCGTCACAGTACCGTGAACTGAATCGTGCAGTAGAGGAAATGCTGGAACGGGCCGAACCACTGCCGCGGTTTCCGAGAGACTTACCGGTTCAAGAGGTTCGTATGACCATTCCAGTTGAATTTAAACTACGTTAGTCAGAAATTTATCTGAGAGCTTAGGTAAACAGTCCGGCCCCGTTCAACGTGGCGAAAGTTCGGTGACTTGTCTGCCAGGTGCTCGTCCCCAATGTTGTCAACGCCAGCGCGCAACGTGACATTTTTGCCGAAATCTCTGGCCACGCTGGCGTTCCAGAGCGTGTAGGCGGGCAGATCTTCTGTACCCTCCCGGAATTGGCTGCCGGTGTACTCCGCGTTCAAGCGGGCAGACACGCCAGCGGTTGCCTGCCAGTCCAAAAACGAGTTAAAGGTTCTGCGTGGCCGGTATTCCAGCTCATCTCCGGTGCCCCGGTCTTTGGTTCTGAGCCAGCCGAAATTGTTCTTCCAGGTTACCGAAGAATGAACTTGCCAGGAGAATCCGGTTTCCAAACCGGTAAGGCGGGCCTCTTCAACGTTGACGAATTGCTGGACAAACTGGTTAGCGGGATTTATCGGCCGATTAGTAATCAGGTCACTGGCTTCGCTATGAAACACGGTTGCGTTAAGACCGACTGCCGAGCCCTGCCAGCTAACGGATAACTCGTAGGAATCGATAGTTTCCGGTTTGATGTCACCGTTGCCTAAAAATTTGAAAGGCACCACAGGCACGCCCACATACGTGGGTGAGCTTTGTTTCAGAGACGGCGCACGGAATCCGCGACCATAACCGCCCTTAACGATAAACTGCGGTGTCGCTTCCCATACCAGATAGGCGCGCGGGCTGGTCTCGCTACCATAATCGTCCTGGTTATCGTAACGCAGGCCTGCTGTCAGCAGCAGTTGCTCGGTCAGCGCGATTTCATCCTGCAAAAAGACAGCGGCATGATCAGCGTCGCGTTCGCCGCCTTCAAGCCCGGTATTCTCAAGCGTTTCGCGCCGCACTTCGCCGCCCACCGTCAGCCAGTGGTTACCGAGGGCGCGGCTCGTATGGGCATCGATAATCTCGTCGGTGAGCGCTTGCGGGTCTGTGGCTGTGATACCGGCGCTGCGCTCGTTGCTGACCTCGACTTTACTGCGGTAGGCCCGCGCCTGGCTGACCCAATTGGTAAACTCACCGTTCCAGGTCAAACCGAACCCGGATCGATCCAGGTCATAGCGGTTTTCATAATATACCGAACCTCTTTGTGTTTTTGCGTCAAACTCTCGTTCCTCGCTACTCCTCGAGAATTGCAGTTCCAGTGACTGCTCGGGCGTAAGCTCCAGATAAGCTACCACACTGCCGCGATCGGCCTTGCTGCCTTCGAGCTCACTCTGGCGGTTGTCAGCCCGGTTCTGCGTTCTGTCCTGGGTTGACGTTTCGCCGGTAAAACTCAGCCCCAGGCGCTCTGTAACAAGGCCCGAGGTGTATATTGAGGCCAGTCCGCCGTTCACACTGCCTTCACTGTCTTCACTGTTTGCCAGCGTCGACCCACGCAGCAACAGGCTGGTTTTCCATTCCTCGCCAGGCTTGCGCGTAATTGTATTGATGACGCCGCCCAGAGCGTCGGAGCCGTAAAGCGTAGACATAGGGCCGCGAATGATCTCGATGCGCTCTACCGCCGACATGGGCAGCCAGCCGTATTGGTAGTCCGCGTGGCCGAATACATCATCGCTGGCCGGAATGCGCCGCCCGTCTATGAGTGTGAGTACGTGTTGGCTGTCCATGCCGCGCAGAGAGATCGATTTTCGCCCTATCCCGCCGCCTCGGGTGAAGCTCACCCCCGGCTCTCCAGCGACGGCCGACAGCAGTGAATCGGCATTGCGCGCCTCTAACTCCTCACGGGAAATAACCGAGCCGGAAGCCGGCGCCAAGCGTACATCAACGGGTGATAACGTGGCCGTTACCGAGATGGTATCTAATGTAACGGTGTCTGATGGCAGGGATTCACTCGTCTCCTGCGCCCACAAACTGGGGGCGGGCAACAGAACTGCGGCCAGGCACAGAGTTTTTAAACGCACACTAGTCACTGGTCGCACACACTTACGCAAGGCTAAAGGCATGGTCATAAAGCTCAACTCGTTGTTCCTAATTTCAGGTTCAAAACCCACTCGACAAGACGATTACTTACAACCGGGCAGGCTGCACCAAATTGGTGTTCATTGCCACCGTTTTGCATGGCAATAGGTTCACCAATTGATATTGATCAGAAACGCTAATCGTTCAAGGGATTAAAGTCCGCTGAAGCGCCATCATAAACGATACGGCCATCGCTCAGGCGAATCGTCCGTGGGCAACGTGAGCTTAAGCGTGGGTCATGGGTAACGATCACAATCGCGCATTGGTGCTCAACGTTAAAACGCTCAAACAGGCTGAATACTTCATCCGCAGTTTGCGTATCCAGGTTACCCGTTGGCTCATCTGCCAAAACCAACGCAGGGCGCGTCACCAACGCTCGGGCAATCGCCACTCGCTGCTGCTCACTCATACCCTGAGTCAAATGCCCTTGTATCCGTAGTTCGCCCGATGATGACACATCCAGCAAACCCACTACATTCAGCAACGTACTTTTACCGGAACCGGAAGTACCGACCAACGCAACCAGTTCACCCGCGCTGACCTGCAAAGAAATATCGTGCAAGACATGATTTTCCAGCGGTGTGCCCGCGTTAAAAATCTTGTTCACCTTATCCAACTGCAAGACCACTTGTGAGTCCGGGGAGCGCGTTAACACCGGAGGCTTAAACATAGCGAATCGCCACCGCCGGATCATATTGTGCTGCACGGCGCGCTGGCACCACCGCCGCAATAACACCTGCAGCCGTGGCAATCAGAATTGCCGACAACAACATTGAAGGCTCCAGCCGAATCAAGAACAGGAGTTCGCCAAATTTGTTAAGCACCTGCACCAGGGTATAGCCGACGACTACCCCTAACAGCGAACCGGCCAGGCCAAGCAAACCACCCTGCAATAGAAACACGCGCAGAATTTGCTGCTGCGAACTGCCCATGGCCCGTAAAATACCAATCTCACGGGTGCGCTGCACCACACTCACCGCTAGCACGCTGGCAATGCCAAAGATCACTGATAAAGCCACAAACACACGGATCATTTGTGTCGTCATGGCTTGCGAACTCAGAGCATTAAGTAGCTGGCCATTACTTTCCATCCAGCTTTGCACATGCAAACCGGTCAATTTTTTGATGCGCTGCGCCCAGTATTCAGCGCTGAATACATCCGAAATTTTCAACTCCAGAATCGTGATGCCACCCGGCAAATCGAGTAAGGTTTGCGCTTGTTTCAGGCCCGTATAAATGTAGCGACTGTCCAGTTCACGCACACCCAATTCAAAGATGCCCGCCACATCCATCACCGCTTGGCGATTACCGCCAGCATCCAAACGCAATTTATCACCGGCGCGCAGACCCAGATCTTCGGCTAATCCGCTACCAATCAATACATCACTGGCTCCCACTCTGAAGCGCCCTTCCCGTAGATAGCCTTTCAGATCAATAATGCCGGCATAGCGCTCCGGATCAATGCCCATTAGGGCTACGGAGGCGCGCGCTGTACCCTTTTGCGCAAAGGCGGGGCCGGAGATCAATGGCGAGACGGTATTCAACACCGCATATTCATCCAGAACATCCCGCACTTCTTGCCAGTTATTAATAGTTTGTAAACGCTGGGCGCGAGGGCTTTCCAGTGCCCAGACATATTTGCCCTCTGGAGCCGCTGATAGAATGTTGTGCTGCCGCGTAGCCTCGATGCGTATGTGCGCTTGCGTGCCCAGGGTTTTATCGATGATGTTATCTTGCAACCCCATCATCAACGCAGTGATAAACACAATCACCGCCGCGCCTACCGAAATCGCCACGCTGATCAATAAGGTTTGCAGTGGGTTATCTGCTAAAAAACGCAGCGCAATACGCCACTCAATCCATAGAGAGTTGCGCAAACGACCTGCACGGCTAACGAATGACATGGGGTGCCTGCTCAAAGCGCACACGGGCGCGCTGGCCACGCATCTGCAATCAATTGAACCGGTTGTTTTAATTTCAGAGGCGCAAAGTTTTTCTCATCCAGCGCGACCACAACTTCGAGGCCATCACTGGCCATGCCCTCACGATCCAAACCGTCGCTGCGGGCAATTTCCAGCAGTATCTTACTTGGCTGCACTAGGTCACCGGGTTCAACATTGCGGGTTTGTACGCGCCCGGCAAAAGGAGCATAGAGCCGGGTTTTTGCGAGCTCAGCTTCGGCACTATTAATGCGTTGCTGCAGTAACTGCTCTTCAGTGCTATTGGCCGCTAAGGAATCCACAGCCAACTGCGCGCGAGTCAATGCGGTTTTGGCATTGAGCTCCGCACGCTGTGCTTGTTCAGCCTGCTCGGTAGAGATAGTGCCTTTGTCTGCCAGGTCTTCGCGGCGTCGCGCTTCACGACTGGCTTGGCGTAAATTGTCTCGCGCCTCAACTAAAGCGGCTTGTGCTTGTGGTCGACTGACTTTTTGCAATTGTTGCAACAAGGTTTGCGCCTGGGCCAAGCGTGACTGCAGTTCTTCAGGATTAAGCTCGATGAGTAAATCGCCTTTGTTAACCCGGTCACCTTCCCGCACATGACGAGCCTTTACCGTACCCGTCATTTCGCTGCCTATGCGTGCTAATGACTGATAACGCACCTCACCACTGGCCACAATGCGCAACTCAAGCGGCATCAGCTCAACCGTTAACGCTGGCACGACAGGGCCACGCCACTTCTGCACGCCCACCAGCGAGGCGGCGCACACCGCAACGATTAAAATTCCATAAATTATGCGCATTTACGCCTCATTTGAAAACGATTCAACCAGCTCGGTTGAATTGGGATGGTACGGCTGCGGGACTTTTATCACTAAGCCGCAACTGCTCGTATTGTCACGCAATTGAGCCAAAATATCCTCACTAAGCGCGCCGATCTTGCCCAAGAGAGTATAGAATTGATCGCTCGCGCCAATTTACCTCAAGCGCGACCTCGATCCGGCGATTGCTGTGGGGAGAAACACCATCAAATATCTATGGACTGGCATTTTCCTGGCCGTTTTAATTTGGTCAGGGATAAACCCGAAAGATCAAATAACGTGGGCGCTGGAGGTTCTTCCTGCAGTGATCGGCGCCGTTACTTTGGCGTTTACCTATCGAAGCTTCCGGCTGACCTCAATTGTGTATTTTCTCATCCTGGCGCATTGCGTCGTCTTGATGATTGGCGGCCATTACACCTATGCAGAAGTCCCCTTCTTTGATGGTCTTTTTGGTGCTGAAAGAAACAACTACGACAAGCTTGGCCACTTTTTTCAGGGGTTTGTGCCTGCTTTAATCGCAAGAGAAATTCTGATTAGGAAACGGGTCGTGAATGGGCGATGGTGGCTACGGATATTCGTCGTTTGCGTAGCCCTGTCCATCAGTGCGTTTTATGAGCTCATTGAATGGTGGGTTGCGGGAATGTCTGGCGAGGGCTCTAAAGCCTTTTTGGGGACTCAGGGTTATATTTGGGATACACAATCGGATATGGCGCTGGCACTTGTGGGTGCTATTTCTGCCCTGGTATTGCTTTCCAGATGTCATGACGTTCAGATCAAAAATGTACCAGCCAGGACATATTCGGATTATGGGAGTCTGCACTCGCAAATGAAACCACATCGCAAGGCCATGAATAATCGCGGCCGACAGGGTAAGGGCTGAGAATAGATTAATATGGGAAATACTTTCTGGACAGCCCTCGCAACCAGCTCCCTGGCAGCTTTCGTTACTTCAGCGGGCATATATACAATAAGAAAGTTTTCCAACTGGGGAGAACGTAATACCGCATACTTCATGTGTTTTGCTGTAGGTGCAACGCGTCTCTTACCTAAAGCAGAACAAGAACACAAAAAATATAGCTTTATTGCATTGGGTGGAGGTATACTGGTAGCTATAATAATAGCTATATCAAAGACTTAGGGTTCAATAAATAGTAAACGGAGCGTGGACTCCAGGTAATGGTAAGGAAGTATCTGTGAATAAAATCAACTAAGAGAGAATATCTTAATGACTGAAGTGGCAACGCAAAGAACGAAAGGTGCTGACGAAAAGTTTTGCGGTGATTGCGGAGAAACCATAAAAGCAAAAGCTGAAATTTGTCCCAAATGTGGTGTGAGGCAATCACCAGCGCCAAATGCATTAAGCGCGACCGCTCCAAATGGAAAAAGCAAGATTGCAGCAGCATTACTCGCATTTTTTCTTGGTGGTTTTGGTGTCCACAAATTTTACCTTGGTCAAGTCGGACTAGGCTTTCTTTATTTAGTATTTTTTTGGACTTTCATACCCGCGATAATAGCTTTTATAGAATTTATTATTTTCCTTACCATGAGTGATGAAGTATTTAATCGAAGGTACGGAAACACATAAAAAATCCCGCTAGAGCATCAAGCTCTGGCGGGATTTTTCTGAAAAACTTACGTCCTCAGAAACGCCGGGATACTTGCGTATCATGCATTAACTGGCTCACCAAATCTTTGTCCGTCAGTAGACTGCTGTGCCAGGAAGACAATCAAAACAATTGCGCCAACGATAGGAATAAGTGCAATCAACTGCCACCAACCGGTGCGGTCTGTATCATGTAGCCGACGCGCAGCATAGGAAAGACTGGGGATCAGCATTACCAATGAAAAAATCGACGAAAGAAGAACGGTACCCATTACTCCATCAATAGCTGCAAGAATCACGTAAAAGATAATATAGAATAAAATAAACATCCAATATTGCTTACGAGTCGCGCGCCCACTAAAGTTTGCAAAATTCCGAAATGCGTCTAGAAAGTGTTCCATAAAACTTCTCCTTTTATTTATCATTTTTTAAGTGTTTATTAATAATAACCTACATTTCTACCATCAGCCCTAAGCCTGCTAAAACACCGATGCTAGAGAGCACAACTCCCGCTATTGCCATTCCCTTCCCTTTTTTCTGAATGGACAGACCGATAATTCCAAGGGTGAGACCGGCGCCAGCGAATATCAGTAACCCTAATATAGTGTCCATATCCCAGTACGAGTCGTCAAAATGCGTAAACCGCTGAAGGTTGCCACCCATTCCACCTGAAGCCTGCCACCCGGACCGGAGCAAGGCTGCCACCCATCGGAGCTTAGCGACGCGGGGATTTCATTGTTACTCCGAAGCTGTGGTGCCCGTCAACTTTGCTTGTCGTTTTCGCATGGATTCACCCCTGAGATTGATCTTGTAAGCGTTGTGAACCAGCCGATCCAGAATGGCATCCGCCAGAGTGGCGTCACCGATGACGTCATGCCATTCCTCGATAGGGAGTTGGCTGGTGGCGATGGTGGAACGACGGCCATACCGGTCTTCCAGC